>ERZ1026862.446-NODE-446-length-27370-cov-4.015230_pt1 | contig 27370 bp, 23 predicted proteins | sample MGYA00380161_ERZ1026862 | MGnify/ENA primary metagenome ERZ1026862 (study PRJEB33269, sample SAMEA4719797) | human gut metagenome | biome: human-associated habitat; feature: organic feature; material: feces | place: Cameroon | collected 2013-10 ... | reverse complement strand
CGTGGGCTCGGAGATGTGTATAAGAGACAGACATAGCACCTCCACTAGACGGGGAGCGCCTCGCATATCGCCGCGAACAGCGTTTCAATGCGCTCCTGCTGCCCTGAAAGGCTCAGGTATCCGAACAGAGTTTCCAGCGCGGTCGCCCGTCGGTATTCGGACGGCTTGGCACTCTTGGGGACGGATATTCCCCCGGCGTTCCTGCCGCGGCGGAGTATATCCGCCTCCCTCTCGGTAAGCATAGGCTCGATGACGTCCACCGCCTTTGACTGGTAGGAAGCCCTCACCTGCTCGACCGCAAGGTCATGCAGCCGCCCTGCGTTCGTGTTCCCTCTCAGCACGACCTCGCGCCGCACCAGGAGCTCATACACGCAGTCGCCGTAAAATGCCAGAACATTCGGACTGTATGCGCCCGCTTCATGCTCGGACAGTACTGTTAAAGCCATTCCATCAACCTTTCAGTATGTAGTATACGCAGCTGTATTCCTCGCAGTGCGCCTCGAAAATCCCGTGCTCCTTCCGGAGTTCGCTCATTCCCAGCGACACGCTGCTGTCGTCCTTGTGTATCCCGGCGTATTTCTCCGCGGCAGAAATCAGCGGTTCGTAATACCCCTTCTGCCAGTCGGATTTCGGCGCGATGTAGAAATCCTGCACATGCCAGCCCATTTCCTTTGCGAGAACCAGCACCTTGTCCAGCGGAAGAATCCTGCCGAATCTCCTCTGGCAGAACATTTTCGTATCCGGCGAGGGTTCCGTGAGCCAGCTGACAGCGCGGTAAACCAGGGTTCCACCCCTGGCAAGCTTCGCCCGGAGCTGCTCCAGTCTTTGCTCGCAGCCGTCAAAATCCACAATGCCGTTGTACCAGATGAGGTCGTAACTTCCGTCCTCGCCCGGCAATTCAAACAGCTGGACTGCCGAAGCGTCCAGACCGGCTTCGCTGCCCTGATGCACGCGTATCTCGTCCGTGAACGCGGATACCAGCCGGCAGCCGAACCTTTCGGCAATAAGCTGCGGAGTGGCAATCTCGTCGCCCACGAACAGCGCGGATTTCGGAGAAATACCCCCGAGCATGGAGAGGACCTGCTTCGCAGTTTCCCCACTGCCGGGAGAGGAACGTTCAAGATCACGGAGCAATACGCTGATGAATGTCATTATTCTACCTCGGAAACGCGGCGGTTTCTCACGGAATTATCTCACATAATTGAACTCGAAATCGTAGATCGACACAAGGTCGTCCTCCTGGATTCCCTGCTTTTCCAGCTCGTCGATTATGCCGCTGGAGCGCAGTACTCTCTGGAAGTACTGAAGGCTCTCGTAGTCCTCCATGTTGCATGTGGAGAGAATTGGCGCCATGAACGGAGCGTCCACGACATAAACGCCGTCGATCTTCTGCACGGTGAAGCTGTGCTTCTCGTTCTCCATCTGCTGGAGTTCCGCCATGGTAAGCGGCTGTACCTCGAAGCGCTTGGGCGGAGGGAGCTTGGAAAGCTCCTCGGCTACGCAGTCCATCAGGGCGTCAGTGCCCTCGGTGGTCGCCGCGGATATCGTGAAGAAGGGCAGTCCCTTTTCCTCGATGAATTTACGGAAATCCGCGATCTGCTCCTCGGTCGCCATATCGGATTTGTTCGCCGCAACAATCTGCGGACGCTCCGCCAGCTCCTCGGAGAAGTTCGCGAGCTCCAGATTTATCTTGTCGAAATCGTCCTTCGGGTCACGTCCCTCGATTCCGGAAACGTCCACCACATGGACTATCAGTCGGCAGCGCTCTACATGCCGCAGGAACGCATGGCCAAGTCCCACGCCTTCGCTGGCGCCCTCGATAAGTCCGGGGATATCCGCCATGACGAAGGACTGCTCACCGCGCTTCACAACTCCGAGGACCGGGGTCAGCGTGGTGAAGTGGTAGTTCGCGATCTTCGGCTTGGCGGCGCTGACTACGCTTATGAGCGTGGATTTACCGACATTCGGAAATCCCACCAGACCAACATCAGCCAGCAGCTTCAGCTCCAGGACCACGTCAAATGCCTCGCCGGGAAATCCTGGCTTTGCAAAACGAGGGATCTGGCGCGTCGGGGTCGCGAAGTTTGCGTTGCCCTTACCGCCGCGACCGCCCTTGGCTACTACGACCGGCTCGTCGTCGGAGATATCCGCCATGATTCTGCCGGTGTGGGCGTCCTTGACTATGGTGCCCCTGGGCACGCGGATTATCGTAGGCTCCATGGACTTTCCGGAACAGCGCTTTGCGCCGCCGTTCTCGCCATCGGGGGCGATGTACTTCTTCTTATAGCGGAAGTCGATCAGCGTGGAAAGATTATCGTCAGCGACAAACATGATGTCGCTTCCCTTACCTCCATCGCCGCCGTCAGGTCCGCCTGCATTCACATATTTCTCGCGGTGGAAGCTTACTGCCCCGTTGCCGCCGTTTCCTGCCTTGATAGATATTTCGACCTTATCAACAAACATTCTCTGCCGCCTCGCTTTCCTTACTGTTTGTTATTTCACGACTTTCAACTTTTATTTCATGCAAAATCAAGAAAAACTTAAGCCGGATTTATGCAATCCGGATATAATCGTCGGAAAATCCCCGTTGGGGCTTTCCCGCCGGACATATCAGCTGCGCGCACGGCAAGCCGTACACTTGCTGATATAGAAGTGTTTTTTGTCACGGCAAAGCCGCAACAAAAAAATATTACAAGTTTTCTCTCAACAAACTTAAGCCGGATTTATGCAATCCGGCTCAGTTGATTAATTAGATTGCAGAAATTAGTCAGCGTAAACGCTTACCTGCTTCTTATCTCTGCCGAGGCGCTCGAACTTTACAGTGCCGTCAATAAGAGCGAACAGTGTATCGTCAGAACCCTTGCCGACATTGTTGCCAGCGTGGATATGTGTACCTCTCTGTCTTACCAGAATGCTTCCGGCGTTAACCTTCTGCATGTCAGCGCGCTTTACGCCAAGTCTCTTGGACTCGGAATCACGGCCGTTCTTGGTAGAACCCATACCTTTTTTATGAGCGAAATACTGTAAACCAATTCTAATCATTGTTTTATCCTCCTGTTATCATTCGGAAGTCAAGCTTCCCTCAATTCAACCTTTACCCCGGGGTACTTCTCCGAGATATATTCCATGTGGTCACGGAACGCGTCAAGGAGCTTCACACTCGGGTCGTCAGAACTGTTCAGGCGGAGTTCGATCCGATTCTCCCCCACCGCCACGTCAGCGTCGGCATGAAAGAAATCCGTCACGGTGTTGCATACCAGCTGGACAGCGGAACTCACAGCGGAGCAGACGATGTCATCGCCCTCCAAGCCGTATCCTGCATGCCCGGTCACAACGAACCCGTAGATCGAACCATTCCGTCTGGCGAATACTATCCGCAGATTATGCGTTGATTGCTTCAATTCTTACCTGGCTGTACGGCTGTCTGTGGCCCATCTTTCTCTTGCTGCTCTTCTTGGGCTTGTAGGTGAAGACGGTGATCTTCTTAGCCTTGCCGTTCTTCAGCAGGGTAGCCTTTACGCTTGCGCCGTCAACATAGGGAGCGCCTACCTTAACGCCGTCGTCCTTGCCTACCATGATAACCTTGTCGAATGTGATCTCGCCCTCGGCCTCGAGCTTCTCGATGAAAAGGATATCGCCTTCCTTTACCTGATACTGCTTTCCGCCTGTTTCGATTACTGCGTACATTTTAAATACCTCTTTTTAATCAGACTCGCTGCGTCGGGGTTGCATTTCTGCGCTTACGAGCTGTTTCCGTGAATGGGCACAACTCACCCTGCACATGCGGCAAAATTATTATATCACATCAAATCCGCCTTGTCAAGGGGTCTGGGACAATTTTTTCCGATTTTTTCGCTCAGGAACAGTTCACGTCAATTATGATCTTTTCAAATTTCTCATTCCCGTCAAAGAACAGGTATACAACGCCGGGAGTGGAATCATCGAAATAGTAGGTCAGCACTCCATCGGAATTCCCGACTGGTTTGCCTAACACCTCCAGCACTTCGCCAAGGGTGGAATCAGCAGTGACCCCGGCGAATTCAAGCGATCTCACCGCCGGGTCATGGGATTTTACCGCGATCCCTACCACATTGTAGTCAAGCAGGTCAGCCCTTCCGGCGATGTTGCCGGCAATATACAGTGAGCCGTCGATATGTACGCCGTTCAGCGTAAATCCCAGGCAGCTGTTATCGCCTGCAAGCATATATCCGGTCAGCCTGACCTCCGTTTCAATGCCCGGTATTTCACTCAACTTGCAGGGGAATGTGATCTCCTGCCCGTTTAGCGTCAGCTCCGGGAGGATTTCCCTCATTCCGTCAAGCTGTGCTTCCATGGTGTTTCCCTCCTCTTTATCAGAATAAAGGCGGACCACGCACGCGACGGCCCGCCTATACTTATTTATTTAGGACTTTATCTCGGTTCCCGGAGGGAGCATGTCATAGCGCGCGAACTCCGATGTGAACTCGCCGAGTCCCTGGGTGATCTGACGGAGCGTCAGCGCAAAATCCGACAGTTCCGCCACAGGAGCCTCAGCTATCAGCTCGGTCATTCCGTTGCCTGCCGCGTTCATTCCGAGGACTGAGCCGCGCCGCTTGGAGAGCACGCTCATCACGTCGCCCTGCTTGTCGTCCGGCACGAGTATCTTCAGGCTGTCCACCGGCTCCAGCAGGTAGGGCTGAGCCTCCTTCATGCAATCCTTGAACGCCATGGAAGCCGCTGTCTTGAACGCCATCTCGGAGCTGTCCACGGGGTGGTAGCTTCCGTCGACGAGCGTAGCCTTCAGCTTGACCACCGGGAATCCGCCCAGAGAGCCGTGCTCCGCCGCTTCCTGGAGTCCCTTTTCGACTGCCGGGAAGAAATTCTTGGGAACGCTGCCGCCAAATATCTTTTCCTCGAACAGCAGCTCGTCGCCGTCATACGGCTCGAACTCTATCTTGACATGTCCGTACTGTCCGTGACCGCCGGACTGCTTCTTGTACTTGCTCTCGATCGTCACCTTCTTGCGTATTGCCTCGCGGTAAGCGATCTTCGGCTCGGACATCACGACGTTCATTCCGAACTTGGACTTCAGCTTTGCCACAGCCACGTCAAGGTGCTGGTCGCCAAGTCCGCCGATCATGCGCTGGTGCGTTTCGTGATCGTGGACGTATTTCAGCGTGAGATCCTCTTCCAGAAGTCTGCGGATAGCCGCGGAAAGCTTGCCCTCGTCGCCGCCGTCCGCCAGCTTTACTGCGCGGAAATAGCACGCCTCCGGGAACTTCGTAGGCTCCAGGGCTGCGACGGATTCCGGCGCGCAGAGGGTGTCGTTCGTTGCTGCTTCAAGCTTGGCCACCGCAACGATATCGCCGGCGTTGGCTTCGGAAACCTCCTCCTGCTTCTTGCCAAGGAGCTTCAGCAACTTGCCCACGCGGATAGTTTCACCGTTCGTGGCATTGACCACGGAAGCGCCGGGAACCAGCTTGCCCTGTACTACCTTGAGCACGCTTATCTTGCCGACGAACGGGTCGGCGACCGTCTTGAACACAAGCGCCTTAAGCGGCTTGTTCTCGTCGTAATCCAGCAGTTCGCCGTCGCAGTATTCCAGCCTGCGCTCGTTCGGCGACGGGAGCATGGATACCACTGCGTCCAGCAGCATATCAACACCGGAGAGCGTATCGTTCGCGCAGCACACCAGCGGAGTGATGGCGCCGCTTGCCACGCCGTCGTGGATTCCCCTGACAAGTTCCTCATGAGTGAAATCCTCACCGTTGAAGAACTTCTCCATGAATTCCTCGTTGGTTTCCGCAACAGCCTCCGCCATGGAAGCCCGGAGTCCGGCAATGCGGTTTTCGGAAGCCGGCATGGGCACCTCGGTGGGAACGCCATTCGTATCGTACTTGTACGCCTTCATCGTGAGCAGGTTTATGTACGCCTCGACAGGTCCGTTCTTGTCATACGGAACAACTATCGGGCACACCGACGGACCGAACACGGTCTTGAGCTGCGTGTGCACCTTATAGAAGTCGGAATTCTCCACCTCCATGCAGGTGACCGCGAGCATTCTCGCCTTGTTCTGCCCTGCCGCGAGGTCGTACGCCTTACGCGTGCCTGCGCATACTCCGTCCTTTCCGTTCACGGTGATGATGACGGATTCCGCGGCGCGCATTCCTTCGTACATTCCGCCAAGGAAGTCAAACTGACCCGGCGCGTCGATTATGTTTATGCGCGTATCCTGCCACACGGTGGACGCCAGCGCGGAATTTATGGATATCTTCCTGCGGATCTCCTCCGGGTCGAAATCGCACACGGTGCTGCCTTCGTTGGTGCTGCCCATGCGCTCTGTAAGCCCTGACTTAAAGAGCATAGCCTCGGCTAATGCAGTCTTTCCGCTTCCGCCATGTCCGGCAAGTAATATGTTTCTGATGTTATCAGCAGTGAATGCTTTCATTGGGTCGAACCTCCGATTGATTATTTGGCAGCCCGGCTTTCCGGAACTCCATGCTTCTATTATATAGTAATCTTGTATAAATTTCAACCGTTTTTGTGAAGTTTTTTGATATGCCATGTACAAATTCCAGATTATGTTTTGTGCATTACTGACAAAACCCGGGCGAAATTCGCCCTTGATTATGGCATTGCGTTAGTATATAATAGACATAACAATTTAAAAGGAGATAGTCTATGATCACCGAAAACCTTCCGATGACCTGCCCGGTCTGCGGCGAAAAATCCGGGAATCCTCCCCTGCTGACCCGGGACGGGAATTCCCTGCGCTGCCCGAAAAATCACTGCTTCGACATTTCCTCCAAAGGGTATGTGAACCTGCTGCTCTCCCAGCACAAGAACGTAAAGGATCCCGGTGACAGCAGGGAGATGGTGGCCGCCCGGCGGCTGTTCCTGGACAGCGGCGCGTATTCCGGGCTGAGGGATATGCTGTGCGAGTGCGCCACGAAATACGCCGCAGGATTACCGGAGCCGGTCACGCTACTCGACTGCGGCTGCGGCGAGGGCTACTACACCGTGGGAATGTACGACGCGGTGCCCGGAATGCGCGTTTTCGGCGTGGATATCTCGAAAAACGCGCTGGCTGCGGCGCACTCCCGTATCAATGCCGGCGGAATCAGGCGCGACATCTTCTGCGCCGCCGCCAGCGTATTCCGCCTGCCCTTCTGCGACAGCTCCATGGATATGGCGGCGGTGATCTTCGCCCCGTTCCAGCGCGAGGAATTGCTGCGCGTGGTAAAGCCCGGAGGCGTGATCATCACCGCGATCCCCGGGGAGCGCCATCTGTTCGGGCTGAAATCCCTGATCTACGACCAGCCGCGGCTCAACGAGGTGAAGCCGTATGAGATCCCCGGCATGGAGTTTCTGGAAATGCGCTCTGTCCGGGGCGAAATAACCATCACCAGCCAGGAAACTCTCAACGCGCTTTTCACCATGACGCCGTATTACTACAAGACCTCCCAGCACGACAGCAGCAGGCTGTACGGCTATTTCGGAACGAACGACAGCTTCACCACCGAGATAGATTTCCAAGTGCTGTGCTACAGGACAATTCGGAATGCGTAATTCGGAATGCGGAATTAAGGTGTCCGGATGCGCCGGATTGATTTGAATATAATAAAAATGGACTGTAAAATTTTACAGTCCATTTTATTTAATACGTCCCACGAAGTGGGACACAACAATTCCGAATTCCGAATTAAACAACTACCTTTTCTTTCTCGTAAACACGGGCTCTCCGCGGCGGTGATTCAGCGCTTTCGCGGCGCGTTTCTCGGCGGCGATTCTTTCCCTTTCAGCCATCATCTCTTCCAGGCGCTGCTTACTCTTTTCCGCCATGTCGATGAGCATGAGCTTGTTATTGAAGCTGGGCTTATCCAGGACCATCTCAAACAGCGCGTTCATGAGCTGTTCCGCCTCCTGCTCGGAATTCACCAGACGGCGCTCCATAAGCTCCCTCGGGGTTATCGCCAGCTGCCGGATATTGTAGCACTCCCCGGTGTCCAGTATCTCCTTCAGCGCGGTGGAAGCCGCCCTCAGCCGCTGCACATCCGCAGTTTCGGAGTCCACTTTTTTCGCCCGGGCGTCCGCTATCTCGCACTGTATCAGCTTGCGCAGGTCCTCCGCGCCAAGTGCGTCCAAAAGGCGCTTCAGTCCAGCACGCTCCTCCGGTATTTCCTTGTCGTGGTAGAATACCAGCCAGCTTACCTCTCCGGACAGCGCCGCCGGGAATTCCAGCCGGCGCATTATGCGCTCCGCAAGCAGCCTGCCGCGCTCACCGTGCCCCTTGAAATGCCCGTGACCGTGGCTGTCAATCGAGCAGCAGTCCGGCTTGCCAAGGTCGTGAAACAGCATTGCGAACCTGACGGACAGCTCCGGAACTGCGTAGCCTACCGACTTGCAGATGTGCGTCCACACGGTGAAATCGTGATGAACGCTGTGCTGCTCGAATCCAATGCACGGCTCTATCTCCGGCAGCAGGGACTTCAGAATATCCGCGTACTGCTCCAGCACCCGGGCAGCGTACTTTCCCATCACAATACGGGAAAGCTCGTTGAACAGCTTGTCCTTCTCGGCGTACTCAAAGCAGCTGACGTTAGCCCGTATCGCGTCCGCAGTCTTTTCCTCGATGACATACTCCCCCTCGGAGCAGTAACGCATTGCCTCGAGTATTCTCGACGGGTCAGAGGTGAAGCACCTGGACATGTCGTACCAGCTTTCGGTGGTCTGCTTCCCGTTCTCCTTTACAGTCCGGGACTGCATTTCGCCGATGGCGACCACTCTCGCCGGAAGCCTTACCACGCCGGTGCGCCGGTTGAATTCGTCCGGGGAATCAGGGACCAGTCCCTCCTGTATCTCCTCGCGTTCCTCCTCGGCGACTGCCGCAGGGTCAGGGCGCAGGGAAGCCCTGCCGCCGAACGGGTCGATAAGCCCGGTTCTCGGACTGTACGCCATCGCGTTCATCGTAAATCCCCGGCGGAAAAGGTCGGTTTCCAGGTCCTCGGCGTACATAACGCGGTTCCCGACTACCTCGCGGCGGTAGGGGGAAACCTGGATTATCATTCCGACGACCGTGACAAGCACCTCGCCGCGCTTCATTCCCTCGTCGGATATACGGTATTCCCGGAAGGCGAACAGGATATCGTTTATCCCGGCATTCGTCACTATATCATAATCCTGCGGATTGTTCCCCAGCAGGAGTTCCCTCACGCAATCCCCGACAACATATGCGTCGTAGCCTGCATTCTCCAGCACTCCGATAGCCTGTGTGACCTGCTCTGGCAGAATTATCATCATTATCACCCCTGATATCTCGCATTTCTGTTACTATTATATAACATTTCCTGCAAAAAATCAAGCGGAATATCCGGCGTTATTTTCAACGTATTGCCGTGGAAATATCAGAAGAAAAGTCCTACGGTCAAGGCGCACACTATCCAGGCGGTTAGGTCGGCGGTCAGCGCCGCAGGGACCGCATACCGGGTGCGCCGCACCTTCACGGCGGAGAAGTACACGGCGATGGTGTAGAACGTGGTTTCCGAGGAGCCCAGTAGTATTGCCGCAGTACGCTCCGGCAGGGTGTCCGCGCCGTATTCCCCGGCAATGCTGTCATAGACCGCCATCGCGCCGCTTCCGGAAAATGGGCGCAGCAGCACCATCTGCATGCACTCTGGAGGGAATCCGACAGCGGAACAGAGCGGCTCCAGCAGCCCGGTAAGGAGTTCCACGGCGCCGCTGGCGCGGAGCATTCCGACGCTGATGACGAGCAGCACAAGAGCCGGGAGTATTTCCGCAGTCGTGCGGAGTCCTCCGGCGGCGCCGTCGCAGAAGCACCGGAATACATCAACTCGCCGCACTGCGCCCCAGATCATTATTCCTGCGAAAAGCAGCGGAATTATCAGGTCAGTTATCTGCACGGGAACCCCTCCTCCTGGAAAAGCGCGCCATCAGCTTCGCCGCCGTCACCGCCACAGTCAGGGAATACACGGATACTATCCAGACGCAGGGCAGTATCTCCATCGGGCGCTCTGCTCCGCAGGCGGTGCGCAGCGCGGCGGCGGTCGCCGGAATAAGCTGAAGGCTCGCAGTATTCAGCACTGTCAGCATTATCATGTTGTCGCTGGCAGTTCCGTCGCCGGGGGATTCCTCCTGCTGTATCGCTTCCATCGTCTGGATTCCCAGGGGTGTGGTGGCATTACCAAGGCCCAGGATATTCGCGGACAGGTTCATGGCGATGAGCTGCATTGCCCTGCCGCCCTTTTCCAGCCCCCGGAACAGCCTGGAAAGCACCGGCGACAGGAACGACGACATCAGCCGGACTGCGCCGCACTCCTCCGCGACCTTCATAAGTCCGCTCCAGAGGCACATTACTCCACACAGGGAAATAGCAAGGGTGACGGCGGAGCCTGCCCCGTCAAGCACCGCGGCGGATACCTCCGGGAGCCTTCCGGTGGCTATTCCGCAGATGATGGAAGCCGCCGGGATTATTATAAGGAGTATCTTCAATTTTCTGCACCTCCAGATACCATTTGGTCATTAAAGCGTTTTAAAACAGACGTTTCCAGTTTACCATATTTGCTTCCTATATTTCTTACTTTCTTCCAATATCAGGCTTATATTTCTGGTAATCAGATATTTGGCTTTGTAAAGGCAATGAAAACGTTATACACTGTATGTTTTACAATAATTTTGACACTTTTATATATCGTTTAATGCATTATCGAGTTTCCATCAAATTAGTAAAAAGCTGCTAAAAAATTGACAACTCTCAGAAAACATGCTATAATATGCAAGAAATCAGCGGAATGCTGGAAAAAACGTTAAATCAGGACGAAATGCAGCTTTATCAGGCAATAAAAGCTGCAAAGAGGAGGAAAAACCAATGGTAAAGTCAACCGGTATTGTAAGAAAAGTGGACGAACTGGGAAGAATCGTAATCCCGATAGAGCTGAGAAGAACCCTCGACATCGGAATCAAGGACAGCCTTGAGATCTATGTAGAGGACGATCAGATCATTCTCAAGAAGTACATGCCTGCATGCGCATTCTGCTCCAACGCAAGCGGAATCACGATCTTCAAGGGCAAGAACATCTGCTCCGAGTGCCTCGCTGAACTGAGCAAGCTCAGCTGATCAGAGTACATACCGCTCCGGGGATTTCCCCGGAGTTTTCTTTTTATGTATATGTGGGCGGAACAAGTTTATTCCGGCGCAACGCCGCTTGCCGATGTCCTTCCTCCGCCGACAATTCGACCTTTTTCAAAAAAATTAAAAAAAATTCAAAAAAGTACTTGACAAATCGAAACCTCCGTGATATAATAATTAAGTCGTTGAGAGTTAACAACGAATGAATATGGCGGTATAGCTCAGTTGGCTAGAGCACTTGGTTCATACCCAGGGTGTCATTGGTTCGAATCCGATTACCGCTACCATCAAAACCGCATACGTTGCTGTGCGGTTTTTTTATTAGGCCCGTTGGTCAAGAGGTTAAGACATCGCCCTTTCACGGCGGAATCATGGGTTCAATTCCCGTACGGGTCACCAGACTTAATTAAAGTCGAACACTTATTTTGAGTGTTCGACTTTTTCTTTATCACCGAGTTCCTCAAGGTTACTAAATTGCCGTTAGGAAAGGCGCCAACAATAAAAAAGGCGGTATGGAAACATGGCTTTCCATATCATTTATGCATGATTAGGGTGAACACAATAGTTATACAGCGTAATTCAGGTAATGTAAGAATTGTAATAATATTCATAATCAAAACAGTTATTCAGGTAAATAATGCATAACACATGTATCATAACATATATGAATAGTATACAAAATAACTAAAATATTTTTTTCCATTGGTTTTGGCTTGTTTTTCCACTCAGAATGTGGTATACTATAGTTGTTATTATAAATAAAATCCTCTTTTTTCTTAGTGATTCAGAATACCCCTACTATTTTAAGAGAAGAAATTATCTGATAACAAAAGTAACTTTTAGAATAGCGCAGTTTTCGGGGGGAAACAAATATGTGGCACGTTGAAACGGATTATTTCGCACTAGCTATTTTTCTGATAATGTTTATCAAGGAATTCAGTCTGCACCGCGAAAGGAAAAAGAGACAGAACCAGGGTCTTAACAGCAGAGATATTCAGAGCGACGCTTTTTACTATGTACTTATCCTCAGTATTGCAAGCGTCGTAATCGACATTGTGTCCTCATCAGCGATGAACGATATCACGAACTGGTGGGTATATCAGATATTAATGACGATCTATGTGATCAGTATGCCGCTTCTGGCTGCTACATGGGTCGGCTACGCCTATGTCCTGATACATCAGGACTATTCGCCGAAAAGGTTGTTCAGGGATATCTCCTTTATGATGATACCTTACGGTATTTATGCGATCTCAGCGCTCAGCAACCCGTTTACAGGTTTATTTTTCAAGCTCTCGGAAAACATCGAGTACGAGAGGGGTATATTGTTCATGCCCGTGGGAGTTGGCTCCATCATGCTTTACTCCGCCATCGGGCTTTTTCTTGTCTTCTTTAACTGGAAGAAAATTACTCCAAAGTTCAATGCACTCCTGCTGACAGCATTCTTTGCTATCACCACAACGTTCATATGGATACAGCTCGCAAATCCGGGCTGGCTTATCATAAACGCAAGCTATGCCGTCGTTTATGTCTGGTGTGATATAACCGTGGAGGACCGCCGGAGAAAAGAGCTGTACCAGGATATCCGCGAAAAGAATGATGAACTTAAAGTCGTGGCAAAGAAAGCCGAACAGGCAGCGCAGGCAAAAACGGAATTCCTGTCGCGAATGAGCCACGATATCAGAACTCCAATGAACGCAATTATCGGACTTACTCACCTCGCAAAGAACGAAGACGACATACAGGTCATTAAGAGCTATCTGAACAAGGTAGACACCTCAAGTAAGTTCCTCCTTGGACTAATCAACGATATTCTCGATATGAGCAAGATTGAAAACGGCGACATGACGCTCAACGAGAGCCCGTTCTCCTGCAAGGAATTCGAGGACTCAATACTCACCGTGATCAAGCCGCTTATCGACGAAAGAAATATCAACTTTGTGTTCAGAATGGGCGCTAATACAGAATGCATTTTAGTTGACCGCCTGCGATTCAGTCAGATATTCTTCAATCTGCTTTCGAATGCGGCAAAGTTTACGCCGGCAGGAGGAACTATCGAGTTCATCTCCGAACGGATAGAGCCAAAGGAAACCGACGAACCCGGAAAGGTCGGAATGCGCTTTTATGTCCGGGACACCGGAATCGGCATGAGCGAGGAATTTCTGAAGCACATGTACGACCCATTTTCGCAGGAGCGGTCGAAAATTGGCGACAAAACGCGTGGAACCGGTCTTGGACTCCCGATTGTGAAGAGCCTTGTGGACGCAATGCACGGAACGTTAAGCGTAAAAAGCGAGCTTGGCAAGGGAACGGAATTCAAGATCGAACTTTATGTAACGCCTGCTGAGCTCCCGGCAAAGGAACAGGAATCCAATGCAAGTGATCAGAATCTGAACGGCTCGCATATCCTCCTTGTCGAGGACAACGAAATCAATGCATATGTCGCAAAAACAATTCTGGAGCAATTCTCCTGTGCAGTCGATGTAGCCAGCAACGGTCAGGAGGCCGTGACGCAGTTTAAGCAGTCAGCGGAATCCTCATACGACGTCATACTCATGGACGTACACATGCCGGTAATGGACGGAATCCAAGCGACAAAGCTGATCAGGGGCATGAACCGCAGCGACTCGGCGACTGTTCCCATCATCGCCATGACAGCAGACGCATTTGACAAGCAGAAAACAGAGACCATTGACGCAGGTATGAACTGCCACCTCCCCAAACCAATTGAGCCGGATTCCTTATACAAAACGCTGGCAAAATACATAAAAAAGTAGTTATTAAAGAGGCTGAAAGATGAAACTCAAAAAAGGAATATCACATATTGTAAGCTGCGTACTGGCGCTGGCTTTCCTTATAATACCAATGCAGCAGGGTCGGGCGGAAGAATCGGACACGCAGTCAGAACGCCAGACTATCCGGGTGGCATTCCCTACGCAGGAGGGTATGAGCTTCTTCGGTCATTCCGGTAAAGTCACCGGGTACAACTACGACTACCTGGAGAAAATATCCGAGTATACCGGCTGGGAGATGGAATACGTCCCCTACGGCAGCGCGGACGGAAACGAAGCCGTTGGTAATGCAATCAACGACCTGCAGGAGGGCAAGGTGGACCTTCTCGGTCCCCTGCTGAAAAACAAGGCGACCGAGGAGATGTTCGAGTTCCCGGAAAACAGTTACGGAACGGTTTACACCACTCTTTGTGCCCTCTCCAACAGCAATATTCACGAAAACAATCTATTCAATGTTGAGGTCCTGCACGTCGGACTGTGGGACGTTGCGGAAACGCGAAACAGCGAAGTGCTGATGTTCCTGCAATCCGAAAACCTGAATTACGAAATAACCTATTTTGATTCGTCGGAGGCACAGCTTGAGGCGCTCAACAACGGTACTGTCGATGTTATCTCCAGTGTGTCGCTCTCCCCTGTCGCAAATTCAAGGATCGTGGCTCAGTTTGCGCCGCGCCCGTACTACTTTGCTTCAACCAAGGGGAACACGGAACTTATCCGCAAGCTGGACGAAACTATGGCAATCATCGACCAGGTGGACACCAATCTCCAGGATACGCTTTACAACACATACTTCCGCACATCTTTCAACGCTTTTCAGCTCACTCAGGAACAGAAAGCCGCAATTACAGAACAGGGCAGTCTGCGTATCATCTGCTCCGAAAACGCCGCTCCCTATGCCTATAAGCTGAATGATCAGCCTGCCGGCATGCTGGTATCTATACTGAACGACTTTGCTGAACAAACCGGTCTTACCGCGGAATACACCTTCTGCCAGAGCCGCGAACAGACACGGGAGCTTCTCTCTGACGGCAGCTACGACGCTATCATAGGCTTTCCGCTGACTTCCGCGACATGCTCGGAAATCGGATTCGTGAACAGCGTTCCGGCTATCAAGTCAGTGCTTGCATACGCACAGCACCCCACCAAAGCCAACGCAGACGCCAGCAGCCTGACGATCGCTCTGGTAAAGGGATTACAGGAGCAGATACCTACCAGCGGCTATAAGGACGTTATTCTCTGCGATAATTCGAAAGCCTGCGTTCAGGCGGTGGAAAACGGCACGGCGGATATTGCCGCAGGCAGCCGTGCGGCGCTTGAATACTACATATACGAAGACGGCAGCTCTCTTGTCACCAGCCTTATCCCCGGTCAGACGCAGAATGCAAACATATCCCTGAGCAGGAATTGCAGCTCCGACCTGATGGCTGCGTTGAACAACTACATTTACAGCATACCCGAGGAATCCCTTGCAGACTACCTCAGCAGCGGCAACCTCCACCCGGACTCCCCTTCCCTTTCGGAATTCTTCCGCCGCCACCCGTCACAGGCGATAATCATTATTGTATCAGTTACATTCATTATAGCGGCTCTGGTGGTATTCCTCCTCACCAGGGAATCCAAGCAGCGCGCAAAGATGGAGGCGACCCATAACAGCCAGCTGCGCGAAGCCCTCCAGATAGCCAAGGACGCGAACGAGGCGAAGTCCACATTTCTCTCGAACATGAGCCACGATATACGCACGCCCATGAATGCCGTTATCGGCTTCTCCACGCTCCTCGCCCGGGAGCCCGGAAACGAGGTCAAGGTCAGGGAATACTCCCGGAAGATCAGCGCGGCGAGCAATCACCTCCTCGGGCTCATAAACGATATTCTCGACATCTCCAAAATTGAAAGCGGAAAGCTGTCTATCCGTCAGTCCGTGTTCTCCTTTGATGAGCTGATGGAATCCATCAATGTCGTTATTCGTCCGATGGCGGCGGCTAAGAAGCAGACATTCAGCATAAATATGGGCAAGATGTCCCACGAGCTGTTTGTCGGAGATAAGGTGCGTATTAATCAGGTGCTTATCAACCTGCTTTCCAACGCGATAAAATACTCGCCGGAGGGCGGCAGCATACGCTTTGATATCGCGGATATGGGAAACACCTCCTCTTCCGTGGACAAAATACGGTTTGTGGTTGCCGACAATGGCTACGGAATCACCGAGGACTTCAAGAAAGTTATCTTTGACCCGTTCACCCGCGCGGAAAACAGCACCACAAACAAAGAGGTCGGGACCGGTCTGGGGCTTGCCATAACGAAGAACATCGTAAACCTCATGGGCGGCACTATCGACCTGGACAGCGAACTCGGAAAGGGCTCCACATTTACTGTCGAACTCCCGTTACAGCTTCCGCACGAGGAAAGCGACGAGCATTTCTGGGAACATCACAATATTTCGAGGATACTGCTTGTTGACGACGACAAGAGTATCTGCGACGGAATAAAGGAAAACATGAGCGACACCGGAGTTAAATTTGACGCTGTATACAACGGCGAAACTGCGGTGGAACTGGTCAAGAAGAAGTACGCCATCGGGCAGTCCTATGATACAATTATCCTTGACTGGCAGATGCCCGGCATGAACGGACTGGACGTTGCGCGTGAAATACGCAAGATAATCACCATAGACACGCCGGTGCTGTTTCTCACCTCCTATGACTGGACCGAGATAGAAACCGAAGCGCTGGAAATAGACGTTGACGGATTCCTTGCGAAACCTTTCACCACGCTGAACCTTAAAGAAAAGCTCATCGAGGTGGAGCACTTCAAGAACTCCGTCGCAAAGGAAGACATTTCGCTTGACCTCAACGGCATGAACTTCCTTGTCGCCGAGGACAATGAGCTCAACGCCGAAATAATCACGGAGCTCCTGAAAGCCGAGGGAGCCTCCTGCGATATTGTCGGAAACGGAGAGCTTGCCGTAAAGCAGTTCACTTCCACACCAGCCCGGACATACAATGCGATCCTTATGGACGTGATGATGCCCGTAATGAACGGATACGAAGCGACTAAGGCTATACGCGCGTCCGGGCACTCGGAGGCGCTGACGATCCCCGTCGTTGCGATGACGGCAAACGCATTTGTAAAGGACGTCCAGGACGCCCTCGACGCAGGTATGAACGCGCATATAGCCAAACCGGTCAACATGGATACGCTGAAGAGTACGCTCGGATCCTGCATAAGACACTGACACAGACAGGCGCGTGTAATTACTTAATCATAGCATAATCCCTCTGCTTTTATTCAGCAGGGGGATTTTTCATTTGTAGCATTGGTATTCCGGGGTGTCCAGTGCTTGCGACACAGGTCTGTTGTAAATAATCTCGAAATTGGTTCTATTATGATACACTTTTTGTCAGATTTTATGCTATAATAAATACAGGTTGACAAATCCTATATATCAGAATTCGGAGGCGAACAACATGGAATACACGGCGCACATCTCTGACGACCAACGGATACAGACCGTTTCAGAGCACTGTCGTAACACAGCCGACCTGTGCGAGAAGTACGCGGCAGAGGCAGGGCTTCAATACACCGGGAGGCTTGCCGGACTACTGCACGACCTGGGAAAATCCTGCGAGGATTTCGACGGCTACATAAAAGGCGAAAAGGACTTCCGGCGCGGTCAGATAGACCACGCCTACTTCGGGGCGCGTTACATATGGGAGCTCGGGAAAGACGGCGGTGCAACAGTCCGCGCCGCTTCAAGGCTCATTGCCCATGTGATCATATCCCACCACGGACTGCACGACTGGATAGACATTAACCAGAAGGACTACTTCGACGAACGCACATCGAAGGACGACAGGTACATGGAGCTGAGATCCAACGCGGAAAAGCTGTTTCCGCCGGATATGATCATGCCGCTTCTCGAAAAATCAGCAATGGAGGTCAAAAGCGCCTACAGCCGCATTCAGGAATTCGCCGCGGCGGAAAACGCGGTTCAGCTGACCAGGATACGCGCGTTTTACATCGGCATGATGGAGCGCTTCCTGCAATCCTGCCTGATAGACGCAGACCGCACGGACACCGAGAATTTCATGAACGGCACCGTTCCTTCCGAGCCGGATATTCCTGCCGTGTGGGAATCCATGCACCGTAACATGGAAGAGAAACTCGCAGGATTCTCCGGCAGGAAGGATACAATATCCACGCTCAGGCAGGACATATCCGACCGCTGCGCCGCGTTCGCCGATCACCATGTGGGGGCAGTCCGGCTGATAGTCCCGACCGGCGGCGGAAAGACGCTGTCGTCGCTCCGGTTCGCGATAGAATACTGCCGGAAATTCGGAATGAAAAAGATTCTGTACACGGCGCCGTACATGTCGATACTTGAACAGAACAGCGGCGAATTCCGACAGATAGCAGGGGCGGATAATTTCCTGGAGCACCACTCCGATATTTTCGTTAACATCGACAGCGCCGAGGAACTCCGGAAGCATGAACTGGCATGCGAACACTGGACAAGCCCGGTGATTGCCACCACTATGGTGCAATTCCTGAATGCGCTGTTTTCCGGAAGAATGGACGCGGTCCGGAGGTTCCACCGGCTGGGCGGCGCAGTCATGATAATCGACGAGATACAGTCGATTCCGCTCAAATGCGTTTACCTGTTTGACCTGGCGGTGAATTTTCTGACCAGATTCATGGGCGGAGCGGTTGTCCTCTGCTCCGCTACTCAGCCGCAGCTTGACAAGACAAAATTCCCGGTCATGCTGGACGAGCGCAGCTCAATGACCGGGGACTTCTCGGGGGATTTCGAGGCATTCCGCCGCACACGCGCCGTTCCCCTGCTGAAGAACGGCGGATACAGCTTCGATGAAGCCGCGGAAATATGCATGGAGAAGTTCCGTGCCAGCGGAAACCTCCTGGTTATCGTGAACACCAAGCGGTCGGCTGCGGAAATGTTCAGCAGGCTTTCCGAACTTAACTCTGCGGAAGAGCACCCGGCGGTCATGTCGCACATCAGCACGCGGCTCTGTCCGGCGCACCGGAAGCATGAGATAGACCGCCTGCGGAAACTCCTTGACGAAAAGGAACCGGTGATCTGCGTCACCACGCAACTTATAGAAGCCGGCGTGGACATCAGCTTCAGCTGCGTGGTCCGCTCACTGGCAGGTCTGGACAATGCCGCCCCGGCAGCCGGGCGCTGCAACCGCAACGGCGAATCGGAATGCCGCGATATGTATATTCTGGAGCTTGGCGAAGAGAAGCTGGGCGGACTCCCGGAAATCAGCAAGGCGTGCAGCTGCTCAAAATCCGTCTGCGGTCAATGCGGATTTGACGATGTCCTATCACCGGAGGCAGCGGCGGAGTATTTCAGGCGATACTACAGCGAAATGGAGGACGTGCTTTCATATAAATGCAGCGACGCATACGTCAGAACCGACCTGCTTGACCTGCTGTCGGTGAACGAATCGCGAAACAATCCCAAATCCACCCGTTTTACCGGGCATTCCGGACCGCCGGGGACATATTTGAGGTGATAGAAAACGCCACCCGCGCGGTGATCGTTCCCTATAACGACGAGGCCAGGGAAATAATTTCAGCGCTGAACGGGGATATCTCCCCGGCAGAGTGCGTAGAGCTCCAGCGCCGGGCGCAGCAATACACTGTCGGCGTCTACCCCGATGAATTCAAGGAGATGGAGGACAGCGGCGCAATATATCAGACGAAATCCGAAGCGTTTGCGCTGATGAACGGGTACTACGACCAGTCCCTCGGAATGGTAAGCAACGGAATGTCGGAAACTTACATTTTCTGACGAAATATATTGACATTTGCAATGCTGTATTGTATAATATTACTGGAAACTATTAACATAAAGGAGTGATATCAGTGAGCAAAACCAAACATGACAACTATGTGGAGTTTGAAGTGAGCGGAGATCTGGCACTTTTCTCGGACGTCCTTACAAGACCGGGAGGAGAAAAATCCAGTTATCCCCTGCCGACCTACGAGGGGCTGAAAGGAATACTGCACAGCATTTACTGGAAGCCAACAATTGTCTGGATAATAGACGATTGCCGCGTGATGAACCGCATAGTCACTGAACGCAAGGGAATACGCCCAATCAAATACGGCGGCGGAAATGACCTGGCGTACTACACCTATCTCAAGGACGTGCGGTATCAGGTCCGGGCGCATTTTGAGTGGAACGACAACCGCCCGGAGCTTGCCAGGGACCGCAACGAGAACAAGCACCACAACATAGCCAAGCGTATGATCGAACGCGGCGGCAGACGGGATATATTCCTGGGCACCCGGGAATGCATGGGTTATGTCAGACCGTGCGTATTCGGCGAGGACGAGGGTTATTACGACAACGCCGGAGAGGTGATGTACGGCTTTACATACCATGGCGTCACCTACGCTGATGAGGCCACGCTTCCCGAGGACAAGGGTCAGCTGACGGTCCGCTTCTGGCAGCCGGTTATGGTGAACGGAGTAATCCACTTTGCCCGTCCGGATGAGATACCAGAGGAGCACAAGCGGCACATCAGAAAAATGGATATCAAGCCTTTCGGAGAGGAGCATGAGAACTTCTCCGGACTCGGCGAGTTTGACTTTGCGGACGGAGGTGACGAGGTTGAGCTGGGTTGAGGAACTTGGTAAGGTTTACGAACTATGCACCACATCGGATATGGACGGTGACCCCCTGCTGCCTATCGCGCACTCTACTGCAAATGCGCAGATCGAGGTGAACATCAATTCCGACGGCACAATTCCCACGACAGGGTTCGCGGAACGTGTGGATAAAAAGGATCAGGTAACGCTGATCCCGGTCACGGAGTCTTCGGCAGCAAGAAGCAGTGGAATTACACCACACCCATTTGCGGACAAGCTTATATACATTGCAGGCGATTACAGCAAATACGCTCCCTGCGTTGTCCTTGAGAAGAACAAGAAGAAAAACTACCCGAAGTATCATGAGGAGTATCTCGAACAGCTGAAAAGCTGGCGTGATTCCCCGTACTCCACCAAAGCAGTACGCGCGGTCTATGAGTATCTTTCAAAGGGCACGCTGATTGCAGATCTTGTCGAAGCAAGAGTACTGGAATCCGATCCGGACACCGGAAAGCTCACCGACAGCAAAATCAACGGAATTGCGCAGGAAGACTGCTTTGTCAGATTCCGCGTGGACGGTGAGCCTACATGGAAAGATAAATCCATGCATGACAGCTTTATCAGCTTCAACAGTATGAATTCCGGCGCGCCAATGCTGTGCTACGCGACCGGAAATCATGAAGCACCCACATACAGTCACCCCAGCAAAATCCGGAATGCAGGCGACAAGGCAAAACTGTTCTCCACTAACGATGAAAGCGGTTTTTCCTACCGCGGCAGATTCTGCAACAAAGAAGAAGCCGTTTCAATCGGATACAACTTCTCGCAGGAAATGCACAACGCACTGAAGTGGCTTATTGTACATAACGGCAAGTCGTTTGGTGATCTGTGCCTTATCACCTGGGAAAGTGCGCTGAAATTCGTTCCGGAGCCGCTTGAAGGCAGCGAGAGTCTTTTTGACGACGAAGAACCGGAACAGTATGATCCCAAGGCAGGCAGCAAGAATCAGATGATCTTTTCGCTGACGGGTCGCGAGAACATCTACGGTGACAATTCCAAAACCATGCTGATGATGTTGGACAGCGCAGGTCCGGGGCGTATCTCCATGTCGATGTATACGGAGCTTGCGACCTCTGAATACCTCAGGAACCTTGAGAAGTGGCACAACTCCACAGCGTGGCTAAGGAAAGGCAAGCCGGGTTCCTTCTCGATGACGGATATTGCGAATTTCGCTTTTGGAACTGAGCAGACTTTTGTCAAGTGTACTCCGGAAGTACTGAAGGAAACAATAGAGCGCCTTGTTCCCTGCGCCGCTGAGGGTCGGCATATCCCGGCAGATATCGTCAATTCACTCTTCAACAAGGCACGGCGCCCCACTTCATACGAAAGCGAGGGCAACTGGAAAAACGTACTGAACTGCGCCTGCGGAATGCTGCGCAGACAAATAATCGAACGAAAAGGAGAATGCACAATGGCACTTGACACTGAATGCCGCAACCGCAGCTACCTTTACGGCAGACTGCTTGCAGTAGCAGACCGGGCGGAGGGCTCCACCTACGACAACGACAGCAAGAGGACTACCAACGCAAGGCGCTTCTTCGAGGCTTTTTCAAATCACCCCTATACAACCTGGGCTGTGATCGTGAAGCACCTTCGCCCATACCTTGACCGCATGAACGAGGGCAGCCGCGTATACTACGAGCGGCTTATCCACGAGATCACGGATATGTTTGACCGCGAGAGCTTCGCAGATAACTCACCGCTGTTCCCGGAGTTCCTGCATGCCTACAGCTGCCAGATGAACGCTTTATACAACGGCAACAAGAACACTGACAATAACAAGGAGGAAAACTGACTATGAGTACTTTACAGAACAAGATCGACTTCGCGGTTATCATTTCCGCAACTGACGCAAATCCCAACGGCGACCCGCTGAACGGCAACCGTCCGCGCGAGAATTCCGAGGGTCTGGGCGAAATATCCGACGTGTGCATCAAGCGCAAGATCCGTAACAGACTCCAGGATATGGGCGAGCGCATTTTCGTCCAGAGCGACGACCGCTGCGACGACGGCTGCGACAGTCTGCGTGCAAGAGCAGAAAAGTGCGAGGAACTGAAGAAGATCTCCTCCGGAAAGAACACCAACCGTGACGAGTTCGCGCGAATCGCCTGCGAACAGTGGATTGACGTGCGTGCTTTCGGTCAGGTATTCGCATTCAAGGGCGACAGCGTTTCCGTCGGCGTAAGAGGTCCGGTTTCCATCAGTATCGCAAAGAGCATTTCTCCGGTGGACATAATCAGCATGCAGATAACCAAGAGCGTCAACAGCGAAAAGGACAAGGCTGGCAAGGCTTCCGACACAATGGGCACCAAGAACCGCGTAGAATTCGGGCTGTATGTGTTCAAGGGCAGCATAAACTGCCAGCTCGCTGAAAAGACCGGATTCTCTGAAGAGGACGCCGAGAAGATCAAGCAGGCGCTTGCAACTCTCTTCGAGAACGACTGCTCCTCCGCACGCCCCGACGGTAGCATGCAGGTTTGCCGCGGCTACTGGTGGAAGCACGACTGCAAGTATCCGTCAATATCCTCAGCAAAGGTACACAATTCCCTGAAGATCACTGAAAAGGCAGGGCTGGATCACAGACCGCACAGCTTCGAGGATTACGACATCGTACTCGAAAAGGTTGAAGGACTTGCCGACCCTGAAATTTTCGGGGACATGTGATGGAATACAGCGAGGACGAATACCTCATGCTGTCCGGAATTCAGCACTTCGTTTTCTGCCGCCGTCAGTGGGCGCTGATACATATTGAACAGCAGTGGGCGGAGAATTACCGCACAACTGATGGAAAGATAATGCACCGCAACGTCCACGACAAGGGATTCAACGAAAGCAGGGGCGATGTGCTGATCACCCGGGGAATGGCGGTGTCCTCCGCGGAGCTGGGGATCTCCGGAGAGTGCGATGTGGTGGAATTCCACAAAAGCAAGGACGGAGTGCCGATTCACGGCAGAGAGGGGAAATACACGGTCGTCCCGGTAGAATACAAGCGCGGCGAACCTAAGGAAAACGACAGCGATGTCCTCCAGCTTACTGCACAGGCGCTTTGTCTGGAGGAAATGCTGTGCTGCGAGATTCCCTGCGGATTTCTGTTTTACGGTGAGAACAAGCGGCGAATGAAGGTGGAATTCACGCCGGAGCTTCGGGAAAGGCTCCGGAAGATCACAGCTGAAATGCACGAATACTTCCGCAGGCGCTATACTCCGGTAGTGAAGCGAAGCAGGTCGTGTAATGCCTGCTCGCTCAATGATATCTGCCTGCCGGGAATTTCCGGGAAATCCGCGTCCGAATACATAAAGGAACGCCTGGGAGGTGAAATACCGTGAAAAAGCTTATGAACACCGTGTACCTCCTTACCCCGGATTCCTACCTGTCGCTTGACGGCGAAAATCTGGTTATCAGAATGCAGGACGGGAATGAAAGGCGGCTTCCGCTGCACAATCTGGAGGGAGTGGTCGCATTCGGTTCCAGGGGCGCTTCCCCGGCGCTGCTCGGGAAATGCGCGGAGTATGGTATTGCGTTCTCATTCCTGAGCCGCAGCGGAAAATTCCTTGCCAGGACTGTCGGAGGAGTCAGTGGAAATGTGTTCCTGCGCCGGGAACAATACCGGCAGGCAGACAGCAGTGAATGCAGTCTGCGGCTGGCGAGGAACTTCATCGCCGGGAAACTATTCAACAGCCGGTACGTTCTGGAACGCGCCCTCAGAGATCACGCACTGCGTGTGGATCAGGAAAAGCTGAGCAGCAAGTCTGAATTCCTGGCAGATTCAATACGGGCTGCTCTGGACGCGCCGGATACGGATTCTCTCCGTGGAATAGAGGGCGAAGCGGCGCAGGTTTACTTTTCGGTTTTCAACGAGCTGATACTCCAGCAGAGCGAAGAGTTTGAATTCAACGGGCGCAGCCGCAGACCTCCGCTCGACCGTGTAAATGCGCTGCTGTCGTTCGCTTATGCGATATCCACGTCAATGTGCACCTCCGCGCTGGAATGCGTGGGATTGGACCCATATGTGGGATTCATGCACACAGACCGCCCGGGGCGGTGCTCGCTTTCCCTAGACCTGGTGGAGGAATTCCGCGCGATAATGTGCGACCGGTTTGTACTCATGCTGATCAACAAGCGCATTATCGCACCGGAGCATTTTGAGCAGCGCGAGGACGGCGCTGTGCTTCTTAATGACGATGGGAAGAAGGTATTCTTCACGCAATGGCAGAACCGAAAGAAAGAGCTGGTCACACACCCTTTCCTGAAAGAAAAAGTCGAATGGGGATTATTGCCGTACACCCAGGCGCTGCTTCTGGCGCGCTACCTCAGAGGGGATATCGACGAATATCCGCCGCTGATGTGGAAATAGCATGCTATTACTGATAACTTATGACGTGAGCACGGAAACGTCCGGTGGGAAAAAGCGGCTCCGGCAGGTCGCAAAGCAATGTATGAACTACGGCGTCCGGGTACAGAATTCCGTGTTTGAATGCGTTGTGGATGCTTCCCAGGCACGGGAACTTAAATTCAAACTCCAGAAGATCGCAGACCCCAAAACGGACAGTCTGAGATTCTACGACCTCGGTAACAACTACCAGAATCGTATTGAGCATTTCGGCGCGAAACCCACTCTCGATGTAGAGGACGCCCTCATCTTTTGAGTACTCCGCGAATGCATAGCGCACATTTTTTCTCTGGAGCATTCGCGGCTGTATTGGATTACATATTTTCTAACATTTGTAATCTGACGCATTTCGATGTTTTATAATTAGTCACTATGGCTAAATTTGTTGTAGTCATAGGGGATTATTTGCATTGATTTGCAGTCGCTCCCTATGGGGAGCGTGGATTGAAATTGTGGCTTGATGCCTGTCTTTTCTGCTAGCTCTCTGTCGCTCCCTATGGGGAGCGTGGATTGAAATTACTCTGTTCATGATTTCATCAGACAAAGTATGAACGTCGCTCCCTATGGGGAGCGTGGATTGAAATTTTAGAAAAAAGGAAGTTTATAAACATATAAACAGGTCGCTCCCTATGGGGAGCGTGGATTGAAATTTGACCAGCTGAGAGTTGACCTTAAACAGGTCAAAGTCGCTCCCTATGGGGAGCGTGGATTGAAATATTAAACAAATCAAAATAATTACCGTTATAAACGTCGCTCCCTATGGGGAGCGTGGATTGAAATTTCGGGTCTGCGCTCCACAAAAGGGGCATTTTGGGTCGCTCCCTATGGGGAGCGTGGATTGAAATCCAGTTGCCAAATGTACATGTAAGCGGTTTGTGTGTCGCTCCCTATGGGGAGCGTGGATTGAAATCCAGGTTATCCCAATCAGGTTTACTAATTGGTGATAGTCGCTCCCTATGGGGAGCGTGGATTGAAATATAGTGTATCTGCTGGTTTGAACATTGCCTTTCTGTCGCTCCCTATGGGGAGCGTGGATTGAAATGTTATTTCGGAAACTCCCTGCGTCCCGCTTATCCTGTCGCTCCCTATGGGGAGCGTGGATTGAAATACCCGTGACCGGGTCAAGTTTCACAAGGTACCACCGTCGCTCCCTATGGGGAGCGTGGATTGAAATAAATCCCATATTGTGGATAAAAATCATAACTTTTGTCGCTCCCTATGGGGAGCGTGGATTGAAATACTGTAGACCCCAGGGACAAGGACGCCAAGACCCCGGGTCGCTCCCTATGGGGAGCGTGGATTGAAATGCGTTCTGCGCGCGCAAACACATCTTTTAGCAGACGTCGCTCCCTATGGGGAGCGTGGATTGAAATTTTATTTTTATGATAACATCTGCCGATAAACATCGTCGCTCCCTATGGGGAGCGTGGATTGAAATCACGCGGAACAATTAAAGGGGGTGATGTAACAATGTCGCTCCCTATGGGGAGCGTGGATTGAAATTGCGCAATGTTGTACTGTTTTACAAGCTCGTCGGGTCGCTCCCTATGGGGAGCGTGGATTGAAATTTGCCATGTTCATAAGGGTATTTGCGGCTGAAATGTCGCTCCCTATGGGGAGCGTGGATTGAAATACACGACTGCCATGTCGTGTGGGAGCCCCTGCGAGTCGCTCCCTATGGGGAGCGTGGATTGAAATCGGTACTGCTTATCCTATTACGGCTACTGCTACGTCGCTCCCTATGGGGAGCGTGGATTGAAATAACTCAACATACGTTGGCATGGAAAAAACGGCGGTCGCTCCCTATGGGGAGCGTGGATTGAAATACCGCCGCAGTACCGACCGCAGCGGAAACTCCTGCGTCGCTCCCTATGGGGAGCGTGGATTGAAATTTCCTTGATATTGCCGTTACGGTCATAAACTGCGTCGCTCCCTATGGGGAGCGTGGATTGAAACAGTAATCCGCTGCTCCCCTTAAGGCGGCTCGCTTAGTCGCTCCCTATGGGGAGCGTGGATTGAAACCTCCTGGGCTATGCCCTTAAAATATTATCCGTTTGTCGCTCCCTATGGGGAGCGTGGATTGAAACCTGCGCCCAGACCATCGACAGCGACGGTGCGACCGTCGCTCCCTTTGGGGAGCGTGGATTGAAATTCCGTATGCCGGTCAAAATAGAAAAACTCATGCAGAATCCGCCGGAGCAATTATCACTAGGGCGGATTAAGATTAATATTTAAACACCACTTTATGAAATCTTTAAATCAAATCATAAAGATTTGATATTATCAAGCCCATCTATAGCTTTGTGAATTATGCACAAATAAATGTAATAATTACGGCGATTCTTTAAACCCGAATTTGGTGTAAATATTTAATTTCAATATTGACAATTA
>ERZ1026862.442-NODE-442-length-27460-cov-60.827586_pt1 | contig 27460 bp, 24 predicted proteins | sample MGYA00380161_ERZ1026862 | MGnify/ENA primary metagenome ERZ1026862 (study PRJEB33269, sample SAMEA4719797) | human gut metagenome | biome: human-associated habitat; feature: organic feature; material: feces | place: Cameroon | collected 2013-10 ... | reverse complement strand
GCTTCTTAAATCTCAAAAATCAGTGGAAAGGGAATGCACCCTATCCGACTGCAAAGATATTAAATATCTAAAGTTTTCCACTCCAAATTAATGGGGTAGAAATAACAGTTTCTCAATAAAAAGTTGCGATTTTTGTAATCGCTAAACTACAATAATAAAACAACGATTTAAAGAATAACTATTATAAATGCAAAATTAAGCAATTTTTTTGAGTTGTTCAACATATTAAGTGTTAAAAGTTCATTGTGAACGAATTTAATGTCACTTTTCACCCGATTTGGGCTTGGTCATCTGCTTTGTAGAATGTCCCTGGAGAAGCAAGCAGGCATTCCAGCTGTTCAGCTAATCCTGTCTTTCTGTCTTTTCCGTATAGTAGGTGAAAGCATACACTCCATATACAAGAAGTCATATTATGAACTTCTGAACACTGGTCACAATTGCTATTATCGAAAGATGGGCTGAGCAACCATGGACTGGCGCAAACTCCTTATGGGTAAGGCTCTTCGCTTTTTGGTGATTGATAAACAGTCGTATCGCCTCATTTAGACATCAAAATGATTTTCGTACTGCTTATCTCTACTATTTTGCGATAAACAAAATTGTAGAATGCTTCATTCGTATAGTCAATCTATTTGATTCCAAAGAAAGAATTTCTCCACAGAAAAAGTCCTCATATTCTTTACCTTTGTAAGTATATTTTCGCTCAAATACGATATACTTTCCATTAGTATTTCCCAATAACGAGGCTTCGTACTTTTCGGGGCTATAACTACACAAGTAAGTGTTATAAGTAAACACACTTACTTTATTATCAGACTTTCCAACAAATTTATGTTCTGATGATTTTGCAGAAAATACGATATTCCAATCTATATTTCCACATCCATCATAACCAGAATCTGCAACCCATGTCTTACCAACAAGGTCAGACATGCTGATTTTTTGAGCATGGCATGTCATGCTCAAAAGGAATACTAAAGCAATTATCAGACTATTTCTCATATTATTCTATTTATATTGTTTTAATTCCTAATGTCGTTGGAAAAGATAGGAAAAAATGCTGAATAAATTAAAAACAGGGCGTTAAGATTATTAAAAGGCAATGGTAAACTTTCTCCTAATATTACTTGGAAATGTTCTTGTTTGATAGGAAAAATCTTGTAGGTATGTCTTTTACATACCTACAAGCCTTTGTTACTTTACTTTCTGATAAACAGTCGTATCGCCTAATTTAGACAACAGAGTTATTTTCGTACTGCTTATATCAGCTATCTTGAACCAAAACACACTGTTATCAACATATTGGATAATATAACTACCCTTTCGATTCTTCCCTATCTGTGAACTATCAAATGTTTTAGGAATAGAAGAAGAGAGATAATACTTTAAAGAAAATAGAAACTCCTTCTTGTTTTTCTTAAACTTTGTTGTCGTCGTACGAGTAGTCATCGTGAAAGACATACCTCGTTCACAATAATCAGAAACAGGACTTACTAATTTCCATTTTGTCCCATTAAGTTCTGACGTAGCAATATTCTGAGCATGGCATCCCATGCTCAGAAGAAAATAAATTGCAAAAACTAATATATTTTTAATAGACTTTATCATAAATCAATACATCGCCCTGTGGAGTCGAAAGTTTCAACTGACCACTACTAACACTCAAAATTTTAAAAGGCACAACCCTCTTGCCAACATACTTAATAATATAAGTTCCAGAGTTACTTTTCCCTACTAAGCTTTGATTGAAAGTTGTAGGAATCACAGTTGCAAGGTAAAATGGATAAGAGTTGCTAAAAAAACGTTTCGTTTCCTTAGTTTCTCCTCGCTTCACATAGTGAGAACTAGATGTATTCGTCAATTCCGTACTCGTAAAGGACATAGTTTTTTCACAATAGGAGAACACAGGTTTGGTCAATTTCCATTTTGTATTAGTCAATTGACCCAAAGATACTGTTTGTGCATGACATGCCATGCTCAAAAGTAATGTGAAAGCAACAGCCAAATAACTTCCCATCTTTACAAGACAATTAATAGTTACTTTTTAGAGTAGCAAAATGTACCTCCCAACTTTGAATGTAAGATAAGCTCGTCCTTGGTAAGCTTTTGAATCTCAGACCAAAAGACCTCACCAAACACCTCCTGTATGATATATTGTCCCTTGCTTTCTTTGCCTACAAGAGCTTTATCAAACACCTTTGGAATTGTTGGAGAAATATAGTAATCAAACTTATTATTATAAGTCTTTTGCTTTTCCACAAAGAAAACTTTATCAGTTTTATGGGATAAAGTAAAGGCAATAAATTTCTTGCAACCGTCACAATTAGGAGAGCGCAATACCCATTCTGTATTACACAAATCTGTTGTCGACACTACTTGCGCCAAACAGTTACTGACTATGCTGATAAGCATTAAGATAAAAAGTAATTTCTTCATATTTTATTTTGTTAAACGAAAAAATGTATTACCATAAAAATCATATTTATCAACTTTCTCTATTTTTCCTTGACAAGGATTAACTATTATATTCATGATACTGTCAGCTTTTATAAGTAATTTATCGTAAGCCTTGTTGCCTGTACATGAAACAAACAGTATAGGCAAAAGTATCCATGTGAATAATGTATTTAATTTCTTAATCATTCTTTTTAATGATTTTTTGCAGAGATAGTTCTTTTTCTTGATTTCAAGACTTGACTCTTTCTCATATTATTCTATCACCCATTCCAAGGTGCTTATTTTTTCCTTAATTGTATAGTTGATACCTACTTTCACCACAGGTTTGTTTTGCAGGGCGAAGGCATCGGCATATCGCTTGTCGTTGATTTGCTGAAGAGCTTCTTCTGCCGTCTTATTGAACTTCAGTTCCATGATGTAGATGGTGTCGTGCGTCTCCATCGTAATGTCTGTTCTTCCCTTGGCAGTATGTTGCTCTACGAGAATGCGGAAATTGGTGAGCAAGGCAAACATGATGTACATCATCTGTTGATAATGCCCCTCGTAGTTGGTATTATCGCAGTAAGGCACAGTCTCAAGGAAAGTCTTGAATAACAGTAGTGCTTCGTCCAATTGTCCCAGGTTGATCAGCTTGGACATCTTGGCGATGGTCGTGTTGCCCATAACCGTCTTGGAAGCCAGGTAGTGAGGGAGAAGACTTCTGTATAGGCCGACTCTGATTTCCTTGTTAGGAAGGGCGAGGGTGTATAGTTCGGTGTCCTCATCGTAATCCTTGATGGTGAAGTATCCACTCTGGTAGAGCAAAGGCATGATGGTGGTCATCGTCTCTGTAGCAGCATCAAAGTCATCCTTGCCTGCTTCCATCTTTTCGCCAAGGTCGATAGGGGTGAAAGCATACTTGCGCATCATATTCGTCGATTAATACCACAGGTTGTTTGCCTGTTTTTTCATATACGGTTTGTATGAGGTTGAGCATACGTATGTTCGGGGCTGGAGAGTCACATGTTATGCCAAACTTCTCTTCATTGGTCTTTAGTATGAAGAGAAGATAGTGCTCCAACTGCTCTTTTTCCATGTGCTTGCCTCCAGCCAAACTGAAGTGGAGCACAGGATATTCATTCCATTCTTTCTCCAACTTTTCGATGGCAAGACCATTGAATAGATCCTTTTTACCTTCAAAATAGCTTTCGAAGGTAGATACAAGGAGTGACTTGCCGAAACGGCGTGGTCGGCTCAAGAAGAAATATGTACCATCAGTATGGGTCATACGATAGATGTATTCCGTCTTGTCAACATAGAACCAATCTTCTTTGCGGATTCGTTCGAAAGTCTGTATGCCTATAGGATATCGTTTTCTTGCCATAGTCTCTTGTTCTTGATTTCGAAGGCAAAGTTAAGCAAAATAATCGAAAGTACCAAGTTTGCTATTGTGATTTTTTCTGTGTTTTCCTCCTTATGGGTTCTTAACTAACCAGTCTTAGTCCTCAGAATAGAAAAGAAATGGCTTGCCAAAATCGTCAAGTACTTAAATTAAAAACGGGGCATTAAGAATATTAAAAGCCAATGGTAAACTTTCTCCTATCTTAGTTGATTGTTCTTGTTACTATAAGATAATGTTTTGAAGCCTGATGAATTCTTCGTTCAGCGTCTTTGAATGTCCGTTCAACGACGTTGAACCGCCGTTCAAAGACGCTGAACGGACATTTAACGTCGTTGAACGGAACTTTCTTCTAAGGGCATATACTTTTTATTCGGTTTAATGGTTTTAGTTGTGTGGTTTAACGGTTTTAGTTGACCACTCTCAACATTATTTTTAATATGAGTTGACTCGGTTGTTACTTAGTTATAATTTACGTTGACTTACTATTTCTTGTCTGGATGGATTTATCGTGTCCACTTTGGGGAGTTGCTACAACTGAAAGTGTTAAATCTTGGAAAAACGGACAAAATGCCTCCGTTTTATATTAGATAAACGGACAAAGATATGATTACACGCCCTACTTTTAACTAAATTTAAAGTACTTCTTACAAGGTGCTATCGCAATGCATCCTATCCCCCTTACCCCTGCATCATAGGAAAGTTTCATGCTTTACAATGACGAAGATGAACCAGCGGAAAATCGAACTGTAATCGTAATCAGTAATTAACTCACGCCAGTGAAATGACGAAGGGGTAGAAAAGGGGCAAAAGCGATTTATCACAAAAACACAAAGTAAAGTACCGCAAAAACACAAAGTAAAAACTAAACTTAGGGGAAACAACAGTCATTCAAGGAATGAATTAAGAGACTAAAACAAGTTTAATCTTAAATATCCGTAAAAAAATTACGGCATATTGGATTTTTATATATCTTTGCAAAAAAGAACTGCATACAGCAATCAAAGAACTTTCATTTGCACTCGCCTGCAGTAACATTTCGTTTATATTTTAACAAAGATATTATGTTAGTAAAATTTGCCGTTACGAATTATAGAGGATTTGCCAATCGCATAGAATGGGACTTGTCGGAACCAAGTAACTATTCGTTCAACACATTTGCCATAAAAGACGGAATCATCAAGAATGGCATCGTGTATGGACCTAACGGTTCTGGCAAGTCGAACTTTGCATTGGCTATCTTCGATATCACAAATCATCTTTCCCAGAAGTGGAAAAGAGCGAACTATTATGACAACTTCACTTATACGGGAAAGTTGAACTTCCCTGTAGATTTTGAGTACACCTTCCTGTTGGGAGATGATCTGTTGCAGTATTCTTATAGCAAATCACCAGAGGGAAAATTAGAGGCAGAGAAACTTGTGGTGAACAACAAGCTGATATTCTGCAACAAGGATTCTATCCTGACATTGGATGAAGAAGAATTTCAGATGGAAGCAACCGTGAAGACCAACTTAGCCAACAACGCCAACAACGTATCCATTATCAATTTTCTTCTCACCTCCTACCCATTAGCAAAAGAGCATTATCTCCTTAAATTACAGAAGTTTGTCAACTCCATGTTGTGGTTCCGAAGCGTGGAGAAGAATGAATTCATGGGCTTAGCTACAGCTCCAGCAAACCTTGACGAATATATCATCAAAAATCATCTGACAGACGACTTTGAGGATTTCATCCATCGTGTAAGCGGACAAGACTTTGAGTTTCAGAAGCCGAATGATGACGACAAAGAACTGTATTGCATATTCGGCTTAGGTCGCATTCCATTTGATAAGATTGCATCAACAGGCACCCACTCGCTGATGTTGCTCTATTATTGGCTCAAGCAGATGAAAGATGCATCATTCGTTTTCATTGATGAATTTGACGCATTCTATCACTTCAAGCTTTCCTTCGAGGTTTGCAAGACACTTTTTTCCCTTCCATGCCAAGCTTTCACGTCATCCCACAACACTTACCTGATGACCAATGACTTACTGCGCCCAGACTGCAATTTCATCTTGCAAGACAACAAGATCAAACCATTGAGCAGCTGCACCCAGAAGGAACTGAGGTTCGGCCATAATATAGAAAAAATGTTTAGAGGTAACGCTTTTGAAGTATGATATTATTTGTTTTTGAAGGAGTAAAACGTGAGCCGGATTTATTCCGCACCATCCAACGATTGTACTTTTCCAACCGGGAAGAGCAGATAGTTTGTTCCTACAACAACAATATCTATCAGCTTTACAAGGATTTGCAGGAGTACGATGGAGATGGAGATATCGTGTCTTTACTGATGGAAAAGTTTGCCTCTCAAAAAGACAATCCTCTAAAAGGCATAGATAGATCTGCCGACATTTCCGAAATCTATCTTTTCTTCGATTATGATTTCCACAACAGGAATTTATCACTCGAAGAAATCAACAGACAGGTAAAAGAGATGTTAGAAACGTTTAATAATGAAACAGAATACGGAAAGCTCTATATTGATTATCCGATGGTAGAATCTATCCGCTATACCAAGTTTTTGCCGGATGCAAACTATTGGACCTATACGATATCCCGTACTGATTGCAGCAGGTTTAAGGGATTATCAGCAGAATTCTCAGCCTATCAAAGTTTCGATTTTATCCTTCTGACAGAGAATCGGGAACCTACAGAAGATGAAATAGAGGAAGTCAAGCAGAACTGGGTATATTTGAAGGAGCAGAACGTGAGCAAAGCAAACTATCTTTGCAATGGTGAGAACAGAATACCAGGATCAAAGGACGACATTCTTCAGGACAAGATATTCGATTCACAAATAGAGAAATATGTGAATACCGAGGAATGCAAAGTGGCAGTACTCAATGCTTTCCCGCTATTCATATATGATTACTTCAAGTAAGATTAGAATACAAAGTAAAAACTTATTTTGGATAGAAGATTAGCAAAAAAAATCAAACTTATGACGAATCCTAATAATATATGTTTCATTTCACTAATTTTAATGTTTTAATTTTAGAACCTTCTTGAATGTATTCCAATAAATACATATCTTGACTTTGCAAAAATAATCAGAAAATCTGAAACTAACTCATGTTTTGTGATTTTTCTTTGTTAGTATTGTCATTATTTCTGGTTTTGTATCTTTTAGTGAAAATATGATATGGTAAAGAACGAGATAAGCGGCATTCCTCGGATGTGAATGCCGCTTATCATATTTCGATATTTGTCCGAGTTATCTCAGAAAAGAAGTCTTTTCAGTCTTCTCTTATTTCAGATATTCCCCGAAGTCAGTCAGTCTCATATCTCCCTTCTTCAGGAATGTATCGTGCATGGCGAGGGCTGCCCGCATGCTCTGTGGCTCATGGCCCTTCTCGGCAAACTTCAGATATTCGCGGAGCATAGGGCGATAGTCTGGATGAGCACAGTTTTCGATGATTTCCTTGGCACGGCGCAAAGGACCCTTGCCACGAAGATCGGCAACGCCCTGCTCGGTAACAATGACATCCACATCATGCTCCGTACTATCCACGTGGCTACACATCGGAACGATGGCTGAAATGCAACCGTTCTTGGTGGTACTCTGAGTGGTGAAGATAGAAATGTAACCATTACGCTCGTAGTCGCAAGAACCGCCGATGCCATTCATCAACTTGCTGCCGCAGATATGGCTGGAGTTCTCGTTGCCATAGATGTCGCACTCGATGGCGGTATTCATGGCGATGACACCCAGTCGGCGGATGACCTCAGGAGAATTGGAAATCTCGCTCTGGCGGATGGTGAGATGCTGCTTGAAATAGTCGATGTCATCATATACTTCCTTCAAAGTATCATTGGTGACGGTGAGGGATGAGCAGGAAGCATCCTTGATTCTGCCTTCACGCATGTATTTTACGACAGCATCCTGTACAACCTCGGTATAAACGCTGAATACCGGTACGTTAGGGTTCTGTCCCAATGCCTCGAGTACGGCATTGGAAGTAACGCCTACACCGCTCTGGAGTGGCAGGAACTGTGGAGGAATATGACCCTTCTTCAAGTCGCTGACCAGGAAGTCGGCCACGTTATGACCCATCTGTTCTGTGATAGGGTCGAGTGGCTTGAAGGCACGAGCCTCTTCCGGGATATTGCATTCTATCACGCCGACAATCTTATGGGCATCAATCTCTACATACTCTTTACCGATACGGTCGCCTACGTTCATGATAGGGATAGGTGTACGGAACGGGCATTCTGCTATTTCATAGACATCATGGAGATAGCGGGATGCTGGGCTGTGGAAGGTATTCTTCTCGATGAGCACCTTCTTGGCAAGGCGTACGATGGTAGGCACGATACCGCCGGCAGAGGTAAGGAATGCCTTGCAGGTGGTTTCGCCTTCTTCCAGCTCGCTCACCTCGATGATGGCAAGGTCTATCTCGCCATAGAAGCCACGGCGCAGACGCTCAGCCATGTGACCGAGGTGCATATCCTCGTAGTCGATTTCGCCCAGATTGGTATGGGTGCGGAAATCCTTGTTGGTAGAAAATGGCGCACGGAACTTGATGGCATGGGCTGCTGCCATGTCACCCTCGATACTTTGCGAGGTAGAAGCTCCTGTCAGGATGCCCACCTGGAATGGTCTGCCTGCTTCATGTTCTGCTACGGCTCTCTTGGAGAGTTCGCGGAAGGTAGCCTTAGGCACGCCGTTAGGTGTGAAACCACTTAGTGCTATCGTGTCCTGATCCTTGATCATAGCTGCGGCTTCGGCAGCTGAAAGTCTAATATATGCCATTTCCGTACTTTATTTATTATCATGTAATATTATCGGGCAATTTGTTGCTGCCCTTACATTTCATAACTTTTTGTGGCTGCAAAGTTACACATTATTTTTAATATATGGTAATCTTTTGACGAATTTATGCAAATAAAAGGCATTTTACTTATCTTTTGTGCATGAATATGCAGGAATAACTTGCTTTATGCATTTTTTGTTAGTAGTGAATAGGGATTGAAGATTTGTGGATGAATGGTATAGTGAGTTGCGAGAACAGACTCTGTGGATGATTTTTCTAAGATAAAAATGGTATTTTCAGACTATTTTATAACATTTTGTGGCTGAATTGACTGAAATCTCAGAAAAATGAGTTAACTTTGCAAACAAATATAAATAATAAAAAGAAAGGTTCATAATAAGATGGAACAGAAATTATTGATCTACAACACTCTCACTCGTACGAAAGAGAGATTTACTCCGCTCCACGCTCCTAATGTGGGCATGTATGTTTGTGGCCCTACCGTATATGGCGACCCGCATCTGGGACATGCTCGTCCTGCCATCACTTTCGATATACTCTTCCGTTATCTCAAGCACTTGGGATACAAGGTGCGCTATGTCAGAAACATTACTGATGTAGGCCACTTGGAGCACGATGCTGATGAGGGCGATGACAAGATAGAGAAGAAGGCTCGCCTGGAACAGTTGGAGCCAATGGAGATAGCTCAGTACTACACCAACCGCTATCACGATGCCATGGAGGCACTCAATGTGCTCCCTCCAAGTATCGAGCCTCATGCTACCGGTCATATCATCGAGCAGGAGAAGTTAGTGCAGGAAATCCTCGACAATGGTTATGCTTACGAGAGCAATGGTTCTATCTATTTTGATATCGAGAAATACAACAAGGATCATAAGTATGGTATTCTTTCTGGCCGTAACCTGGAGAACATCATCAATGAAAGCCGTGAACTTGCCGGTATCGGCGAGAAGAAAAATCAAGCTGACTTTGCTCTCTGGAAGAAGGCGTCACCAGAGCATATCATGCGCTGGCCAAGTCCTTGGAGCGATGGTTTCCCTGGTTGGCATTGTGAGTGTACTGCGATGGGCAGAAAGTACTTAGGCAACCACTTCGATATTCACGGAGGCGGTATGGACTTGATTTTCCCTCATCATGAGTGCGAGATTGCTCAGGCTGTGGCTTCTCAGGGCGATCAGATGGTTCACTACTGGATGCATAATAATATGATTACCATCAACGGTCAGAAGATGGGTAAGAGCTTGGGCAACTTCATCACTCTGGAGCAGTTCTTCACAGGCAATCATGACAGTTTGGAGCAGGCTTATTCGCCAATGACCATCCGTTTCTTCATTCTCTCGGCTCACTATCGCAGCACGGTAGATTTCTCTAACGATGCCTTGAAGGCCAGTCAGAAGGGATTGGAGCGCTTGATGAATGGTTTGAACGACCTGGAGCGTGTGCCTGTGGCTAAACAGAGCGATGAGCAGGTTCATAAGTTCGTAGCAGAGTTGCGCCAGCGTTGCTATGATGCGATGAACGATGACTTCCAGACACAGCTTGTCATCAGTTACCTTTTCGAGGCTTGCCATGTTATCAATACAGCTCTTGATCATAAGGCGAATATTTCAGCCGATGACTTGAAGGAACTCACCGAAACGATGCAGCTCTTCACCTTCGATCTTCTTGGTTTGAAGAGTGAGAAGGGTGCCAACAATGATGCACGTGAGGAGGCTTACGGCAAGGTGGTGGATATGGTACTCGACCTTCGTGCTAAGGCTAAAGCAGCTAAGGATTGGGCTACCAGCGACCAGATTCGTGATGCTCTTGCTGATGCAGGATTTGAAGTTAAGGACACCAAGGATGGTGTAACTTGGAAACTGAATAAATAGGAAATTGAAGCTATAAGAAATAGTGTCAATTGAAAACAGATGCTATAAAAAAGTATAATAGCCTTCACGCTTTGTGGAGGCTATTATACTTTTTTCTCTTTACACGAGTTGTTTGATAGTATTTCTCACTTTCTCTGCCGATGTGACGAGCGAATTGGATTCATCAGCCCCTTTGGCTCCCATATAAACCTCGTGGTTATAATGTTTCATTTTGCTCACTACATTTACTCTTGCAGAAAAATGGTATTCGTGAATGCCTGTAGCATCGAATATCTGTCGGATGTTTTCCTCGTTGACGCCACTACCTGCCAGGAGTTGGATAGGAGGAAGGGGATATTCTTTCAGTTTCTTTTCCAGCTGGGCAAGCAGGCTGATACCATCTATCGCCTTGGGTTGCTGACCGGAAGTCAGGATTCGGTTGCATCCCAAAGAAATAATATCTTCAAGGGCTTTCATGGGATCTGCAGTACGGTCGAAAGCGCGGTGGAAGGTTACTGACATTGGGCGTGCCAGCTCCACCAGTCTGCGGTTGGCTTCCCTATCAACTTCTCCTTCTTCCGTGAGGCATCCGAAAACGACTCCATCCACTCCCAATTCGCGACAGATGCGGATATCTTCTTCCATGCGTTCCAGTTCCAATGGAGTATAGAGAAAATCTCCACCACGAGGTCGGATGATGACGTGGAGTTTAGTCTTTGTGAGTAATTTGCGTGCCAGTTTTATCTCGCCATACGATGGGGTAGTACCTCCTTCGGGTATTCCTGCGCACAGTTCTACCCGGTCGGCTCCTCCCTCTTGTGCAGCCAGACAGCTTTCTACACTATTGGCACATATCTCAAATTTAAATTCTTCTCTGTTCATATCTTCTTTTTCTATTTATTGATCTATATTGAGTTTTTGGCTATATATCTTTCATGTTGGATGGGATAATCGTAGCAAAGTTACTAACTTTTTCATAAAATTCCAAGGCATTTATGGTGTTTTTATCACATTTTCCCTAAAATGATATGACGGATAGTAGCTGTTCCTCAAGATGGGCATGAAAAATCGAGTTATCGGTAGGGTAGTGACTGATATAAAAGAATGCTAAAGGTTTATAAGTTTGAGGACTACAAATTTGTGAACTTCATTTTTATTGCTTATCTTTGCGGTTGGAAAAAATAATCTTAATAAATATGAGAAAAAGTATAGTATCTTTAGCCATCCTCTTCTTGGTTTCTTGGCAGGCGGTGATGGCCAACTGTTTGTCGGTGGATGCACATGACAAACCGCATTTTATCTCAGACGGGGCCTATCGCTCTAAGGTGGAAAACGCTTTCGAGAGTAAGATGAAACTCGTGGGCAGGCAGTTCTATCAGGTGAAAGGGATGAACGTCTATGGTACAGTCCTGAAGAAAAAGGGGGTTAAGGAGACGATGGAGGTCACTAAGCAGAAACTGACGACTGAGGAGCAGGAGGCCCTGCAATTCCTCTATGCCTATATGCCAGTAGCTGACGTGACAGACTATCCTACAAGTTTCTTCCTGGAAAATGTCCGTACGAGCTTTGAGGCAAGGAAGAAAATGGCTTGGGGCAAGGATATACCGGAGTTGCTGTTCCGTCACTTTGTGCTTCCTATCCGTGTGAACAATGAAAATCTGGATGATTCCCGAATGATATTCTTTAAGGAACTGAAAGAGCGTGTGAAGGGGATGGGCATGAAAGATGCTATTCTGGAAGTCAACCATTGGTGCCATGAGCGGGTGACCTATCAGCCTTCCGACGGTCGTACTTCTGCTCCTCTTGCCACGATCCGTTCTGCATACGGAAGATGCGGCGAGGAGAGTACTTTTACCGTGGCAGCTTTGAGAGCAATAGGCATTCCTGCCAGACAGGTTTATACGCCTCGCTGGGCGCATACTGACGACAATCATGCCTGGGTAGAAGCATGGGCTGATGGTAAATGGTACTTCTTAGGCGCTTGTGAACCTGAGGCTGTGCTTAATCTGGCATGGTTTAATGCTCCCGCATCGAGAGCCATGCTGATGCATACGAAGGCGTTTGGCGACTATAACGGACCGGAAGAGGTAATGCTCCGCACGTCCAACTATACAGAAATCAATCTGATAGACAATTATGGCTCCTCTGCCCGTATCGACTTCTCTGTAGTTGATGCTGACGGCAAGCCTGTAGAGGGTGCAAGAGTGGATTTTAAAATCTATAATTATGCAGAGTTTTGTTCTGTCGTGACGAAATATACGGCTCAGGATGGCAAGACCTTTCTTTCGGCTGGTAAGGGCGATATGATGGTTTGGGCTTCGAAGGATGGTAAGTATGGCTTTGTAAAGGCTTCTTTCGGTAAGGCAAATCTGCCTGGTGAGGAAGGTGAGAAGGCGAGAAAAATGACCATCCGTCTTGACCGGAAGGTTTCTGTTTCGGATATGAACCGTTCTCTTGATTTTTCTTCCGTTAGTTTCCGTGATTCTTTTGATATCGTACCTCCGCCAGAGAAAGCAAATATTCCTGAGGTTTCGGCAGAGGCGAGAGCGAAGAACCTGGAGCGATTCGCTTATGAGGATTCTATCCGCCATGCTTATCTGGCTACTTTCTATAATAAGGAGACGGCTCTGGAGGCATTGCAGAAAAATGGATTGCTTGAGGAGAAGTATTTGACGAGAAACGGGGTTCCTACTTGGATGGTAAAGGGTGAAAATGTGGACTATCAAAATGCTCAAAAGCTTTCTGATAAAGCTCAGAAGTTAGTGGATTTCCTTGTTGGTTCTTGGGGTAATCACGAAGTTATCCTCAAGTTTCTGATGCTTCATCAGGACAATCTGAGTCGGGCTATAGATTTGCTCAGTACGCTGAGTGCCAAGGATTTAAGGGATATGCAGATGGATATTCTGGAGGATCATTTCAATGCCCATAGCAACCAGTTGTCTCCTCGTGTGGAGGACGAGATGATTATTCATCCTTTCAAACAGTTCTTTGAAGAGCAATTTGAAAAGATGAAGACCTCTGTTGCTGATGATCGTGATGTGTCTTCCAAGTCTGTAAAAGCAAATAATGCAGCTAAAGCAAAGCAATCTTTGGCTCAAGTTTTCAGACAAGATCCAGCTCGTCTGGTGGAATGGGTGAAGGAGAATATCCGTCTGAACCCTGACAAGAAGGCATTGCAAATCGCCCAGACTCCTATGGGTGTTTGGACATCACGTCTTACGGATGAGCGCTCTCGGAAGATTTTCTTTGTGGATGTGGCAAGAAGTCTTGGAATTGAGGCGAGAGTGGATGCTGTGACCAAGAAATTGCAATATAAACAAGGTGGAGTGAAGGAGGGTTTGCAGAATGACGTCTGGATAGATGTCGATTTTGACGCGAAAGCATCTTCTGCTGCATCTGATATGGAAAAGACAAAGGTACAGTCTTCTCCTAAGGGCTTGTTAAAGCTTGATTATCAGCCTAATGGAGTGGTGGATGATCCTAAGTATTATAGTCATTTCTCTCTTACTCGCATCAATCCTGACGGCTCTACTTCGCTGCTGGAATATCCTGAAGAGGGATGTACTTGGAGTAATACATTCAAGAATGGAGTGGAATTGGATGAGGGGGATTATGCTCTTGTAACGGGTACTCGTCTTGCCAATGGCGGGGTGTTGTCAGAAATGCAATTGTTTCATGTGAAACAAGCTGAAACCAACGTAGTTAAGATGTTTTTACGTACTTCTGATACCGAGATTACGGTTAAGGGAAACTTTGATTCGGAGTCTAAATTCATCTTGGATAGTAAGGAAGTCAGTCTTTTGAGCCAGACGGGTCGTGGTTATTTCATTACTGGTTTGTTGGGTGTAGGCCAAGAGCCTACTAATCATGCCTTGAAGGATATCGCTAAGGTTGCGCAAGTATTCGAAAAGTGGAATCGTCCTATGGTGCTCCTCTTTGAGGATGAGGCTTCAGCTAAAAAGTTCCGCGTTGCCGAGTTCCCGGGTCTGCCTAAGAATCTGATATTCGGTATAGATAAGGAGGGTTCTATTCGGAAGCAAATCGTTGAGAACATGGAACTTACGAATGCCAACCTCCTTCCGATATTTATGATTTCTGATACATTCAATCGTGTGGTTTATTTCTCACAGGGTTATACTATCGGATTGGGTGAGCAGTTGGAAACCGTAATCAGAAAATTGTAAATCCGCAGTGCTGATGATTTGAAACTATTATAGTTTGCTGGTTCTGAAATTTGCTTGTTGGCAAGGACGCCTGCTTACACAAATTTCTGAAATATAAAAAGGAACTTTGGAGTTATCTTATTCCAAAGTTCCTCTGTTTTTTATAGGTTTCTTTTACCAAAAGTTCTTTTTTTTCATTCATGTTTAGAACTTATAATCTAAGTTCCCTTGTTTTAGTGTCATTCTGAGTTGGCATTAATGTGCTTCCAGCCAGTTCTTTCCCCAGCCTGCATCGGCTACTAATGGTACGCTCAGATGATAGGCATTCTGCATTTCCTCTACCACGATTTGCTCTACTTTTTCTTTCTCTTCCGGATAGACGGAGAAATTGAGCTCATCGTGTACCTGGATGATCATTTTGCTCTTGATGCCTTCAGCTTTGAATCGGTTGAAGATGCGAACCATCGCAACCTTGATGATGTCGGCCTCTGAACCTTGGATAGGGGCATTGATGGCATTGCGCTCGGCAAAACCGCGTACTGTACCATTGCGGCTATTGATGTCTGGTAAGTAGCGGCGGCGGTGGAAAATAGTCTCAGCATAGCCTTTCTCGCGGGCAATTTCCTTTGATTTCTCCATATAGGCCTTTACGCCAGGGAAGGTGCGGAAATAATCCTCAATGATTTGCTTGGCTTCTTTATTTTCTATATTCATGCGCTGCGCCAGACCGAATGTAGTGATACCATAGATGATACCAAAGTTGGCAGTCTTTGCCTTTTTGCGCTGAGTATCAGTAACTTGCGAAATTTCTTCATGCCATATTTTGGCAGCTGTTGCGGCATGGATATCGGAACCTTCACGGAAGGCTTCTACCATATTCTTGTCTTCGCTCAAGTGTGCCATAATGCGCAACTCTATCTGGGAGTAGTCTGCTGAAAAAAACAGACAGCCTGGCTCTGGAATAAAGCAGCGGCGTATTTCTTTTCCATCATCATCACGTACAGGTATATTCTGTAGGTTTGGATCACTTGATGAAAGGCGACCTGTGGCAGTAATGGCCTGATTGAATGAGGCATGTATATGTCCGGTACGTGGGTTGATGAGCTTTGGAAGAGCATCCACGTATGTGCTCAGAAGTTTCTTTAAACCCCTGTAGTTCAGAATCTCATCGATGATCGGACTCTTGCTTCTCAACTGTTGCAGTACTTCTTCACTCGTCACATATTGTCCCGTCTTTGTCTTTTTCGGTTTCTCCACAATCTTCATTTTTCCGAAGAGGATTTCACCTACCTGACGTGGAGAGGCTATGTTGAACGATTCACCTGCCAGTTCGTAGATGTGATGCTCTATGTCTGCCAATCTGTTGGTCAAATTATTAGACGTTTCTTTCAGCGTATCAGTATCGATGCATACTCCGTTCATCTCCATGTGGGCCAAAACGGGTACAAGTGGCATTTCGACATTCCAAAACAGATCCTCACACTGAATCTCCTTGAGTTTTGGCTCAAGTACATTTTTCAATCGCAGTGTGATGTCTGCATCTTCAGCTGCATATTCATAAACATCGGATGGAGCAAGATCTCGCATCGATTTCTGGTTTCTGCCTTTCGGACCGATCAGCTCCTCAATATGGATGGTCTGGTAATTGAGCAAGACTTCAGCCAGATAATCCATGTTGTGGTATAACTCTGGTTGGATGAGATAGTGAGCAATCATCGTATCAAACATCTTGCCTTTTATCTCCACTCCGTAATTCATCAAAACCTCGTAGTCGTATTTGATATTTTGGCCGACTTTCAGAATTTGAGGGTTTTCATAGAGCGGTTTGAAGATGTTTACGAATTTTAAAGCTTCTTCACGATTTGCGGAAATGGCGACATAGAAAGCCTCTTTTTCTTTGACTGCAAAGCTCAAACCTACCAATTCTGCATCAATTGCATTAGTAGAAGTGGTCTCTGTGTCTAAACTGAGAGTATCGAATGTCATCAAATAATCATAAAGTTTCTTTGCATCTTCCTCATTTTCAATAAGTTGATACTTGTGAGGAGTGCTTTTAAGGGTCTCAAAACTCGCGTTTTTTTGAACTTCCTGCCCATCGTCTTGCTGTGCGCCAAATAAATCGAGCTCTCCAGTAGGCTTTATTTTCTTTTGTTGAGGTTTTTTAAGAATCCTGTTCGCAAAGCTTTTGAACTCGAGTTCGGAGAAGATTTCGTCCAACTTTTCTTTATCAGGTTCAACCAACTTTAAATCATCCATTTTAATTTCCACAGGAACATCAGTCCGGATAGTAGCCAGGAACTTTGAGATTTTGATATCCTCGATAGCACCTTCAACCTTTTCGCGAAGTTTGCCTTTCACCTTAGAAGAATTTTCAATCAAGTTCTCTACGTTTCCAAATTCATTGATCAGTTTGGCAGCCGTTTTCTCTCCGACACCAGGACATCCTGGGAAGTTATCTGCCGAGTCACCCATGAGAGCCAAAAGGTCAATAACCTGGAGTGGGGAAGCGATTCCGTATTTTTCCTCAATTTCCTTTTCACCCAAGGTTTCATATCCGCCCCCATGTCGAGGACGGAACATATATACATTCTCCCTTACCAGCTGACCATAATCTTTATCCGGTGTGAGCATGTAGGTCTCTATACCTTTCTCTCCAGCTTGAATCGCTACAGTACCAATGATATCATCAGCCTCAAAACCATCTACTTGGAGGATAGAAATGTTGTAGGCTTCGAGTATGTTTTTGATGATTGGCACAGAGAGTTTGATGTCTTCCGGTGTCTCTTCTCGCTGGGCTTTATAGGCAGGAAAAGCCTCATGGCGGAAGGTCTTGCCATGGTCGAAAGCCACTGCGATATGAGTTGGTTTCTCCTTGGTAAGTATCTCGTTGAGGGTATTGCAGAACCCCATGATACACGAAGTGTTAAGCCCCTTGGAATTGATTCTTGGAGCTTTGATAAAGGCGTAATACGAGCGATAAATGAGCGCATACGCGTCTAAAAGGAATAATTTATCCATAATATTCATATTTATGGTGTAAAATTACTAAAAAATTGCCACATTTCACGAATAATTGATTAATTTTGTATCAAATTTCAGAAATTAAGTAGTTTTACTATCACATAATGGATTATTTATCACTTATCAGACAGCCTATTGAGGCAGAGTTGACAGATTTTATTGATTTGTTTAATAAGTCTTTGATGCATAGCGACGGACTTCTTTCACAGGCTCTCGACCATATTCGACAGCGTGCGGGTAAGCGTATGCGCCCTATGCTTATCCTGCTGATGGCGAAGAATTTCGGCAAGGTTACTGAGGTTACTCAGCATTCAGCAGTCGGTTTGGAACTGCTTCATACGGCTTCTTTAGTACATGATGATGTTGTAGATGAAAGTGGGGAGCGCCGTGGTCAGGCAAGTGTCAATGCTACTTATAATAATAAGGTTGCAGTACTGGTAGGTGACTTCATTCTCTCTACTGCCTTGCTCCATGTTTCCTATTCACATTCTGAGGAAATAGTGAGATATCTTGCTGAATTAGGACGTGTTTTGTCCAATGGTGAGATTCTGCAATTGAACAGTATCAGTAATCAGGAAATATCGGAAGACATTTATTATCAGGTAATTAAGCAGAAAACGGCAGCTCTTTTTGAGGCTTGTGCCGGTATTGGTGCTTTGTCGGCTAATGCTTCACAGATTGCTATAGAGGAAGCCAAGCGATTTGGCCAGAATTTAGGTATTATCTTCCAGATTCGTGATGATATTTTTGATTACTACGATTCTCAGGAGATAGGTAAGCCTACTGGTAATGATATGGCTGAAGGTAAGTTGACTTTGCCGGTTATCTATGCGCTGAAATCTACTGGTGACGAGGAGATGATGAAGCTGGCACGTAAGGTGAAATCTCATCAAGTAACTCCTGATGAAATTGCTCGTTTGGTGGAATTTACGAAAGCCAATGGAGGTATAGAATATGCAGATAAACGTATGTGGGATTTTCATGCTGAAGCCATGAATTTCTTGGACACTTATGTGGAAGATAAGGCCATCTATAACGCTTTGAAAGCTTATCTTGATTTCGTTATTGAACGTAAGGTTTAAGCTCGTACGTTTATTAAGTTTATAGTCGTACGTCATTAGAGTCTATAGTCGTACGTTTATAGGGGTTATAGTCGTACGTCTATAGAGTGAGTAGTCGTACGACTATAAGTCTCTAAAAATAAAGGTCTTTCAACTGGCTATATTTGCCGTTGAAAGACCTTGTTTTATCTACGAATCAGTTTTCCCTTTTTAGAAATACTTGATTTCCTTGCCAAGGATTTCGCTCAAGAGGAGGTTGGTAAGTCGAGATGTTCCCAAGCGGAACCATAGGTTGGTTAACCACTTTTCGCCAAGAACTTCTTTTACAATTGTGTAGTAAACGATTGCATCGTGAACGGTGTTGATGCCGCCAGCTGGCTTGAAACCAATCTGGATGCCAGTCTTCTCGTAGTAAGCCTTGATGGCCTGGCACATCACGTAAGCAGCCTCTGGAGTAGCAGAAACTTTCTCCTTGCCAGTAGATGTCTTGATGTAGTCAGAACCTGAGTACATAGCAAGAATAGAAGCCTTCATGATATTGCTGCAGTTCTTCAGGCAACCAGTCTCCAAGATACATTTCATCTTGTGATCGCCGCATGTTTCCTTCAGTTCCTGGATGTCAGAACAAAGGCCTTCGTAATCCTCACTGAAGAACTTGCCAACAGGCATTACGATGTCAACCTCTGTGGCGCCATCTTTAATAGCCAATGCAGTTTCTGCTACCTTTACCTCGATGAAAGTCTGAGAAGAAGGGAAATTGCCGCTTACGACAGCGATTTCTACGCCATCAACTTCCAGACTTTGGCTAATGAGACCAGCGAAGTTAGGGTAGGTGCATACTGTTGCTACATGAGGAAGTTCAGGATAATCCTTGGAGAATTTGTTGACTTTCTCTATCATCTTCAAGATACTTTCCTCTGTATCTTCTGTATGGAGAGATGTTAATTCAACGCTTCCAAAGAGGAATTTCTTCACCTCCATGGTCTCGTTTTCTGCAACTTTCTCGTCAAGGAGTTTCTTTACTTCTGCTGCAATTTCCTCATCGTTAAGGTTGCAATTATACTGTTTGAGAACTGACAAATACTTGTCGTCTGCTTCACTGTATTGTCCTTGTTGCTGTGCAAGAACCTGTTCTTTAATACTGCTCATACTTAATGTTACTTTTTTAATTATTAAAGTTAAGTTTATCTATATGATTCCTTCTATTTCAGGTGTTTTATTTCCTTCAATTTCGGGTATTATATCCCTTTAATTTCAGGTATTATTTCCCTTCAATTTCGGGTTGTTCTTATGCCTTTCCGAATCCCTTTGGGTCTTCTTCTCGAAGCTCTTTTTGAGTTCTTCAGTAAGGTCGATTCCCGTTTGGTTAGCCAGACAAATGAGAACCCAGAGAACGTCTGCCATTTCCTCTCCGAGGTTAGGTTTTTCGTCCTTTTTGAAACTTTGGTCGCCGTATGTTCGGGCGATGACGCGAGCCAGTTCTCCTACTTCTTCTGTGAGACAAGCCATATTGGTTAGCTCGCTGAAATAGCGAACGCCATACTCTTTGATCCATTTATCTACGGCTTCCTGTGCTTCTTTTATTGTCATTTTATTCCTTATTATGAGTGTCCATCATGATGGTAACAGGACCATCATTCAATAATTCAACCTTCATATCAGCTCCGAATTCGCCCGTTCCTACAGGCTTTCCAAGTGCTTCAGAGAGCTTTTTGCAGAACTCCTCATAGAGTGGAACGCTGATTTCGTGTTTGGCAGCTCTCAGCCAACTTGGCCTATTTCCCTTCTTATAGCTGGCGAAAAGGGTAAATTGGCTGATAACCAGGATTTCCCCGTTTATGTCCATGATAGAACGGTTCATGACATGGTTTTCATCATCAAAAACACGCAGTCCTATCACCTTTCTTACTAGCCAATCAATGTCCTCTGAAGTGTCGCTTTCTTCTATACCCAAGAGGACGAGATAGCCTTGCTTGATAGCAGATTTTACTTCGCCTTCAATGGTAACAGAGGCATGTGCGACACGTTGTATCACGATTCTCATGTTATCTTATTCTTTTATATTTATATATCAATTCTTTCTGTTTCTATAATGATTTCAGATGCAAATATACGATATTTATTTGATATTCTTGTCTTTTTCTGTGAAATATTTCACAAGTATTTCCGCTTTATGTGGTCCGAGTACTTCTGTCAGGGTTTCTATACTTGCTTCCTTGACCTTTTTTACGCTTTTAAACTTGCTCAGAAGCGCTTCTTTAGCCTTTGGACCAATGCCTTTGATGTCGTCCAATTCTGAGTGTAAAGCGTGCTTAGAACGCTTATCTCTATGGAAGGAAATGGCATATCGATGTACTTCGTCCTGTATCTGAGTCAAAACCTTGAAAAGCTCACTTTCAGGTGGAAGAGCTATGGTTTGGGGCGGGAAACCGTAGAGCAATTCATTGGTGCGGTGGCGGTCGTCTTTGGCAAGACCTGCAATAGGGATGTCCAAGTGTAATTCGTCTGCTATAACTGCATGAACTACGTCCATCTGACCTTTACCTCCATCCGTAATAATGAGGTCGGGTAAGGGTGTTCCTTCGTCCATCATGCGACTATATCGACGTCTCACGACCTCTTGCATGGAGGCATAATCGTCGGGTCCTACAACCGTTTTTATATTGTATTTCCTGTAGTCTTTTCTGGAAGGTTTCATACCTTTGTATACGATGCAGCCAGCCACCGCATCTGTGCCGGAAATATTGGAGTTATCAAAGCATTCTATCTGATATGGTAACTTCGGAAGCTTTAATTTCGCCTGTAACTCCTTCATCAAACGGGTTTGTTTCTGCTCTGGATTAAGCTTTTCTGCCTGCTTTAGACGGTCGAACTTATACTGCTTGCAGTTCATCTCAGAGAGTTCCAGAAGGTGCTTCTTGTCGCCTCTCTGTGGTACAAAAAATGAAGCATCTTTTAGCTTCCATTCCATCTCGAAAGGAACGATAATCTCTTTTGCGGTGGAATGAAAACGCTCCCTGATTTCTGGAATAGCTGTAATCAAGAGTTCCTCGTCGCTTTCTTCCAGTTTGCGTTTATATTCATAGGTAAAGCTCTGGTTGATAGTTCCATTCTTTACATGAATATAGTTGATAAAGGCATTCTTGTTGGAGTCATCATTCACGATGGTGAAGACATCTACGTCTGTAATTGTGTGGCTCACGACCTCGCTTTTAGCCTCAAATTCATCCAAGAGTTGATACTTTTTCTTGTATTCTTCAGCTATTTCAAACTTCAGAAGTTCTGCGTTTTTCATCATCATATCATATAGATATTTGCTCACTTCTCTTGTATTTCCTTTAAGAATTTCGCGAGCTTGGCGCATATTCTCCTGGTATTCTTCGTAGCTTTGTTTGTTGATACATGGCGCACCGCAATTGTGAATATGGTACTCCAGACATGGCTTATATTTACCGACAGCTACGCCTTCTTTTGTGATAGGAAAGCGGCAAGTTCTTGGCTTGTAAAGCTTCTTGATGACCTCCAGAACGGCGTACATGCTGCCAATATGGGGGTATGGCCCAAAGAAAGTCCCCACCTTTTTATTGATATGGCGAGTCTTGAAAATGCGAGGAAAATACTCGTTTGTCACACATATAGAAGGATATGTTTTGCCGTCTTTCAGCAAAACATTATATCTGGGATTATACTTTTTTATAAGGCTATTTTCAAGCAAAAGTGCATCTTCTTCCGTATTGACAACCGTATATGAAATGTCGAAAATCTTAGAAACGAGTACTTTTGTTTTGTATCTATCTACTTCTTTGTGGAAGTATGAAGATACGCGCCTTTTCAGATTTTTGGCTTTTCCTACGTATATAATCGTATGGTTTTCATCATAATATTGATAGCTGCCAGGCTTCTCCGGCATGCTCAATACAATATTCTTAAGTCTTGTGAGTCTTTCCTCATTTTCCTGCTTGGTCATATTCCAATACCTTTATTTATAGGAGTTTAATTGAGTCCTGTTTCACGTGAAACGAATGAGCGCGTCAAACGTACAGTGAAGTGTTCTATAAAACATACTATTAAATATGATGCCAAACCTATATAATGAAACTATGATAAAGGGCGTTTTTTTTGTGTTTCAAAACAGTATTTATGCGTACTGAAACATTAAAAAAGCATTCTTCGCTTCTTTATATAGGCTTGGCATAAGGAGACTATAATTGAAGAAGAGTTGAAACTTCAACGTCTTCATCAAAGATCTTGCGGCCGATGAAATTCTCGTTTACCAACTCAATAATGAAGTTTGCGTAAACCTTTTTAGGATGGAATTTCTTAACCAGATCGCATGCAGCTTTCATGGTTCCGCCAGTGGCAAGTAAGTCGTCATGGAGTAGGACAACATCGTTTTCATTGATCGCATCTTCATGGATTTCGATGGTGTCCATACCATATTCTTTAGCATAGCTTTCCTGTACGGTTTTGCAAGGGAGTTTTCCTGGTTTGCGGCAAAGAACAACACCTGCGCCAAGTCTGATAGCTAATGCGGAAGACATAACGAATCCACGTGATTCTATGCCTACAATCTTGGTTATACCTTTATCTTTATACAATTCATACATCTCATCGCTAATTTCTTTTAGCGAAGCTGGGTTCTTGAAAAGGGTAGTAACATCACGGAAATTAACACCCTTAATTGGCCAATCTGGTATGCAACGCAGATTGTCTAATAATAGCTGATTGTTCATAGTTCTGTACTTCTTAATTATATGTTTTTTACGTACTTATTTAAATGCTTTTTTCTTTCGGATCATATCATCATTTTTAATGCTCTTTTGCTCTCTTTGCTTGAAGGCGAACTTGAGATATTCTCGAAAAACCATAGCGTTTTATGCCTCTTTTTCGATGTATCTTTAAGTAGTGTTTCACGTGAGATTAAAGTTTTTCTTTAACCACAAAACACTTGATGAAAGCAATCTTAATTGACTGAAAATCAAAAGCTTCACTTTGTTTGTGTTCCACGTGAAACATTTTAAAAAGATAGAGAGCGTAGAGTTGCGTGAAACTATCTTCCGAGTAAAATGAGCAGGACGTTGATGTCGCTTGGAGACACACCTGGAATTCTACTTGCCTGAGCAAGAGTTTCTGGATTGATATGCTCCAATTTCTGTCGGCCCTCTGTGGAGATTTCGTTAAGCTCTGCATAGTTGAATCGGCCTTTGATTTTGATATTCTCCAGTCGGTGCATTTTGTCTGCAATGAGACGTTCTCTTTCGATGTAGCCCTTGTACTTCATTTTGATTTCTGCAGCCTCCGAAATTTCTTTCTGTCGGTTGGCTGGAGATTCCATTACTTCTTTTAATTCAGGAATAATCTCTGAAAGGTTTTGAAGATTGAGATGTGGACGTGCCACGAGATCAATCAGTTTGCATCCTGCGCGAAGTGGAGTGGTGCCCAGTGCTTCCAGTTTTGGATTGATCTTATCCTTTTTGATTGGGTATCTCTCACAGAAGTTGATGATTCTTTCGATATTCTCTTTCTTCTCCTGCCACCAGTCATAACGGTCTCGTTTTGCAATTCCCAGTTCGTAAGCTTTCTCTGTCAGTCGGGCGTCTGCATCATCCTGTCGGAGGAGAATTCTGTATTCAGCTCTGGAGGTGAACATTCTGTATGGCTCATCCACGCCTTTTGTCGTGAGGTCATCGATAAGAACGCCGATATAGCTTTCGTCTCTTTGCATTTCAAATGTCTTGTCTCCCACACAATGGAGCGCTGCATTGATTCCAGCAACAGTACCTTGGCCGCCGGCTTCTTCGTATCCTGTCGTTCCATTTACCTGGCCTGCGAAGAAAAGACCTTTTATGATTTTTGATTCCAACGAATGCTTGAGTTGTGTTGGATCGAAGTAATCGTACTCAATAGCATAACCCGGTCTGTAAATCTTGGCATCTCTTAAAGCTGGAATTTCATGAAGGGCTTTCAACTGTATGTCCATTGGCATACTGGATGAAAAACCGTTCAGGTACATTTCATTGGTATCTTCACCCTCTGGTTCCAAAAATAGCGGATGCTGTTCCTTGTCTGGGAAAGTGACGAGCTTTGTTTCAATGCTCGGACAGTATCTTGGACCAGTACTTTGAATCTGACCATTATATAAAGGAGAATCAGAAAGTCCGCTTTTCAGGATTTCATGCACGTTCTTGTTGGTGTAGCAGGTCCAGCACGGAAGCTGTTTGAGTACCCGATGCTCGCCCATATACGAAAACTGGTGGAAATCATTATCACCAGGTTGTTCTTCCATATCCTCGAAGTGAACGCTTCTCTTGTCGATACGAACAGGAGTTCCTGTTTTCATTCTTGCGGCTGTGATTCCCCATCGGGTGATGCTTTCCGTAAAATGGTGTACTGCAGGTTCTGCACATCTGCCACCTTCTACCATTTTTCTTCCTACATGCATCAGGCCGTTCAGGAAAGTGCCTGCAGTAATGATGATGCTCTTGGCATGGAACTCAGCACCCCAGATGGTACGTACACCTATTGCTTCTCCGTTTTCGACTAAGAGTTCGTCAGCCTGATCTTGCCAAATTTCAAGATTGTCGGTGCGGTCGAGGATGCTTCTCCATTCCCAGATGAACTTTCCTCGGTCGCATTGAGCACGGGGACTCCATACGGCAGGTCCTTTACCTATATTTAACATACGGAACTGGATGGCGGTCTTGTCGGTTACGATTCCCATTTGTCCACCTAAGGCATCAATCTCCCTTACAATCTGTCCTTTTGCAATACCACCGATGGCAGGGTTGCAACTCATCTGTCCAATCTTGTTCATGTCCATTGTTATCAGGCAGGTCTTAGCCCCCATGTTGGCAGAGGCTGCAGCAGCCTCACATCCGGCATGTCCGCCGCCGATAACAAGTACGTCATAATTGAATGTCATAATCTATACTTTTTCTAATTTTCGGCAAAAGTAAGAATTTAAATTGAAATTTTAGCAAAAATACTTTGATAAATCACGAATTTATAGTAATTTTGCAGCAAATTTATGCAATTATACTTAGAAATGAGGATTGTGATTCCCCATGATCTATGTTTTGCAGGTGATAGATAGATGTAGAATAATAATTTAGTTTCAAACAGTTAAATATTTTAAAATCAATCATTTATGTGGTTAATCAATTCATCTATTGGTAGAAAGGTAGTGATGTCAGTAACTGGTATCGCTCTTATTCTATTCTTGACATTCCACGGTTGCATGAATGTGGTTGCGCTTTTCTCTGGAGAAGCTTACAACACAATCTGCGAGTTGTTGGGTGCTAACTGGTACGCCGTAGTTGCAACATTAGGTTTGGCAGCTTTGGCAGTTTGTCACATCGTTTACGCTTTCATCCTGACAGCACAGAACCGTCGTGCTCGCGGTAACCAGCGTTACGAGGTAACAGCAAAGCCAGAGAAGGTAGAGTGGGCTAGCCAGAACATGTTGGTGCTCGGTATCATCATCGTTCTCGGTTTGTTGCTTCACCTCTTCAACTTCTGGTACAACATGATGTTTGCTGAGCTTTTGGGTACAAGCTTCGGTCACCACCCAGCAGACGGCTTCGCTTTCATTCAGGACACCTTCGCTAACCCAGTGTTCGTAGTTCTCTACATCATCTGGTTGGTAGCTCTTTGGTTCCACCTCACTCACGGTTTCTGGAGTGCTATTCAGACTCTCGGTTGGAGCGGTAAGACTTGGTTCTGCCGTTGGAAGATGATCGGTATGATTTACTCTACCATCCTGCTTCTCCTCTTCATCGTAGTTGTATTGGCATTCGCTTTCGGTTGCGCTCCATCTTTGTGCTGCGCATAATTCGTGTAATCATTTAAGTATTAAAAAAGATTATGGCAAAAACATTAAATTCTAGAATACCTGAAGGACCAGTTGCTGAGAAATGGACCAACTATAAGGCTCACCAGCGTTTGGTTAACCCAAAGAATAAGTTAAAGCTCGACGTTATCGTCGTAGGTACAGGTTTGGCAGGTGCTTCTGCAGCTGCTTCTCTTGGCGAGATGGGCTTCAACATCTTGAACTTCTGCATCCAGGACTCTCCACGTCGTGCTCACTCTATCGCAGCACAGGGTGGTATCAATGCAGCTAAGAATTATCAGAATGATGGTGACTCTGTTTACCGTCTGTTCTACGATACAGTAAAGGGTGGTGACTACCGTGCTCGTGAGGCTAACGTTTACCGTTTGGCTGAGGTGAGCAACGACATCATCGACCAGTGCGTAGCTCAGGGCGTTCCTTTCGCTCGTGAGTACGGTGGTATGTTGGCTAACCGTTCTTTCGGTGGTGCTCAGGTATCTCGTACATTCTATGCTAAGGGTCAGACTGGTCAGCAGCTCCTCCTCGGTGCTTACTCTTCTTTGAGCCGCATGGTTGAGGCAGGTAAGGTTAAGCTCTTCACCCGTTACGAGATGGAGGATGTAGTTATCGTTGACGGTCACGCTCGTGGTATCATCGCCAAGAATTTGATCACAGGTAAGTTGGAGCGTTTCTCTGCCAACGCCGTAGTTATCGCTACTGGTGGTTATGGTAACGCTTACTTCCTTTCTACAAACGCTATGGGTTGTAACTGTACAGCAGCTATCCAGTGCTACCGCAAGGGTGCTGACTTCGCTAACCCATCTTACGTTCAGATTCACCCAACATGTATCCCTGTTCACGGTACAAACCAGAGTAAGT
>ERZ1026862.441-NODE-441-length-27462-cov-4.676360_pt1 | contig 27462 bp, 24 predicted proteins | sample MGYA00380161_ERZ1026862 | MGnify/ENA primary metagenome ERZ1026862 (study PRJEB33269, sample SAMEA4719797) | human gut metagenome | biome: human-associated habitat; feature: organic feature; material: feces | place: Cameroon | collected 2013-10 ... | reverse complement strand
CGCGAAACTTACCGCTGCGGAAGTACGCGCCGCAAAGGAACTCCACCCGAACGCCCTGGTGCTCGTTCACCCGGAGTGCCGTCCCGAGATAGTGGAGCTTGCGGATTTCGTCGGCAGCACCACCGAGATAATGTCGTTCGCCGCGAACAGCGAAGCGAAGGAGTTCATCATCGGCACCGAGAACAGCATAGTGCAGCACCTGGGGATCGACCACCCGGAGAAGCTGTTCTTCCCCCTCTCCAAGGACTGCGTATGTCACAACATGAAGGTGACTACAATTGCCGACGTCCTGCACACTCTTGAGGGCAGGGACGGTCTTGAGATCCAGATCGAGGAGCAGGAGCGCCTTGCGGCAAAGCGCTGCATAGACGAAATGCTGAGGCTCGGGGAATGAGCGAAGGCAAGCCCACCGCCCTTATCGCGATGAGTGGCGGAGTGGACAGCTCGGTGGCTGCGGCACTGATGGCGCAGCGCGGATACGACTGTATCGGCGTAACGATGAAGCTGCGCAGCAACAACGACGGCTGCTGTACCGAGAAATCCTGCTGCACCGCTTCGGACGCCGAGGACGCACGGAACGCCGCCTATTCCATGGGCATGAAGTTCTATGTGTTCAACTTCACGCAGGAGTTCGACCGGGAGGTCATCGACCGTTTTGTCAGCGCCTATGAGCACGGACTTACGCCGAATCCCTGTATCGACTGTAACCGCTACATGAAGTTTGAGCTGCTGTACCAGCGCGGCAGGGCGCTGGGGTGTGACTACATCGTCACGGGTCACTATGCCCGGACGGAGTATCTGCCGGAATACGGACGCTGGGTGCTGAAAAAGGCGCTCAATTCCGCCAAGGACCAGAGCTATGTGCTGTATTCCATGACCCAGGAGCAGCTTGCGCACACCATCTTCCCCATCGGGGATTTCTCGAGCAAGGACGAGGTGAGGGCGCTCGCTGAAAAACTCGGACTGCTGAACGCGCACAAGCACGACAGCCAGGACATCTGCTTCATTCCCGACGGGGACTACGCGGAGTTCATCAGAATGCGCACCGGCAGGAGTTTCCCCCACGGGGATTTTCTGGACGCGCAGGGTAACGTTATCGGGGAGCACTCCGGGGCGATAAAGTACACGATAGGTCAGCGCAAGGGGCTTGGCGTGGGATTCGGCGAGAGAATGTACGTCTGCGCCAAGGACATGGAGCGTAATACCGTGACGCTCTCCCGGGAGGAGGGGCTGTATTCCAGCCGTCTTACCGCCGGGGATTTCAACTGGATACTCTGGGAGAAGGCTCCGGAAACGCCGGTGGAGCTCACCGCGCGCACCCGTTACAACGGCAGGGAAGCTGCAGCAAAGGTATGGGCGGAGGATTCCGGAATCGTGCATGTGGAATTCGACCAGCCCCAGAGGGCGGTCACTGCCGGGCAGGCAGTGGTGCTCTACAAGGGAGATATCGTTGCCGGCGGCGGCACGATAATTTCCGCAGAGAAGTAAATATAACGCATATGACCGTCCGGATACCGGGCGGTCTTTTTATTGGGTAAAGTGCAAAAGTTGACTTTGGTTTATTCTGCACAAGTGAGAAGATACCCGTTTGGTGATTTTGCACTTTTATGCGAAATATACATGTTGATATATCACTTTAGCAATACCGTTGTGGTAATAATTGTGATACAATTATAGTAATGCTGAACAAAAGTTATTTACGGCTGTGGAAAAAATCCGTCGTATTAACAAATTGTCTTATATTATCAGGCAGATTTTCCGGCAATTTCCGCATAACAGCTAAGGAGGTACATTCATGCAAAGCACCATTCAGCTTGCCGAAGTCGATGAGATAATCGACCATATCGGCTGCGAGGAAAAGAACATCATCTCCATACTCCAGGGAGTACAGGAGCATTACCGCTACCTGCCGGCAGAGGTTTTCCCCCACATCGCGAAGCGCCTGGGAGTAGGCGAAGCGCGGCTTTTCAGCGTGGCGACGTTCTATGAGAACTTCTCGCTGGAGCCCAAGGGGAAATTCGTCATCAAGGTCTGCGACGGAACTGCCTGTCATGTGCGCCAGTCGCCGCCTATCCTGGCAAGGCTGCGGGAGGAGCTGGGGCTCTCCGAAACAAAGAAGACCACCGACGACCTGATGTTCACGGTGGAAACCGTATCCTGCCTTGGCGCCTGCGGACTTGCACCTGTAATCACTGTGAACGACCATGTGCACGCAGAGATGACCCCGGACAAGGCTTCTGAAATACTCAAGCAGCTGAAGGAGGGAACCGCAGAATGTTAAAGGACAGACAGGACTTAAAGAAGTTTCGCGAGGAGTGCGTGAGATCCTACAACGCTTACACCCGTAAAATACTGGTCTGTGCCGGCACAGGCTGTGTTTCCAGCGGCTCGCTGGAAATTTACGCGAAGCTGCGCGAACTCATCGAGGCGAAGGGAATCCACTGCGCGGTGGAACTTGAGGAGGAGCCGGAAAGTAGCGGCGTTGCCCTCAAGAAGAGCGGCTGCCACGGATTCTGCGAACGCGGTCCGCTGGTGCGGATCGAGCCGGAGGGCTGGCTCTACACCAAGGTGAAGGTGGAGGATTGCGAAGAAATTGTTGAAAAGACCATTGTGAACGGCGAGCACATCGAGCGGCTGGCATTCCAGAAGAATGGCGAGATATTCCGGACTCAGGAGGAGATCCCGTTCTACAAGAAGCAGACGCGCGTGGTTCTCGAGCACTGCGGTCACATAGATTCCCTTTCCGTTAAGGAGTATCTTTCCCAGGGCGGTTATTCCGCGTTCGAAAAAGCGCTGTTCGACATGACCCCGGACGAGGTCATCGAGGAAGTAAGCGACTCCGGACTGCGCGGACGTGGCGGCGGAGGATTCCCGGCAGGACGCAAGTGGGCGCAGGTCAAGCGCCAGACAGCGCCGCAGAAATACGTTGTCTGTAACGGCGACGAGGGCGACCCGGGCGCATTCATGGACAGAAGCATTATGGAGGGCGACCCCCACAGAATGCTCGAGGGAATGATGATCGCCGGCGCAGCGTGCGGAGCTACCGAGGGTTACATATACGTCCGCGCGGAGTATCCGCTTGCGGTTGAGCGCCTGAAGACCGCTATCGCGCAGGCGAAGGAGATAGGGCTGCTGGGTAAGAATATCCTCAACAGCGGATTTGATTTCGAACTGCACATCAACCGCGGCGCCGGCGCATTCGTATGCGGCGAGGGAAGCGCGCTGACTGCTTCCATCGAGGGAAAGCGCGGAATGCCGCGCGTAAAGCCGCCGCGTACCGTCGAGCACGGGCTTTTCGACAGCCCGACAGTGCTCAACAACGTTGAAACCTACGCGAACGTGCCCTCCATAATCACCCGTGGTGCGGAGTGGTTCAAGGGGATAGGCGTGGAGAAATCCCCGGGAACCAAGGCGTTCGCCATCACCGGCGATATTGAGAATACCGGACTTATCGAGGTCCCGATGGGAACCACGCTGCGCGAAGTAATTTACGACGTTGGCGGCGGAATCCGCGGCGGCGGTAAGTTCAAGGCTGTGCAGATCGGCGGACCCTCCGGCGGTACGCTCACCGAGAAGGACCTTGACCTGCCACTGGATTTCGACTCCGTTAAGAAGGCAGGCGCCATGATAGGCTCCGGCGGACTTGTTGTCATGAACGACAAGACCTGCATGGTGGAGGTCGCGAGATTCTTCATGAACTTCACCCAGAACGAGTCCTGCGGAAAGTGCGTTCCCTGCCGTGAGGGCACCCGGAGAATGCTGGAGATACTCGAGCGGATAGTAGCCGGAAACGGCGAGCCGGGGGACATCGACCTGCTGCTGGAGCTGGCGGAAACCATCTCCGCGACGGCACTCTGCGGTCTGGGTAAGTCCGCGGCTTCACCCGTTGTCAGCACGATAAGGAACTTCCGTGACGAGTACGAGGCGCACATCAACGAGAAGCGCTGTCCTGCCGGAGTCTGTCAGAAGCTGAAGCGCATAGAGATACAGCCCGACAAGTGCAGGGGCTGCTCCAAGTGCTCCAGGGGCTGTCCGGTCGGCGCGATAAGCGGCGTGATCAAATCCCCGTTCGTCATCGACCAGAGCAAGTGTATCAAGTGCGGAGCGTGCGTAACCACATGTCCGTTCCATGCAATAGAGGTGAAGTGATATGGACAAGAACAGATATATGACCATCGACGGCATTCCCGTTGAAATAAACGGCGAGAAAAATCTTCTTGCCCTTATCCGCAAGGTCGGCATAAAAATGCCTACTTTCTGCTACCATTCGGAGCTTTCCACCTACGGCGCCTGTCGTATGTGCATGGTGGAGGACCAGTGGGGTACTCTGCATGCTTCCTGCTCCACTCCTCCGAAGCCCGGTATGGAGATACGCACGAACACCGAGCGCCTGCGCAAGTACCGCAAGGTGATCCTGGAGCTGCTGCTGGCTAACCACTGCCGCGACTGCACTACCTGCGACAACAACGAGAAGTGCAAGCTGCAGGACATTGCGCGCCGCTTTCACATCGAGGGCGTACGCTTTCCGAATGCCGCGCCGAAGCCGGATATCGACGACAGCTCCCCGTGTATTACTATTGACCACCACAAGTGCATCCTCTGCGGCGACTGCGTGCGCACCTGCAACGAGATTCAGCAGGTCGGCGCGATCGACTTCATGAACCGCGGCTCCAGAATGCGCGTGGGCACTGCATTCAACAGACCTATCGGCGAAACCGACTGCGTTGGCTGCGGTCAGTGCTCCGCGGTATGTCCCACCGGCGCTATCGTTGTCAAGAACAACGTCAGCGAGGTATGGAAGCAGCTTTCCGACAAGGATACGTTCGTTACGATTCAGATCGCGCCGGCAGTACGCGTTGGAATCGGCAGGGAGCTGGGGCTGAAGGACGGCGCGAACTCCATGGGAGTTATCGTCGCTGCCCTCCGCCGAATGGGATTTGACCAGATCTACGACACCTCCACCGCCGCTGACCTCACGGTAATTGAGGAATCCGCCGAGCTTGTCGAGCATGTCACAGCCGGGAACGATATTCCTCTGTTCTCGTCCTGCTGCCCGGCGTGGGTGCGCTACTGCGAAACAAAGCACCCGGAGCTGATGAAGCATGTGTCCAGCTGCAAATCCCCCATGCAGATGTTCGCGGCGGTTATCCGCGAGCAGTTCAGGGAGGAGCCGAAGAAGCATATCCACATCGCGCTCATGCCCTGCACCGCTAAGAAGCGCGAGGCTCTCCGGGAGGAATTCCGCGGCAAGGACGGTACCCAGATGGTGGATTACGTCCTCACCACGCAGGAATTCGTGCAGATGGTCAAGGAATCCGGCATACTCATCTCCGACATCGACCCCGAGGCGGTTGACATGCCGTTCGGAACCATGGCAGGTGCCGGAGTTATTTTCGGAACCACCGGAGGAGTTACCGAAGCGGTGCTGCGCCACATCTCCGGCAACAAGCGCGGTACTGGTATCGAGTACCAGAGCGTGCGCGGATTAAAGGGCGTCAAGGAGGTAGATATCCCCTTCGGCGAAAAGACGCTGCATATCGGCGTTGTCAGCGGACTCGGCAATGCTGAGAAGCTCATCGAGCGCGTAAAGGCAGGGGAGCACTTCGACTTCATCGAGGTCATGGCATGTCCCGGCGGCTGTATCAACGGCGCAGGACAGCCCTTCGTGCACGAAGCCGAGAAGCAGGCGCGCTCCCACGGACTTTACAACGCTGACAGAATGTGCAGCATAAAGTCCAGTGAGGAGAATCCGCTTATGGCGGCGCTCTATGACGGAATGCTCAAGGGAAGGGAGCACGAGCTCCTGCACGTTGAGTACAAGACGGCTGAATAAAAGATAGGGCAAAGGCGGAGTCCTGCGCGCGAGTGCGCGGAATTCCGCCTGCATGCGAAAATCCCCCCGGCGCACTGTTGCACGCCGGGGGGACATTTCATTCATTTATTGTGACATCTGATCAGCCGATGGCGATGTATTTGGTCTGCTTCTCGGGGAGAGCCTCCTTCTTGGGGATATCCAGCGTGAGAGTACCGTTCTCGAACTTAGCCTTGATATCCTCCTCGGTGACGGAATCACCGACATAGAAGCTTCTGGAATAGGAACCGGAGTAACGCTCACGGCAGATGTACTTGCCCTTCTCGTCCTTTTCGTCCTTGGAGGTGTCGCTCTCAGCGGTGATGGTCAGGTAACCGTCGTTCAGTTCCGCCTTGATGTCTTCCTTCTTGACGCCCGGGAGGTCTACGGTAAGTTCGTAGCCGCCGTCATGCTCCTTGATATCTGTCTTCATCATGTTCGCTTCACTTCTGGTGAAGAACGGTGCAGCGAAGAAGTCGTCAAATATATTGTTTCTCATGGTAGGTAACATAAGTCATTACTCCTTTCAAAAGCGTTGGGTATTTGCGTAGTGTTTATCAGCCGATGGCGATGTACTTGTTCTGCTTCTCGGGGAGAGCCTCCTTCTTGGGGATATCCAGCGTGAGAGTACCGTTTTCGAACTTAGCCTTGATATCCTCCTCGGTGACAGCGTCGCCGACATAGAAGCTTCTGGAGTAGGAACCGGAGTAACGCTCGCGGCAGATGTACTTGCCCTTCTCGTCCTTTTCGTCCTTGGAGGTGTTGTTCTCAGCGGTGATGGTCAGATAACCGTCATTCAGTTCCGCCTTGATGTCTTCCTTCTTGACGCCCGGGAGATCAACGGTCAGTTCATAGCCGGTGTCGTGCTCCTTGATATCGGTCTTCATCATGTTCTGCTCACTTCTGGTGAAGAACGGGGTGTTGAACAGGTCGTCAAATATATTGTTTCTGTAGGTTGCTAACATAAGTCATTACTCCTTTCGCAGGTTCTTGGGTCTGCGCTTAAAATCAATTTTAGTGAACTGAAGGAGTTTCAGATCCCCGGGATCCTGTCCCTTGATCCTTTCCTTTCGTTCTGATTATATTATAGCACAAGCATTTAGCACTGTCAAGGGGAGAGTGCTAATTTTCCTATAATTGTCACAGATATCACCAAATCTTCATATTCCGGCGGAATTCCGGAGCAGGTGAAGGGACTGTCAGACCGCTTCTGGAGAGGGTTGACGGGGATTTAAAATCATGCGTTTTCGCAAACAGGTAAATTTCTACAAAAATATTCGTCACCTATTGACAATGGGGTTGGAATGTGGTATACTGTAACAGATGTTACACAACCTGATTCGGCAGAGGAGATGTTAAAATGCCGCCAAAAGCAAAATACACACGCGAGGAGATCGTCCAGATAGCCCTGGATCTGGTGTCCGAAAAGGGAATAGGCGCGCTCAACGCCCGTAACCTTGGCGCCGCGATGGGGACTTCCACCAGACCGGTATTCACCGCGTTCAAGAATATGAACGAGCTGACCGAGGAGGTCAAGATCGCCGCAATGCACCGGTTCGATGAATATGCCAAGAACGACCCCGAAACCGGTGTTCCTGCGTTCAAGAACGTTGGATTGCAGATGATCCTCTTTGCGACGGAGCAACCCAAGCTGTTTCAGCTGCTGTACATGACCGAGAACGAGCAGAGCGTAAGTTTTGACAACCTGCTGGAGAAACAGCTCGGTGGGACAAGCAAGAAATGCCTGGAATTCATCATGCGCGACTATGGTCTGACCCTTGAGGAATCCAAGCTGCTGTTCCGCAGTGTGTGGATGTACACATTCGGTATTGGCGTGCTGATCGCGTCCAAGGTGTGCCGCTACGATGAAGAGGAAGTATCCGTCATGCTGTCGCAGCAGTTCCGTTCAGTGATGGGTCTTATCAAATCCGGAAAGGCATTTGAGCTTACTCCTCCCGGGGTGGGTTGACGAAATTCTACCAATTTTGTGGTGAAAGTTAATAACTTTTAACAAACAGGAAGAGAAAATCGACAATTAGGAAGAGTTCCTTGACACCTACTTTCTTACATGTTATACTCTATGTACGGACTATGTAAGGGAGGCGGAAAATGCAAAGGGATTTCCAGTTCTATGATAATGAGATAATCAGCTATTCCCACACCGGGGACACGCTGGTATTATACTGCATGTACGGATTCCACGAGAAATGGCGCACCTGCTTTTACAACGTCGCTTCCGTGAAGGGTGAGGACAACCTGGTGGGAAGTGTGATTGCGTTTTTCGGGCGTGAAACTCCTGAGGGTGATTACACGATATTTTTCCGGAACAATGCCAACACCGCCGTAGTCGGAACAAAAGATCACTGGCGCAGGCTTTCCGGCTGGGAATGATCTACATAAAAATAATGTGGGCTGTAATATTTACAGCCCACTTCTTTTATTTCTGACAGGCGCCGATTCTGACCTGCGCATTCTTCACGCGGTCAGCGGAGGGAGGATTCGTGTCCTCCAGGGTGTACTTGATCCCGAGATTTTCCCACTTGAACTTGCCAAGGGTGTGATAGGGGAGTACTTCCACCTTCTCGACGTTTTTGAGCGACTTGATGAATTCGCCCAGCTTGTCCAGGTCCTCGTCAAAGTCGGACAGCCCGGGAACCAGCACATGGCGTATCCAGACCGGCTTCCCTATTTCGCTGAGGTACTGCGCCATGTCAAGAATATTGGCGTTGTCAAATCCGGTGATATCCTTGTGACGCTCCGGGTTTATTTCCTTTATGTCCAGCAGGAGCAGGTCGGTGTACTTCATCAGTTCCTGGAACTTTGAGAAGAACGGCTCCTCCCGGGTGAACGGATTTCCGGCGGTGTCGATACAGGTGCTTACACCCTCGGATTTCGCCAGTTTGAAGAGCTCCAGCAGGAAGTCTATCTGGAGCAGCGGCTCGCCGCCGCTTACAGTGATCCCTCCGCCGTTCTTCCAGTAACTTTTGTAGCGGAGCGCCTTGTTCAGCACTTCCTCCGGGGACATCTCAACGGTGGTGTCGTCGCCCTCCATGCTCCAGGTGTCCGGATTGTGGCAGTAGCGGCAGCGCATGCGGCAGCCCTGCACGAATACGATGAACCTCACTCCGGGGCCGTCGGCGGCGCCGAAGCTCTCGGTCGAGTGGATTCTTCCCAGGATCTCGCTCATAAATTCCTCCTTATTCAGATAGCAGAACAGCGCCGCTTTCACGACGCTGTCCTTTATATTGCCGATTATAAATTACATATGATCGTGGCAGGTTCTAGCGATTACGTCGAGCTGCTGCTCTCTGGTCAGGTCGATGAACTTAACTGCATAACCGGATACACGGATTGTGAAGTTAGCATACTCTTCCTTCTCAGGGTGCTCCATAGCGTCGATGAGCTTTTCCTTACCGAATACGTTAACGTTGAGGTGATGTGCACCCTTGTCGAAGTAACCATCGAGAACGTTAACGAGGTTGGTTACGCGCTCTTCCTCAGTGTGACCGAGTGCGTCGGGGTTGATGGTCTGGGTGTTGGAGATACCATCGAGTGCCCACTCATAAGGAAGCTTAGCAACGGAGTTGAGGGAAGCAAGCAGACCGTTCTTCTCTGCACCGTAGCAGGGGTTAGCACCAGGAGAGAGGGGCTCGCCAGCCTTACGGCCGTCCGGCAGAGCGGAAGTAGCCTTACCGTATACAACGTTGGAAGTGATTGTGAGGATAGATGTTGTAGCCTCGGAATCACGGTAGGTGTGGCACTGCTTCAGCTTCTTGAGGAATGTGCCGAGCAGCCATACAGCGATATCATCAGCACGGTCGTCGTCGTTACCGTATCTGGGGAAGTCGCCCTCGATCTCGAAGTCAGTAACGATACCGTCTTCGTCACGGATGCACTTAACCTTAGCGTACTTGATAGCGGACAGGGAGTCAACAACGTGGGAGAAGCCAGCGATACCGGTAGCGAATGTACGTCTTACATCGGTGTCGATGAGGGCCATCTCAGCAGCCTCGTAGTTGTACTTGTCGTGCATGTAGTGGATAAGGTTCAGAGTGTGAACATAGATGGAAGCGAGCCATGTCATCATAGCGTCGTACTTCTCCATAACCTCATCATAGTCGAGGTACTCGGAAGTGATCGGTCTGTAAGCAGGACCAACCTGAACCTTGGTCTTAGCGTCGATACCGCCGTTGATAGCGTACATCAGGCACTTAGCGAGGTTTGCACGAGCGCCGAAGAACTGCATTTCCTTACCAGTCTGTGTTGCGGATACGCAGCAGCAGATGGAGTAGTCATCGCCCCAAACAGGACGCATAACGTCATCGTTCTCATACTGAACGGAGGAGGTACGAACGGAGATAGCTGCTGCATAGCGCTTGAAGTGATCAGGCAGCTTGTCGCAGTACAGAACAGTCATGTTCGGTTCCGGGGACGGGCCCATGTTCTCGAGGGTGTGCAGGAAACGGAAGTCGTTCTTGGTAACCATGGAACGGCCATCCTGACCCTTACCACCGATGGACAGGGTAGCCCATACCGGGTCGCCGGAGAACAGCTCGTTGTAGGAAGGAATACGAGCGAACTTAACCATTCTGAGCTTGAGTACGAGGTGGTCGATGAGCTCCTGAGCCTCAGCCTCAGTCAGAGTGCCGTTGTCGAGGTCACGCTTGATATAGATATCGAGGAATGTAGAAATTCTACCGATGGACATTGCAGCGCCGTTCTGGGTCTTGATAGCAGCCAGATAGCCGAAGTATGTCCACTGAACAGCCTCGCGTGCGTTTGCAGCAGGCTTGGAGATATCGCAGCCGTAGGAAGCAGCCATAACCTTCATCTGCTTGAGAGCACGGATCTGGTCAGCCAGCTCCTCACGCTGACGGATAACGGAATCTCTCATCTTACCGTTGCCGCAGTTAGCGAGGTCGTACTGCTTAGCCTCAACGAGTCTGTCGATACCGTAGAGGGCGATTCTTCTGTAGTCGCCTACGATACGGCCACGGCCGTAGGTATCGGGAAGACCGGTGATGATCTTGTTCTTTCTTACTGCACGCATCTCAGGGGTGTAAGCATCGAATACGCCCTGGTTGTGTGTCTTGTGATATTCTGTGAAGATCTTGTGCAGCTCAGGATCGGGGGTGTAGCCGTAAGTTGTGCAAGCCTCTTCAGCCATCTTGATACCGCCGTAGGGCATGAAAGCTCTCTTGAGGGGCTTATCAGTCTGAAGACCAACGATCTTCTCGAGGTCCTTCAGCTCAGGATCAATGTAGCCGGGCTCGTGAGAAGTGATGCCGGATACGATGTGGGTATCCATATCGAGAACGCCGCCCTTAGCGCGCTCCTCCTTCTGAAGCTGCTGAACCTTGCCCCACAGCTTGTTGGTGGAGTCAGCCGGGCCAGCGAGGAAGGACTCGTCGCCGTCATAAGGTGTGTAGTTGTTCTGGATGAAGTCGCGTGTGTTTATCTCTTCCTGCCAGATCTTGCCTTTGAAGCCTTTCCATTGTTCGAAAATTGCCATCTTTCTAAATACCTCCATATTATTTTGGGCGTGAATTTCAGCCGGGTCAACGCCTGAACTACTGCTAGTTCAGGGAGCAACTCGGGCTGACGCCCTATGTTGGTGATCCAACCTGACAATATTATAACATATGCGTTCCTTAAAGTCAATAGTAATTTCTGATTTTACGAAAAAATTACTTATTCTTTTTTTATATTTGCGGTATTATTCTGAACAATGGACACAATATGTTGTATTACACACCTGTCCGGTAACGCAGAATCTCTGTGTGGAAATATCTGTTATGCCGCAAGAGCTATTTCCATCAGTTTGCCATATCAAACCCTATATGGCATTATGCAGAAAAACATGTCAAATATTTAACAAAATACTGGAGTGCCTTAACAATACCTTTACACACCGCATATTCTGCCAATGTGCAGTATACTATATAAATGTAAGCTCCGGACATCTGGCTTGCCCGGTTTCCCAGGTATTATCGGGATATCCTTACTGGAGAGTGACAGGTACTTGACAATCCGGTGAAAATGAAGTATAATAAATACATATGTCCGGTAATATTATCCGTAGGTTACCGTGACCTTTTATACCAGTAAACAGCCGCTTTCCGGTTCACGCTGTGAATATTCACGGAAAGGCGGTCAAATATATATTCAGGAATTATTTTGCAGTTACGATATATCTGCCACAACATAAGCAGTAACCCCGGTACGCCGGGCTGACATCAGCTGACCGTATCCTGCGGCTCCATTCGCCGCCGGACGCGGTTTGTTCCGCACTGCCACACTACTCACAATGCGTCATTCCCGGCTCCGCCATTGTCGGGGGTGGTGCAGACTTATGCGGCGCTATGCCTTCCATTCAGGGCGTAGGGCTGTCTGGTACTTATCCATGTGCGGACGCTTTTTCGAATTATTCTTTAGTTGCGGCACCCCGGGGGTAGTATGCCCTTACGACGATATATCCTGCTGCATTTGCAGAAAGGACATTTTATGGGATTATTGACAAACAGCAAACTCCTCACAGAAACAGAAAACATCGCTCCCAAGAACAAGCCTGAGCGCGTACAGCCGCAGAAGTCCGAAAAGCAGGAAAAGCAGCCCCAGCGTGACGGAAAGAGCGACAAGAAGTACCGTGCGAGATTCACCCCCGTCAAGAAGGCGGAGAAATCCCGCACCCAGGAGCGCCAGCGCCGCGAGGGCAGGGAGCCCGAGAAGTCCCAGCGCCAGCCGGTGAAGAAGCAGCCGCGCGAGATACGCTCCGCTCCCGTGAAGTTCACGGCTCTCGGCGGACTCAACGAGATCGGAAAGAACCTGTACGTCTACGAGTGCTGCAACGATATGTTCATCGTGGACTGCGGACTTGCGTTCCCGGACGACGACATGCCGGGCGTTGACCTGGTCGTTCCGGATTTCACCTACCTTGAGAAGAACCGCGACCGTTTCCGTGGAATCGTGATCACCCACGGCCACGAGGACCACATCGGTGCGCTTCCGTACCTGCTCAAGAAGATAAACGTGCCCATCTACGGCACTCGCCTTACATTAGGACTTGTGGAGGGCAAGCTCAAGGAGCACGGACTTCTCTCCCAGGCTTCGCTCAACGTTGTGGAGCCGCGGCAGAATGTCCGCATGGGCTGCATGTCCGTGGAGTTCATTCGTGTTAATCACTCCATTCCGGACGCCTGCGCGCTCGCTATCCACACTCCGGCAGGAGTTATCGTGCACACCGGCGACTTCAAGGTGGATTACACCCCCATCGAGGGCGGAATCATCGACCTGGCACGCTTCGGCGAGCTTGGCAACCGCGGAGTGCTGGCGCTCATGAGCGAGAGCACCAACGCCGAGCGCCCCGGCTACACAAAGTCCGAGCGTTCCGTTGGCGAAAGCTTCAAGAACCTGTTCAACTCCGCCGAGGGGAAGCGTATCATAATCGCAACCTTCTCCAGTAATATCCACAGAATACAGCAGATAATCGACCAGGCTGCGATACACGACAGAAAGGTCGCAGTGTCCGGCAGAAGCATGCAGAATGTTATTGCCAAGGCGGTCGAGCTGAATTACGTCAAGGTGCCTGAGGGAATGCTCATTGACATCGAGGACGTCAACAAATATCCGCCCGAGAAGCTGGTTATTTGCACCACCGGCTCCCAGGGCGAGCCGCTTTCGGCGCTTTCCAGAATGTCCAGCGGCGACCACAGACAGGTCACTATCACCCCGATGGACTTCATAATCATCTCCGCAACGCCTATCCCCGGCAACGAGAAGCTGGTGACCAAGGTCGTCAACGAGCTGATGAAGCAGGGGGCTGAAGTAATTTACGAGAGCATGTACGAGGTACACGTTTCCGGTCACGCCTGCCAGGACGAGCTGAAAATGATGATCTCCCTCACCAAGCCGAAGTTTTTCGTGCCTATCCACGGTGAGTACAAGCATCTCAAGAAGCACAGCAAGCTGGCTATCAGCATGGGTATTCCGGAGCAGAACATCTTTATCGCAGACCTGGGTCAGGTGCTGGAAACCGACGGCGTCGAGATGAAATTCACCGGCACAGTTCCCTCCGGCAGAGTAATGGTGGACGGCTACGGCGTCGGCGATGTAGGCAGCGTGGTGCTCCGCGACAGAAAGCACCTTGCAGAGGACGGCGTAATGATCATCGTTGCCACTATCGACCGTGAATCCGGCTGTGTGCTCGCAGGTCCCGACATTGTTTCAAGAGGATTCGTCTACGTCCGCGAGAGCGAGGAGCTCATCGACGAGGCGAAGCAGCTCATGAAGCAGGTCATGGAGAACTGCCGCGAGCGTAATATCCGTGAGTGGGGCAATATCAAATCCGCAATGCGCGACGCGCTGAGCGATTTTATCTATTCCAGGACCAAGCGCAGCCCGATGATCCTGCCGATCATTATGGAAGTGCAGGGTAAGGCGGACTGAGCCTTTTCCGCAGGAGCGGTTTTTTACAGGAGGTTCTCCCTTGAAGAATTTTTACAGGAGCAATATTCTGCTCGCGCTGGTACTGGCGCTTGTGATCTGCCTTGTGGCAATGGATATCATTCTGTTCTCGGATCAGCCGGGGGCGTTCTGGATATCCCTGCCGCTGCTTATCCTGGTTTCGGGGCTTACGCTGGGCAAGCTGCTCCAGATACGCCTGAATGAATATGCGTACTACGACCGGCTGGACAAATCCATCGACAACGCCAACCACAAGGCGCTGATGAGCTTTCCGCTGCCGGTGGCGCTGGTAAACGACGAGCGCAGGATACTCTGGTGCAACGACGGATTCACCAACGCGTTCTTCCGTCCGAGCGAGGACGAGAGCAGCCTTGACGTACTCACCACCGAGCACCTTTCCCTCTTCGCCGGCGACGGCAGGGAGGTCCGGATAAACGGCAGGTGGTACCGCGTGACCGCGCGCGACGTGGTGTATTCCGCGGAAACCAAGGACAGCAGCCGCAGGCTCATACAGACTTCGGCGATAGATTCCGCCAACAAGGTCAATATCCTGTATTTCACAGACATAACCGGCTTCAAGAGCCTCCAGGAGGAATACAGAAGATCCAAGCCCGTGGTGCTGATAATCTCCGTTGATAACTACGACGACACCCTCGGTACCAGCCGTGAGAGCGACAAGACCTTCGTCAGCGTGCAGATAGACCGCCTGCTGGAGGAGTACTTCTCCGGCATGAACGCAGTGCTCCGCAAGATAACCGGCGACAAGTTCATTGTCGTGGTGGAGGAGCGCTTCGTGCAGAAGATGATCGACGAGCGCGTGAAGCTGCTGGAGCAGGCGCGCCAGATCAAGGTCAACGACCGCACAGTGGTTACTCTTTCCATCGGCGTCGGCAGGACTGCCGCGAATCTTTCCGAAAGCGAGAGCTTCGCATGGCAGGCGCTGGATAAGGCGATAGGCAGAGGCGGCGACCAGGCGGTGGTACGCAAGGAATCCGGGTACGATTACTTCGGTGCCGAAACCCAGCGTACCGAGCGTAACGGCAGCAGCGTGAGAACAAGGATCACCGCAGACCGTATCAAGGTGCTGATAAACTCCGCGGACGCCGTGTACATAATGGGTCACGGCTACGGGGATTACGACAGTGTAGGCGCTGCAATAGGACTTGCCAGCGCGATACGCCGCATGGGCAAGCAGGCGTATGCCTGCGTGAGCCGGGAGCTCGACCGCAACGGTAATGTGAAGAACCTTTCCGAGCAGCTGCTGGCGCGGTTCTCCGAGTACGATCCGCCGCTTGTTATCGAGCCGAAGATCGCTTCCGTGAGGTTCACGGAAAGCTCCCTGCTGGTCATCGTTGACACGCACATCGAAAAGAAGGTGGACAGCCGCGAGCTGTTCGAAATGGCGGACCCGAGCCATGTGGTAGTTATAGACCACCACCGCAAGGCTGACAACGAGATCCAGGCGGTTATCAGCTGGGTGGATCCGAATGCTTCGTCGGCTTCCGAAATGGTGACGGATCTGCTGCAGTACTTCGGGGACGCGGGTACATTACAGCCGCTGGAGGCGGAGGCGCTTCTTGCCGGAATCACGCTCGATACCAAGGATTTTGTCATGCGTACCGGCGAGGCAACATTCGAGGCGGCGGCAAGGCTGCGTAAGTTCGGCGCGGATACTATACTCGTGAAGAAGCTGTTTGCAACGCCGATGAAGTCCAGAATGCGCAAATCCGCTGTAATTGCTGCGGCGGAGATGTACCGCGGATTCGCGATATCCGTGGTGGATGAGTCCTTCGAGGATATCCGCGTGGTATGCTCCCAGGCGGCGGACGAAATGTTGAATATCACCGACGTTGATGCGGCGGTGACCGTATATCCGATCGAGAACGGCTGGAGTTACAGCGCACGCTCCCTCGGGAAGATCAACGTCCAGGTGCTGATGGAGAACATCGGAAACAAGAAGGACGACGGCGGCGGACATCTCACGATGGCAGGCGCCCAGATCTACAATATAACAAGAGAAGAAGCGGAACAGAAGCTTCGTGAGGCGATAGACCGCTATTACGACAATCTTCCGCAGGACTGATACAGGAGGTCAATGACATGAAGGTTATCTTATTACAGGACGTCAAGGGCACAGGCAAGAAGGGCGAAGTACACGAGGTAAAGGACGGCTACGGCATCAACTTCCTCATCAAGAAGGGACTTGCCCAGGAGGCCAGCGCAAAGAACCTCAACCTTCTCCAGGGTCAGAAGGATTCCGCGCAGCACAAGATAGACGTTGACGTTGCCAACGCAAAGGCGATCGCAGAGCAGCTCAAGGACAAGAAGATCACCGTAAAGGCAAAGGCAGGTCAGAACGGCAGACTGTTCGGCACCGTTACCTCCAAGGAGGTTTCCGCGGCGATCAAGCAGGAGCTGGGCTGCGACGTTGACAAGAAGAAGATTGTTCTGAACCTCAAGATAGAGGGCTTCGGGGATTTCGCAGCTGAGGCAAGACTGTACGCCGGCGTTTCCGCCAAGTTCACAGTTTCCGTCGTAGAGGGCTGATATGGCTGAATACGACTTATCCGGGGTAAACATTCCCTATAACCTCGACGCGGAGCAGTCCGTGCTTGGCACGGTGCTGATGGACGGCGAGGCTATGTCGGAGCTTGCCACGATACTCCAGCCGGATCACTTCTATGTGGCGGTGAACAAGGCTGTGTACGGCGTTATGCTGAATATGTTCATCACCGGCGAACGGATAGATGTCGTAACGGTGCTTGAGGCGTGCATGCGCCAGGGCATATTTGAAACCAACGAGCAGGCGAAGGAATACCTGACCCGTATCATGACTGCCGTTCCGAGTATCTCGTCTGTGTCGAAATACGCGCAGATCGTTGTGGATAAGTACATGGTGCGCAGCCTTATCTTTGCCGCCAAGGAGATAATCGACAACGCCAACGAAGGCGCCGAGGACGCCAACACGCTGATAGACTTCGCGGAGCAGAAGATATTCGATATCCGCAGTGGCGCGGAGATAAAGGGACTCACCCACATCAGCGGAATCGTTCTCGACCGTATAAACGCGCTCAACGACCTGTACAAGCAGGCGAAGGCAGGCGGCGGAGCCTCCATCACCGGACTTTCCACGCTCTACAAGGAGCTGGACAAGCGCATTTACGGACTGAACCGTTCCGATCTGATAATCCTTGCGGCGCGACCAGGTATGGGTAAGACGTCGTTCGCGATGAATATTGCGACCAATGTCGGGAAGAAGTATCAGGACACCGCCATCGCCGTGTTCAGCCTTGAGATGTCCAAGGAGCAGATCGTCAGCCGAATGATAAGCAGCGAGGCTTCGCTGACCTCCGAGGCGATGAAGACCGGCGTTATCCCGGACGAGAAGTGGAAGGATATCGGCAGGGCGGCGGAGGTGCTGTCCAGGCTGAATATCTACATCGACGACACTCCGGGAATCACCGTAGCCGGAATCAAGGCGAAGCTCCGCCGAATGAAGAACCTGGGGCTGGTGGTCATAGACTACCTCCAGCTGATGTCCTCCACGAAGAACTACAACGGCAACCGCGTAGTCGAGATTTCGGACATCACCCGTAACCTGAAGATCATGGCAAAGGAGCTCAACGTCCCGGTAATCACCCTGTCGCAGCTTGCGAGAGGTCCGGAGCAGCGTCCGGACAAGCGACCGCTGCTTTCAGACCTGCGTGAATCCGGCTCCATCGAGCAGGACGCGGATATTGTAATGTTCCTGTACCGCAACGCATACTATGACAAGACGGACCCGAACGTGAACGCCTGCGAGTGTATCGTCGCGAAGAACCGTCACGGCGAACCGGGTACTGTTCCGCTGGGCTGGGACGGCGAATTCACACGCTTCACGAATGCGGAATTCGTGCGCCAGGAGAACTGATATGGATTTTCTTGACAAGATCACTGCGGCGTGTGCCGATCATAACATGTTTGAGAAGGGGAACGCTGTTGTCGCCGCATTATCCGGCGGCGCGGACAGCGTTTCCCTTCTGCATGCTCTGAATACCCTGGCGGACACGCTGGGAATAACGGTTTCCGCCTGCCACATCAACCACCATATCCGCGGCGAGGAAAGCGACCGGGATATGCGCTTCTGTGAGGAACTCTGCACCCGTCTGGGGATTCCTCTGACGATAAGGGAGGCGGACGTTCCGTCGCTTCAGCAGAAGCATGAGAGCCTTGAGGAGTGCGCGCGCCGGGTGCGTTACGACTTTTTCGCGGAGGTTTCCGAGGGGAAGAAACTCGCCACGGCGCATAATTCCAACGATTGCGCGGAAACGGTGCTGCTCAACATGATGCGCGGAACCGGATTGAAGGGGCTGTGCGGAGTTCCGCCGGTGCGTGGGAATATCGTCCGGCCGCTTATCTACTGCACTCGCGCCGACGTGGAGGAATACTGCCGCGCCAACGGACTGTCCTGGGTTACCGACAGCACGAATCTCGACACGGACTACACCCGTAACCGTATCCGCCGGATAATCCTACCGGAAATGCTCAAGGTAAACGGGTCGCTATTCGCCACGATGAACCGAATGGAGCGCAGTCTGCGTTCCGACAGCGAATTCCTGGAGGAGATGGCGGAGCAGAAACTGGAGGAAGCACGCTGCCCGGGAGGGTACTCCGCGAAGATTCTGGCGGAGCTACCGAGGCCGCTGCAAAGCCGCGCGATACGCCGGATATTCAGCGCCGGTGGAATCGAGCCGAGCGCGCTGCGGATAAACACCGCCGCGGATATCATCGCCGCCGGGCACGGCAAGTTCAACCCCTGCCGCGGAAAGTTCTTCGTGGTGAAGCGCGGCGTTGCATTTGTGCTCACCGAGGAGCAGCACTACAAAAAGCACGAAACCGTATAAAAATAGTTCAATAAATTTTCAGATAATGTTCACGAAAATAGTTTGCATTTTGATTGAAAGTGTGATATAATATTTCTTGTCCAAATCAATAATAGGACAACTGCACACGTTTGTGGGGCAAATTACAGAATTCAGCGTGATATACTATATATAAAGGAATCCATTTCCGGAAAGGCGGTATTAATGAATTCAAACAAGTTCAAGGGCATAATTATTTATCTGGTAATTATTTTCCTGCTTATTTTCGGGCTTGTGTCCGTACTTAACATGGCAAGCGGCGCGTCAAGGTCCGTGACATCTTATTCCAGCGTAATGGCGGAATTCGATTCGCTCAACGTGTCGGAATTCCAGCTTGACCTGGGCAGCGGTGCGCTGACTTACCGGCTCAAGGGCGAGGACGGTTCCAAGGCGGCGCATTCCTATACGGTGCCGAATGTCAGCATTTTCATCAACGACATAAACTCCGGATACACCGAGGAGGGCAAGGTAGCAAACTACCGCCAGCGCTATAACGAGGCAAATCCGGATTCCCCCCTCAAGGAGGACTATATCCCGATCAGCGACAATACGTTCCTGACCAGCGTACTTCCGTACCTGCTGCTTGTCGGCGTGATGATCATATTCACGGTCATCGTAATGCGCCAGAGCACCGGCGGCGGAAAGATGTCCAGCTTCTCCAAGGCTAACGTGCGTCAGCACACCGGCAAGAAGGTGACATTCGACGACGTAGCCGGCGCGGACGAGGAAAAGCAGGAGCTTGAGGAGATCGTTGACTTCCTGAAGAACCCGAACAAGTATCGCGAGATCGGCGCGAGAATCCCGAAGGGCGTGCTGCTCGTAGGCCCTCCCGGAACCGGTAAGACCCTGCTTGCAAAGGCAGTCGCAGGCGAGGCGGGCGCTCCGTTCTTCTCCATCAGTGGTTCGGACTTCGTTGAGATGTTCGTCGGCGTTGGTGCTTCCCGTGTGCGCGACCTGTTCGAGCAGGCGAAGAAGAAGACTCCGTCCATCATCTTTATTGATGAGATCGACGCAGTAGGACGTCAGAGAGGCGCAGGCTTAGGCGGCGGTCACGACGAGCGTGAGCAGACCCTGAACCAGCTGCTTGTCGAGATGGACGGCTTTACCGAGAATGATTCCATCATCGTAATGGCGGCGACCAACCGCCGTGATATCCTTGACCCGGCACTGCTCCGTCCGGGACGTTTCGACAGACAGATTGTCGTGAACTACCCCGATATCAAGGGCCGTGAGGAAATACTCAAGGTACACACCAGAAACAAGAACATCGGTCCCGACGTGGATCTCAAGACCATCGCGGCGACCACCGCAGGATTCACCGGCGCGGACCTGGAGAACCTCGTGAACGAGGCCGCCCTGCTCGCTGCCCGGGCAAACCGCAAGGCTATTACCAAGAAGGATATCGAGGAAGCTACCATCAAGGTTGTTGCAGGCCCCGAGAAGAAGTCCAAGGTCGTAACTCCCGAGGAGAAGCGCCTGACCGCTTATCACGAATCCGGTCACGCGATCACAACTTACTTCTGCAAGTCCCAGGATAAGGTGCACCAGGTTTCCATCATTCCGAGAGGAATGGCAGGCGGATTCACCATGCACGTTCCTGAGAAGGACCGCTCCTTTGTCAGCAAGACCTACATGGAAGAGGAGATCGTTGTGCTCCTCGGCGGTCGTGTTGCTGAGAAGTTGATTCTTGACGATATTTCCACCGGCGCTTCCAATGATATCGAGCGCGCTACCTCCGTTGCAAGAAACATGGTAACGCGGTACGGATTCTCCGAGAAGCTCGGTCCGATACTCTACGGTCACGAGAACCAGGAAGTGTTCCTTGGCAGGGATTATTCCCAGGGCAGGAACTATTCCGAGAACGTTGCGGCTGAGATCGACGGAGAGATCCGCGAGCTGATCGAAACCGGCTACGAAAAGGCAAAGGAGATCCTCACCGAACACGGTGATCTGCTGGAGCGCTGCGCTCAGTACCTCATGAAGCATGAGAAGATCGAGGGCGCGGATTTCTACAAGCTGATGGCTGACGAGATCGACATTGACGGCAATCCCAAGGTGAAGCTGGAGAAGCCCGAGGAGGAAGCTCCCGTGCATTCCGCTGACGGAACCGCCGCTGAAGAATCCAAGCCGGAATCCCAAGACGGAAACGACGGGGAATGACCCACTGAAATAACCACAAGAGCCGTCCGGTAAGGGCGGCTCTAGCCATGGAAGTGTAATATAAAAGAGAACAGAAAAGGGAGATTCTGATGGAACTAGAATTTATCGACAAGGCGCCCACCCTGGAGGAATACAAGGAAATGCGGCGCCAGGTGAATTTCATGCCGCTGTCCGACCGTATCTGCCGGAACGTGCTGAATAACGCGTTCCACATAACGACGGTGCGCGACAACGGACGCTGCGTTGGAATGATACGGGTGCTTTCCGAGGGTGGGTACGCGAATTTCATCACTGACGTAATCGTGATCCCGGAGTATCAGCACCAGGGAATTGGCAAGAAGATGATGCGCCGCACGATGGATTACCTCTACTCCACACTGGAGCCAGGCGAGAAGATCGTCGTGTATCTGATGTCGGCAAAGGAGCGCGAGCCGTTCTATCGCCAGTTCGGATTCCGGGACAGACCTAACGAGCTGCTCGGCGCCGGAATGAGCCAGTGGCTGGAAAAATAACATACAAATTCCGGTGATCGGTGTCGGCTTGTTGCCCGGAAGGTGTCGTTCTCATGAAAATTGTGTGTATTCTGTGATTCTTGTTGACAGGGCAGTTTTATTATGCTACAATACAATTGTGCACGGAAACGAAATTCCGGGCGGAAGCATGGAATATAATGTATGGAGATAAAATGACCGATCTCGGCAGAATCATAGCAATAACCGGGCATTACGGCTCGGGCAAGACCAATCTTGCGATAAATCTCGCGGTGGACTGCGCAAAGGCAGGGGAGAAAGTGACGATTATCGACCTGGATATCGTCAACCCCTACTTTCGCACCGCCGATCATTCCGACCTGTTCGACAGGCTCGGCATAAAGCTGATAGCGCCCCAGTTCGCCAATACCAACCTGGATATCCCTTCCCTGGGATTCGACATGGCTGCGGCGGCAAACGGGTGCGAAAGGCTTATCATCGACGTGGGCGGCGATGATTCCGGCGCGGTGGCGCTGGGGCAGTATTCCACGGTGCTAAACAACATGGGCTGCTCGCTTTACTACGTCGTCAACCGCTACCGCTACCTCACGAGGACCGCGGACGAGGCGGTGGAAGTGCTCAGGGATATCGAGCAGGTGTCCCGAATGAGGGCGAAGGGCATAATCAACTGCTCAAATCTGGGCTCACAGACTTCCGCCGATGATGTAAAAGTCACGGCGGATTATGCTGTACAATGCGGAAGCCGCGCCGGCATACCGGTGGTAATGACCGCAGCGGAGCGCTCCCTCGGGGTTGAGGGCGCTTATCCGGTGGACGTGTATATACGCCCGTTCTGGGAGGAAAAATAGAACAGCCCCATAGGTATGCATTTCACCTGCTGCGGCAGGCACTCCGGATTCCGGAGGAGGAAAGGGAAACAGAAATGGCAAAGATGAACGTGGACTTTGAAGCCTGCAAGGGCTGTGCGCTGTGTACCACCGCATGTCCGAAGAAGATCGTTGAGATATCTCACGATAAGCTCAACGCGAAGGGATATTACACCGCCGTCTGTATTGATGACGACGCCTGCATTGCCTGTGCGATGTGCGCGATGATGTGCCCGGATTGTGCAATAACCATCAGGGCTGACGGAGGTGACAAGTGATGGAACGTAATCTCATGAAGGGAAACGAAGCCCTTGCGGAGGCCGCTATAAGGGCAGGCTGCAAGTGCTTTTTCGGCTACCCGATTACGCCGCAGACCGAGATCTCGGCGTACATGGCGAAGCGTATGCCGAAGGTCGGGGGAGTGTTCCTCCAGGCGGAGAGCGAGATCGCGGCGATAAACATGGTTTACGGCTGCTCAAGCTCCGGCGTGCGCTGCATGACTTCCAGCTCCTCTCCGGGAATCTCCCTGAAGAGCGAGGGCGTGTCCTACATGGCAGGCTCCGACCTGCCCTGCGTTATCGTCAACGTAATGCGCGGCGGCCCGGGACTGGGCGGAATACAGCCGTCCCAGAGCGACTACTGGCAGGCGACCAGGGCGCTGGGCCACGGGGATTTCCAGATACTCGTGTTCGCGCCGTCCTCCGTCCAGGAGATGGCGGATTACATCGGCAGGGCTTTTGACGAGGCGGATAAGTACAGAATGCCGGCGATGATTCTCGCCGACGGACTTCTCGGTCAGATGATGGAGCCGGTTACCTTCCGCACGGAAGAGATACAGCACCACGACCCGTCGGAAAAGCCCTGGGCAACCACCGGACATAAGAATAAGCGCAAGCATAACATAGTAAACTCCCTCTACCTCCAGGCGGAGGAGCTGGAGCGGCTCAATTTCGAGCGTTTCAAGCGTTACGAAACCGTCAAGCAGGAACTCCACGAGGCGGAGCTTTACCGCACCGGGGACGCGGACATCATCGTGACCGCATACGGCTCCGTTGCAAGACTCGCGAAGGCTGCCGTTGACAGCGCCCGGGAGCAGGGGATAAAGGCTGGATTATTCCGCCCGATCACCCTCTGGCCGTTCCCGGTTCAGGAAATAAACGAGGCGTGCCGGAATGCGAAGCGCGTCCTGTGCGTCGAGATGTCCATGGGACAGATGATCGAGGACGTGAAGCTGGCGCTGGACTGCCGCCTGCCCGTTGATTTCTACGGACGCACCGGCGGAGTTATCCCGAAGCCCTCGGAGATCCTTGAACAGATAAAGACCCTTGCAAAGGAGGCTGAGTGATATGCCGGATTTCAACAAGCCGCACGCGCTTACTGACGTGCCCTTCCATTACTGCCCGGGGTGCACTCACGGAATCGTACATCGTCTGGTGGCGGAGGTCATCGACGAAATGGGAATCGAGGGCGACACCATCGGCGTATGTCCGGTCGGCTGTTCAGTAATGGCGTATGACTACTTCAACTGCGATATGATCGAGGCTTCCCACGGGCGTGCTCCTGCGGTAGCCACCGGCGTGAAGCGCGGAAATCCCGACAAGTTCGTTTTCACCTACCAGGGCGACGGCGACCTTGCCGCCATCGGTACCGCGGAAACAGTCCACGCTGCAACGCGCGGCGAGAATATCACCGTTATTTTCATCAACAACACGACTTACGGCATGACCGGCGGACAGATGGCTCCCACCACGCTGCCTGGTCAGGTAACTCAGACCACGCCATATGGCAGAAATCCTGACGTGGAGGGATTCCCGGTCAGGGTGTGCGAAATGCTTTCCACGCTTTCCGGCGTTGCGCTGGCGGAGCGCGTCACAGTTACTGACCCGGCGAATATCCGCAAGGCTAAGGCGGCTATCCGCAAGGGATTTGAATTCCAGAAGAACAAGCAGGGATTTTCCATCATTGAAGTACTTTCCACCTGTCCCACCAACTGGGGATTATCTCCGGTGGAGGCGATCAAATGGCTCAAGGAGAACATGGTGCCCTATTATCCCCTGGGTGTATTCAAGGAGGGTGCAATAAGATGACCACAGAAACAATACTCGCCGGATTCGGCGGACAGGGAATACTCTTTGCCGGCAAGCTGCTGGCATACCTCGGCATGAACCAGGACAAGAACGTGTCCTGGCTGCCGTCCTACGGACCGGAAATGCGCGGCGGTACTGCAAACTGCTCCGTATGCGTCGGAGATGAGCCGATAGGCTCCCCATACGTCACCGACCCGGACGTACTCATCGCAATGAACGGTCCCAGCTACGACAAGTTCATCGACAGCGTGAAGCCGGGTGGAATCGCGATAATCGACAGCACACTTGTCACCAAGGAGTGCAAGCGCAAGGATATCCGCAGCTTCCGTATCCCGTCCACCGCGCTGGCGGCGGAGCACGGACTTCCGGGAATGGCGAACATTATCCTCATGGGCAAGCTGCTCAAGGAAACCGGTATCGCGGTAATTGAGGCAGTCCGTCCCACCCTGGAGAAGATAATCCCCCCGAAGAAGGCAGGGCTTATCGAGGCCAACATGAAGGCTCTCGCAATAGGAATGGCTCTTTAATAGGAAAACATGCCCGGCATTCGTGTCGGGCATTTTCTGGAATGTGGAGGGAATGTTGAAAAAATACAGGATCCACCCGGCGCAGGCTGCGGTAGTTGCGGTCGCGGCGGCGTTCTGCATATGGATTTGCCTGCCGGGATTCGTGAACGCCGGCACATTTCTGGGCGTCCTTCTGAGCGTTATCATAGCCCTGTGCGGTATTTACGCGCCGCAGCTGGGAAGGTTCCTCCGGTGGGCGTGGAGATACGCCGCCGGGAAGCTGGGACTCATCTCCCTGGGCGCTCTGCTGGCGGTATTCCTGGGTATATGCGGCTATAACGGGGCGATGATGGCGCGGTATTCCAGCGTGCCCCTCGCGCAGGTGAAATGCGTGATGATACTGGGCTGCCAGGTGCACGGCGACGCCCCCGGCGGCGAACTTGAGAACCGCCTGAATGCCGCGCTGCCGCTGATACAGGACAATCCCGGAATTCCGGTGATAGTGACCGGCGGACAGGGCAGGGGGGAATCCGTCACCGAGGGTGAATGCATGAAGCGGTGGCTGATCTCCCATGGTGTGGAGGAAAGCCGTATCCTTACCGAGGAGGATTCCACCTCCACGGAGGAGAATTTCGCGAATTCCGCGCCGATACTCTCCCGGCTGGGAATAAGCGACGGGATAGCTGTGGTGACTAACGATTTCCACCAGTACCGTGCGGAGCTCAACGCCCGGCGCCAGGGACTTTCCGTGGGGCATTACTCCGCAGAACCCCGGGCGCTGGTGCTCCCGAATTACCTTATCAGGGAGCTTGCGGCGCTGTTCTTTGAGTTCATGCACTGGTAATAAAAAATCTGTTGCAAAAGTCGGCTCTTTGTGATATAATTAGTTTATCAGAAACGCAGTGTGCGTTATCACGATTAAAGCGGTATATTATTGTTGAATAAGGTGAGCAGATGAATTATTCCCTGGACGCCGGGGCATGGAACAGCGTGTTCGCAGTGCCTTCCAGCGTCGTTGATAAATATATTAAACTTGCGGACGGCACGAGTCTTAAACTGCTGCTGTTCCTGCTGCGCCACGGCGGCGAGAGCTTTGACGAAGCGAAGCTCCGCGAGGCGCTCGGAATAAAACGCGACGGCGAGCTTGAGGACGCAGCTATGTTCTGGTTTCAGCGTGGGATTATCCGCATGGACGAGGGCGAGCTTATTCCCACGGAGGAAGCCGCGCAGGAGCACCTGCCGGAGGTCGCGGCGGAATCCCTGGAGCAGAAGCCCTCCAGCCTGCGCCGCGTCGCGGATTCCAGCGCCGGGGCGGCGATATACACCTCCCGGGATATCGCACAGCGGATAAATACCGACAGCGCGGTGGATTTCCTGTTCCGGGAAGTGCAGGCGCTTTACGGCAGGACGCTCAAGACCACCGAGAGCCGCATGGTGCTCCAGCTGACGGATTTCTACGGTCTGCCGGCGGAGGTGGCGGTAATGCTGCTGAAATACTGCTTCCGCATTGGAAAGACCACGCCGAACTACATTCTCGCCGTTGCGCAGGACTGGGTCAACGAGAATATACGCACCGTTGCGGAGGCTGACGCGCACCTGCTGAAGCTTGAGAAGCGCTTCACTGTCGAGGAGAATCTGCGCCGCGCAATGGACATGAAAACGAAATTCTCCCCGAACCAGCTGACCTACATAAAGAAGTGGACTGAGGAATGGGGCTTCGCCGAGGACATGGTGATACTGGCGTATGAGATAACGCTGGATAAGACCGGCTCCCTTAATTTCAGCTACACCAACAAGATACTCGAAAACTGGAAGACTTCCGGGATTTACAACACCGACGACGCCAAGCGCGAGAGCGAGGAGCGCCGCGGAAAGCCCGCGAAGAAATCCGGCGGAAGTTCCTCCATCGACATGGACGATGTCATGGACGAACTGCGCCGTCAGTATCAGTGAACGGAGAGAGGGTGACGCATGAGTTTTAACGAGCATTACTTCAATGCGGCGATGGACAGGCTGAACAAGCGCCGCAGCGACAACCGGATAATCACCGACCTGCGCCGCCAGGAGATATACGAGAAGCTGCCGGAATACCGCGAGCTTTCCGAAAGGCTGGCGGAAACGGGGCACAAGCTGATCC
>ERZ1026862.440-NODE-440-length-27471-cov-19.532791_pt1 | contig 27471 bp, 15 predicted proteins | sample MGYA00380161_ERZ1026862 | MGnify/ENA primary metagenome ERZ1026862 (study PRJEB33269, sample SAMEA4719797) | human gut metagenome | biome: human-associated habitat; feature: organic feature; material: feces | place: Cameroon | collected 2013-10 ... | reverse complement strand
ACCGGGGACACAAGGATTTTCAGTCCTTTGCTCTACCAACTGAGCTATGGCACCCTCTGTGCGTAAAAGCGTTGCAAAGGTAATATTAAAAATGATATTCTGCAAATGTATTAGGGATTATTAACAAAAAAGAGCATAGGATACTTAATCCTCTGCTCTTTATATTTACCCTTTTACCTTTTTACCCTTTTACCTTTTTACCTTTTTACCTTTTTACCTTTTTACCTTTTTACCTTTTTACTTCTTCAGCGGGTTCCATCCCTGTGCTTTGATTTCAAACTCGTTGCCATCACGTGCTACGAGTTGTTTGCCAAGCTCAGGCTTCGTGATATGACCGATGAGCTTTACACCCTCGATATCCTTTATTTTATCATGGTCGCCGATAGGGACGGTGAACAATAGCTCGTAGTCTTCGCCACCATTCATGGCGCAAGTCGTTACGTTCATGTTCATTTCCTCAGCCATAACAGCTGTCTGATAGTCGATAGGAATCTGCTTTTCGAATATGCGGCAACCGCAGTTGCTCTGTTCGCAGATATGTAGCAGTTCTGAGCTTAGACCATCGGAGATATCCATCATGGCAGTAGGCTGTATGCCAGCAGCTTCGAGCTTCTCTTTGATGTCGCCACGAGCCTCAGGAGCCAACTGGCGTTGCAATAAGTATTCCTTGCCAGCAAAGTCTGGTTGGAAGTCGTTGAGCTCGTTGACCTTCTTCTGTAGATTCTTCACCAACTCATCGTTGCCACTTGCCTTAGCATCCTTTATCTTCTTGTCGAGGTCGGACAGCTGACCATAGTAAACAGCTTTTTCGCGCTCCAAGAGTTGCAATCCCATGTAGGCAGCACCGAGGTCGCCTGTTACGCAGACAAGGTCAGTCTCCTTAGCGCCATTGCGATAAACAATCTTATCCTTGTCGCCCTCGCCAATACAAGTGATGCTGATAGCAAGACCAGTATACGACGAAGTGGTGTCGCCACCCACGATGTCGATATTCCATTTGTCGCAAGCAGCCTTTAGACCTACGTAGAACTCGTCGAGGTCTTCCACCTTGAATCTCTTGCTAAGAGCGATGCTCACCACCATCTGGCGAGGAGTGCCGTTCATAGCAAAGATATCGCTGATGTTTACCATTGCCGACTTATATCCTAAGTGGCGCATGTCGATATAAGTAAGGTCGAAATGCACACCCTCCATAAGCATATCGGTAGTAACCAATACCTGCTTGTTAGGATATTCAAGTACGGCGCAGTCATCGCCTACGCCGTACTTTGTTGATTCATTCTTTAATTCGATATTGTCTGTGAGTCGGTGTATAAGACCAAACTCACCAAGTTCTGATATGTTCATATAATATTTTATGATCTTCTAATCATTTCTCTCATTATCTCAGTCATTATAGGCTGAGCGGCATTAGCAGCCTTCTGCACCTCCTCGTGGCTAACCTCTACAGGAACATCGAAGCCACCGAGGTCGGTGATGATGCTTACGCCAAAGACCTTGATACCACAATGGCGAGCAACGATAACCTCAGGAACAGTGCTCATACCAACAGCATCGCCAAACAAGTGATACATGCGATATTCGGCAGGAGTCTCGAAGGTAGGACCCTGAACACCTACATAAACACCATGCTGGAGCTTGATACCCTTTTCCTCAGCAATCTTGTTAGCCAACTCCACAAGCTCGTGGTCGTAAGCCTCGTGCATGTCAGGGAAGCGAGGACCAGTAGGGAAGTTCTTTCCACGCAAAGGATGCTCAGGGAAGAAGTTCACATGGTCGGTGATAACCATCACGTCGCCAATATTGAATTTAGGGTTCATACCACCCGAAGCATTAGAAACGAAGAGAGTCTTGATACCCAATTCGTACATCACACGCTCAGGGAATGTCACCTCCTTCATGTTATATCCCTCATAGTAGTGGAAGCGACCCTCCATAGCCATGATATCCTTGCCACCGAGCTTACCAAAGATGAGCTTTCCGGCATGACCTTCGACTGTAGATACAGGGAAGTTAGGAATTTCAGAATATGGGAATTCGTAGGTATCAGTGATCTCTGAAGCTAATTGACCCAGACCTGTACCTAAGATAATTGCTGTTTCGGGTTTTGTTGTCATCCTTTGCTTTAACCAGGATGCTGTTTCTTGAATTTTTGTGTACATAGCTTTTTATTTTATTGTTAAACATTTCTTGTTGATCAAGCATGAATTTGATATGTATAGGTTGAGCGTAGATAGCCTCTTTAGCCTCTTCGCTCAATCCCTCAGCCGCTTCGATGCGTGTGGCATCCTTTTCGGTAGTCACAATAATCTTTGGCGAAGGCAAGGCAGCGAACTGGTCGTTGATCTTGTTGATATCCTTAGTCGAGAACATGTGGTGGTCGCCAAATGCCATAGTCTTTATCGACTTGCAATGCGGCTTCATGTCGTTGAGCAAGAGTTTAGGCGATGCGATACCCGTGACGAGTAGCACGTTGACATCCTTCAGCTCCTTTTTCTCTATCGTCTTTTTGGCTTCACCCTCGTTGCCAAACATCTTTGTCAGCTTGTCGTATTCGATGGTGGTGAAATATAGCTCCTGGTAAGGGAACAAGTCCATAGCCTTAGTGAGCACTCTAAACTCCATAGGTTTAAGGTCTTTAGGACATTTCGTTATTATCACCATGTCGGCACGCTCTTTTCCCGACATAGGTTCGCGTAGACGTCCGGCAGGCAACAACTTGTCGTAGATGATAAGTCGATGGTAGTCAACGAGCAGTATGTTTATGCCAGGCTTTACATATCGATGTTGGAAAGCGTCGTCCAAGAGTATCACCTCAACATCCTTAGTCGGTTCGTCGTTGAGTAGATGCTCTATGCCATCGCAGCGCTTTTTGTCTACTGCCACATATATATTCTTAAACTTTCGTTTTATCTGGAATGGTTCGTCACCGATGTCCCTCATAGTGGAGTTTTCGTCGGCAAGCACATATCCACGAGTCTTCCTCTTATATCCTCTTGATAAAACAGCAGTCTTCTGTTTGTCTTTGAGCAATGATATGAGGTATTCCACATGTGGAGTCTTGCCAGAGCCGCCAACTGTGATGTTGCCCACCGAAATTACGGGCACATCATAAGCCTTCTGGTTAAGGATGCCGATATCAAACATCTTGTTTCTTATCGTCACTCCCAAACCATAAAGCCAGCTTAGCGGCTTCAGCCATTCGTTAATCTTTATGTAATCGCCTTCTGTGCGCATTTAGTTATTAATATTTAACCACCATGGCATTCTTGCTTGTATGCGGTCCATGGTAGTGATGTTGTTAACCATTTTCATTGGCTCGTAGAGAGTACCAAGAGAAGTCTTTAGCTTACCATCAAGGTAAGAGCCGTTGTCGGTAGACTCTTGGAGCAACTGGTCGAAGAATTCGAGTGGGGCAGGATAGCCTTGGGTGTAATAGCTATTGGTCTTAGCAAGAGCTGCAGCCTTGGCAACAGCCTTGTTGAGTCCACCAAGTTCATCAACGAGCTTTATCTTCAACGCATCCTCGCCTGTGAACACATGACCCTGAGCAATCTGCTCAACCTGGTCGACAGTCATCTTTCTGCCATCAGCAACACGCTGGCGGAACAGATGATAGCCACGAGTGATAGCACCCTGAAGGAATGTAAGCTCCTCTTCGTTCATCATTCGAGCCTGTGAACCGAAGAGCGCATTGCGGTTGGTCTTCACCTCGTCAAACTTTAGTCCGAGCTTGTTTGTGGCAAGGTCGCTGAAGTTAGGAATCACACCAAAGATACCGATGCTACCAGTGAGAGTAGTAGGTTCGGCAAAGATGTAGTCGGCATTGCAGCTCATATAGTAGCCACCCGAAGCAGCCATACCACCCATAGAAATTACCACGGGTTTCTTTTTCTTAAGCAAATCTATCTGGTGCCACATCTGTTCAGAAGCATAAGCCGAGCCACCACCAGAGTTGATTCTGATAACAACCGCCTTTACGTAGTCGTCGTTGGCAAGCTCTTCGAGGTCTTTGCAAACATCATTGCCCACGATAGCATGCGAATTAGAGAAAAGGCTACCTGCAGCAGGAGAATCTACGATATCGCCATAAGCATAGTAAACAGCTATTTCGTCGTCGCCATCATTGCCCTCTTCCTTAACTGTTGCCATGTCAGCAATAGAAAGCTGGTTTATTTTCTGGTCGGCATCAAGCTTCAAGAGTTTCTTAACCTCAGCCTTCATCTCGTCAGCATATTTCACACCGTCGACCATCTTCTCTGCCAATAGCATCTTGCCGTTAGCAACGAAGATGCCATTATCAGCCAAGTCGTTGAGCTTAGCTGTGCTGATATTTCTGCTCTTGCTAACATCCTTGCACATATTGTCCCATAGGCTTTGGATATAGCGCTGAGTCTGCTCGCGGTTAGCATCGCTCATCTTTTCTTCGGTGAACATCTCTGTGGCACTCTTGTATTTGCCCACCTTTATCACCTGCATCTTTACACCAAACTTAGCGAGAAGATCCTTAACGAACATAGGCTGCGAGCCAATACCATGCCAGTTGATGCTACCCTCTGGGTTGATATACACCTTGTCGGCAGCAGTAGCGAGGTAGTAGCATCCCTGAGTATAGTTGTCGCTATAAGCAACAATCCATTTGCCCGATTTCTTGAAGTTAACAAGCTGGTCGCGCAACTCCTGTAGCTGAGCCACATCAGCACTCAAGATACCAGTCTCAAGATAAATACCTTTAATGTCTTTGTTAACCTTCGCCTTTTTGATAGCCGAAGAGATAGCATCCATACCGAGAGAGTTGAAGGTGTTGCCTGTTAGTTGTCCCAATACATCATCTTGCGCTTGCTCCTGCAAGTCGCCCTGAAGCTTTAGAACCAAAACAGAGTTTTCCTTCACATTCTTTGTGGCTTGACCAGAAGCCACCATGCCTACAAGGCTCATAACGCCGAATATGCCAATGATAATTCCAAATAGGAATATGCCAACAATGGTGGCACCTACGTTCTTAATAAAATCTTTCATATCGTAGTGTTGTTGAAATGATAATTTGCAAATATACGACTTTTTATTCATATTTAACTGAAATGTATAATAAAAAACTACAAATACTTGTATATAGAGCCGCAATATCAAAAATCTAAGTATATTTCGCAAATTTTTCTTTCACCTATTATATATATATAGTACTTTTGCCATACGTTACGAAAACGTATGGCTTAAACCAGCTCAATGGAGATGACATGGTGAAGAGAAATGGGGAGGTTATACACAATTGTTGTCAATAAGACAGGTTATACACAATTGTTGTTAACAAGACTTGCCTGGAAGGCAATACACATCGGCTTGCCGATGTAGGTAACCGGGGGCATCGCCCTCGGTTGGGAAACCTAGCTGGCAATAGCCTGGAAGGCTTTACCTCGACATTCAACTCTAGCAGATAGGCGCTTTTTGCATGTATAATGAAAGACCAAGGTAAAGCCTTCCAGGCTATTGCCTGCTTACAAGCATTACCGCGCACATCCTCGTCACTATCGTTCCGAGTATGTACACGGTTACCAACATCGGCAAGCCGATGTGTATAGCCTTCCAGGCTGGTTGTTGCTATTATTCCTCACGAATTGAGCCTTTTAATTATGTATATACTAATAACTAAAATAATAAAATGAAGCGAATTTCACTTTTGTTTTGTGCCCTTGTGGCAATGAGCACCGTGGTGTATGGTGCAAAGAAGAAGCAGCCAAAGCAACAGCTATGGCCTGATGGTAGCGTGATGTCGGAATGGTTTTCTGATACTACCAAGGTAGATGTAGAAACACTTGGCAAGAAGTATGTAATCACCGAATATGGTGTAGGTATGGATAGCACCGTGGTGCAGACTGCCAAGATACAGGCTGTTATCGATAAGGCTGCCCAGATGGGCGGTGGAGTAGTGGTGGTGCCAAAGGGAACCTTCCTTTCTGGTTCGCTATTCTTTAAGCAGGGTACACATCTTTATATAGAAGAAGGTGGCAAGCTAAAAGGTTCTGAGCGTATTGCTGATTTTAAGATTGCAGAGACACGTATAGAGGGACAGACATGTAAGTATTTCACCGCCTTGGTGAATGCTGATGGTATCGATGGTTTTACTATTGCAGGTAAGGGAACCATCGATGGCAATGGATATCATTACTGGAATGAGTTCTGGATTCGCCGTAAGTGGAATCCACAGTGCACTAACAAGGATGCTCAGCGCCCACGACTTACATATATCTCTAACTGTAAGAATGTAACAGTGCAGGATGTACGACTCATCAACAGTCCTTTCTGGACAAACCATATCTATAATAGCGACCATGCACGCTATCTCGATTTGTATATATATGCACCAACAAGCGGTGTGAAGGCACCAAGTTCGGATGCCATAGATATTGACGTATGCCACGACGTGATGGTTCACGGATGCTATATGAATGTCAACGACGATGCCGTGGTATTGAAGGGTGGTAAAGGAACATGGGCTGACAAGGCTCCTGAAAATGGTCCTAACTACAACATCCTTATTCAGAACTGCCATTACGGTAAGGTGCATGGCTGTTTGACCCTTGGCTCAGAGAGCGTTACAGATAAGAACGTGATACTTCGCAACTGTAGTGTCAAAGATGCTAACCGTGTGTTGTGGCTAAAGATGCGCCCTGATACACCACAGCATTATGAATATGTTACAGTAGAGAATATTGTTGGCAACAGCGGTGCGTTCCTTGTTGTTCGTCCTTGGACTCAGTTCTTCCAGTTAGATAAACGCAACGATATGCCTAAGTCGTTGTGTAACAATATCGTGATGAAGAATATCAAGATGGATTGCCGCAACTTCTTCGATGTTGGTGCATCTGATAAGTACGACTTCCGCGACTTCACTTTCGAGAATATCTTTGTTAACGACAAGAAAAACGCATTCAATAAAGATCTTATCCCAAATACTGTGGTTAAGAATGTGAAGATAAATGATGTAGTTGTAAAGTAAAACAAGATAATGAAAAAACTAATATCTACTACTTTGGCGAGCCTATTCTGTGTTGCTTGCCTCAATGCGCAGACCTTCGATATGAAGGTGGCGCAACCAAGTTATAATGATTCTATCGGTTATGGTTGGGATGTTACTAACATGCCAACAGCTAAGGAGTTGAAGAAAGGACTGAAGCGTCCTGTGTACTTCTCCGTAAAAGTGCCAGACGGCAACTATAAGGTGACAGTAACCATTGGCTCAAAGAAATATGCAGCCAATACTACTGTTAGAGCAGAAAACCGTAGACTCTTCATCGAACCACTATCAACAAAGAAGGGTGAACTGAAGACATTCTCGTTTGTGGTAAACAAGCGTACACCTTATATTAATAATAAGATGAACGTGAGAATAAAGGAACGTGAGAAGGATTATCTCACTTGGGATAACCGCCTTACCCTCGAGTTTAATGGCTCGGCTCCTGCTGTAGCATCTATCAATGTTGAGAAGGCTGATGTGCCAACAGTATTCCTCTGTGGTAACTCAACAGTAGTAGACCAGAGTCGTGAACCATGGGCAAGTTGGGGACAGATGTTTACACGCTGGTTTGATGATGGCATCGCTATCTCTAACCATGCAGAGAGCGGACTAACAGCAGGTTCTTTCCTTGCCAGCAACCGCTTGGAAAAAATTCTCGCTATGATGAAACCTGGCGACTATGTGCTCTGCGAGTTTGGTCACAACGACCAGAAAGAGAAAATGGCAGGAGCAGGTGCATGGTATAACTTCTCATACAACCTAAAGAAGTTTATCGACCAAGTTCGCAAAAATAAGGGAAACATCATCTTCGTTACTCCTACTCAGCGTCGCAACTTCAAGGATGGAAAGATTCAGGAAACTCATGGCGACTATCCAGATGCTATGCGTGCAGTAGCTAAGCGTGAGCATGTGCCTGTGATAGAACTTCATGATATGACTCGCACATTCTTCGAGACCCTTGGTGAAGAGAACTCTAAGCATGCCCTCGTTCACTATCCTGCAGGAACTTTCCCTGGACAGGATAAGGCTTTGGCTGACAATACCCACTTCAATACATGGGGTGCCTACGAAGTTTCAAAAATGATTGTGATGGGAATGAAGCAGCTCGGTTTGCCTATAGTAAACCATCTGCGCCCAGACTGGAAAGACTATTCACCAGCTCAGCCAGATGATTTCAATAAGTGGAATTGGCCTTTGGCTCCAATCTTCGAATCATTGAAGCCAGACGGCAATTAATCAAAGATTTGCAAGGAAGGCTCTCCCTATAAATTAGAGTAGTTTTAATTACGACCAGCCTGGAAGGCTGTACACATCGGCTTGCCGATGTAGGTAACCGCGTACATACTCGGCACGATAGTGACGAGGATGTGCGCGGTTATGAATGCTAGCAGACAATAGCCTGGAAGGCTTTACCTCGACATTCATCGTTAGCAGAAAGCTCATACCAACGCTTATTTGCTTGTAAAATGAAAGACCAAGGTAAAGCCCTCCAGGCTATAGTCTGCTTACTTTCCTTACCGAGGGCGATGCCCTCGGTTACCTACATCGGCAAGCCGATGTGTATTGCCTTCCAGGCAAGACTTTGCTGGCTATATATTATTCTGTAGAGCCCCCTTTTTTTGATATTCTTCTTTTTTTTTTGATATTTGCTATTTAGTTTCTGTATTTTACATTATCTTTGCAAGCATAATTGTATTTAATACAATTTTATACTTATACCCTAAACGTAATACAATATATTTGTACATAAAAGATAATTAAAAATCTAACTAAAATAAATATGATCAAGAAACTACTATTCGCAGCTGCACTAACAGCTGTTGCAGGTGGTGTACAAGCACAGCGCCAGACCGACAAACTTGACCGTGGTGTTATCGCCATGAAGGTGTCGGGAGGAGTATACGTCAATTGGCGTATCCCTGCAGAGGAGTATTACGACGTTACCTACAACGTTTATCGCAATGGCGAAAAGCTTAATGACAAGCCATTGACAGTTTCTAATTTCACCGACAAATCAGGTACACTTGCAAGTACCTATACTGTTTCTGCCATTATCAAAGGTAAGGAACAGGCACAATGCAAGCCTGCTTCGGTATGGGCATCAAGCTATAAAGAGATTAAGCTAAAGCACGAAGGTATCAAGAGCACTTTGGTTCCTAACGATGCTTGCTGTGCTGACCTCGATGGCGATGGTCAGCTCGATATGTTGATGAAGTTTGATAACGCAAGCGAAAGAGAAGCAGGATTCCCTAAAGAAGGCTACCAAGGCGAATATAGCATCTTCGAGGCTTTGAAGCTCGATGGCACCCGTTTGTGGTGGGTAAACTGCGGACCTAACATGGGCGACTTCCAGAACAATGAGCAGAATATCGTTGCTTACGACTGGGATGGCGATGGTAAGGCAGAAGTTGTGATGCGTGCTGCTGACGGTACTACTATCCATTGCGCTGATGGTTCTACATATGTTGTTGGTGATGCTTCGAAGAATTATCGTAGCGGCACCAAGAGCGGACAGTGGTTTATGTGTACAGGTGCTGAATACCTTGTATATATGGACGGTGTTACAGGTAAGCCATACGAATGTAAAGAATATCCTTTGAAGAGACTCGAAGATGGAGAGACAAGTCTTGAGGCAGCTTGGGGCGATGGTTATGGTCACCGCTCAACAAAGCATTTCTTCGGTGCTCCATATCTTGATGGCAAGAAGCCAAGCATCTTCCTTGCTCGTGGTATCTACACCCGTCATAAGATGATAGCTTATGATGTAGACCCATCAACACACACATTGAAGGAGCGTTGGCGCTGGTTTAATAATACCAATGGTCCTTGGAAGGGACAGGGATATCACAACTATGCTATTGCCGATGTTGACTTGGACGGCCGCGATGAGATAGTATTCGGTTCTATGGTTATCGACGATAATGGTAAGGGACTGTCTACTACAGGCTTCGGTCATGGAGACGCTCAGCATGTTGGCGACTTGAATCCATATGTTCACGGACTTGAACAGTTTGCCTGCAACGAGGATGAACAAGGTTTCAACTATCGCGATGCTACAACAAGCAAGGTATATGTTTCGCAGCTGAAGGTAGGTAAGGATATCGGTCGTTGCATGTGCGGTAACTTCACCAATAATTTCCCTGGATGTATCGGCTTTGCATATGGCGATCCAGTAAGTACTGTTGCCAATAAGGCTTCTTCAGAACTCAATGCTCCAGGTGTAGCTTATAACTTCAATATCTATTGGGATGGCGACCTGCTCTCAGAGACATTTAACTATGTGAGTGGTAAGAATACCGAGGGTGGTATATATAAATATGGTCAGTCGGGTCCAATCTATACATGTCAAGGTTCATTGACAAACAATGATACTAAGGGTACACCTTGCTATCAGGGCGATATCCTTGGCGACTGGCGTGAGGAGATTATCATGCGTACTGCCGACAACAACATCCGCATTTATTCTACTCCTACTCCTACAGAACATCGCAACTATAACCTTTGGTTCGATCATCAGTATCGCAATGCTATGGTATGGCAGATGTGCGGTTACAATCAGCCACCTCACGTAAGCTACTTCATGGGCGAACTCGAAGGAATCACTATAGCACCTCCTCCATTGACAACAACTGGTCGTACAGAAGTTGCTGACGGTGGAACTATCGGCACAAGTCTTGATGGCGAGCATGTTCTCGTATTCGACAATGCTAATACCTCTGTTAAGATTGTCGATGGTGCTAAGCCAAGCGTATTGACATTCAATGTTCCTACATGGGTACAGGGTTCTGCACCAAGCGAGGCTTCGACAAAGAGCTATAAGATTACAACTACAACTTATACTTGCACCGTTGCAGGAGGCGGCCTTGCTGGCGACGCACGCCTTGTGAAGCAGGGTGATGGTATCTTGACATTGCCAAAGGCTGACTTCAAGCATACAGGCAATACAGATATTTGGGCAGGTGTTGTAAACTTTGATGGTACAATGCTCAACTCACCATTGTGGCTCAACCGCTTTGCAGAGCTTAACTCTAATGGTGGTAAGTTCCGTAGCATCAAGATGGAATACGATGCTAAGCTCCGTCCTGGATGTGCTGACACTAAGGGTACTATCACTACCGATAGCCTTAGCCTTGGCTTTGGCTCACGTGTAGTATTTGATATCTATGGCGACCTAAGCTCAGACTTTATTCAGGGCAAGGAACTCAATATTGAGACAAAGGATTGGAAGTTTGGTCCACAGTATCTAACTCCAGTATTTGAGTTCAACAACCACGGCACCGATGGTCTTGCAGAAGGTAAGTACCTGTTGGCTACATTCGACAAGGTAGAAGGCGATGTTTCAGTTATCAAGCTCGAAGGTTTGGACAACACAAGAAAGTCGCACCTCGCTTTGGAAGGCAACAACCTCTACCTCGTAGTAGAAGGCGTTCGCGATGCAGCAACAGTAGTTTGGACAGGTGCAGAGAGCGGTACTTGGGACGTTGCCAATACCGAGAACTTCGCTATGGCATCAGATGCTACTAAGGCTAACTTTGTGAATGGTGATAAGGTGCTGTTCAACGACGATGCAGCGATAAAGAATGTTGTCCTCAACTCAGATATCGAGGCAGACAGCGTTATCTTCGACAATACCGAAGCTTACTACCTCAGCGGTGAGGGAGCTATCACAGGCAACACCGTATTGGTGAAGCGCGGTACTGGTACCACTACCATCCGCACCGACAATACATATACTGGCGGTACACGCATCTCTGGTGGTGTGCTCAACGTAAATGCTTTGGCAAGCGATGTTAAGAACTCTGGTAACCTTGGTGCTAACGTAGCTTTGGCAGCAAAGATGGTTATCGAGAATGGAGCAACTCTACGTACTGCAGCTACTGTGACAACAAACTCACCTATTAAGTTTGAAACAGAGGCAGGTGGTATCATTGAGAATCCAAACGATTTCACAGCCAATAAGATTCTTTCAGGTACTGTTGCCTATAAGAAGGGTGGTGGTACATTGATATTGACCAACAACAACACCTCACTCAATAAGCTCGTACTTGTTGCAGGAACTATAAAGAACCAAGCAATCACAATTCCTGCTAAGACTGTTGAACTTCAGGGTGGTACATTGACAGAAAGCCGTTCTACAAGCTATCCTATCTCTGTAGCTAAGGGTAAGAGCGCTACATGGAACCTTGCTGAGCGTAGCACTTATAGTAATAAGATTACTGGTGAGGGTACTCTCTCTATCTACTGTCCATTGGTAAATGGTGGTTCATGGATGGCTCCTCGTACTCCTGTTAAGTGTAACATGTCAGAGTTTGAAGGAACTCTAAAGCCTCAGATGCCTTACAAGGATAATCGCTTCACACTCGATAATAGCTATGGCTTGCCAAAGGGAACTATGGACATCGCTGATGGTATAGAGGTACAGAATACAGGCAAGGTATTTGCTATAGGTAAGGTTACAGGAACTGGTGCGCTCGGTGGCTTGGTAGACTTCGGTAATGGTGTTTCTGGTTACAACACATGGAAGGTTGGTAACGAGACAAATTACAGATGGAGTGGTAAGATTACTGGCACAAGCACAGCCTTCGTGAAGATTGGTAGCGGTAAGGTAACCGTAGATGGAAACTGGGATAATACCGGTAGTGTGAAGGTGGCAGAAGGTGAACTTTGCCTAACATCAGGAAAGGTTATTGGTACTGGAGCCGTTACTGTTGACAAGGATGCTCGTTTGAGTGGTGTTACAGGAACCGCTTCGCTCACCAACTCTTCATTCACTATCAACGGTGAATTGGCAGTAGGTTCGTTTGCTAATGCTACTTCTGGCAAGATTAACTTCGGTGGTAAGAATGTTACAATTTCTTCTACTGGTAAGTATGTTGTTGGTAAGGGTGCGTACAGCAATACCACTATCGACGATATCAATACCTTGACCATCAATGGTACTATTGAGGTTGTCTTCGCTTCATCGTATACTCCTAAGGATGGCGATGTAGTAACACTATGGACAGCTAACAAGTTTGCAGGTACTCCTAACTACGTGCTTCCTAACCTTCCTCTCGGAATGGCATGGGATATGAGCAAGGTTTCTGAGGGTATTCTCACCATCGTTGCTGATCCTACAGCTATTGGCGTAGTTCCTTTTGGTACTAAGTATGGTCGCAACGATATCTACGACCTCAAGGGTCAGCTCGTTCGCAAGAATGCTACTTCAACCGAAGGTTTGCCAAGCGGTGTATACTTCCGTAATGGTAAGAAGATAGTAGTGAAGTAATTTCATTTTATCAGTATATTATGTAAAAGAGCCTGTTCCCACGATGGAATGGGCTCTTTTCGTATAAAATTCCTATTTTTCATGTCCTTTTTACTCGGAAGATACCACTATCTATGCTATCTTTGCAGATGATAAAACAATCGATTTTCAGATATGACAAATGCTATTAAACTAATCAGACAAACACTTTGTGTTGTGATGATGCTGTTGCCATTCTTGGGTGCTTCAGCATCTACACGTCAAAAGCTAAACTTCAATAGTGATTGGCTTCTCCATATCGGCGATATGGAAAAAGGTGAAGCAGTATCAGTAGACGATGCTGCATGGTATAAGGTGACATTGCCTCGTGCATGGAATGATGGTGAGGCATATAAGGTGCCTTGTCATGACTTGTCGGATACCGTGGTATGGTATCGCAAGCATTTCACAGTTGAAGAAATTCAAGACAAGAAGTATTTCGTTGAGTTCGAAGGTGTGCGCTTTGGTGCCGACTTCTATCTCAATGGTCATCATCTCGGTCTATCTGAGAATGGTGTTATGGCAAGCGGTTACGATCTTACACCTTATATTATAAAAGGTGAGAACGTGTTGGCTGTTCGTGTAGACAATAGTTGGACTTACCGTGAGCGAGCTACCAAATGCCGCTATCAATGGAATGATAAGAACTTTAATGCCAACTATGGTGGTATACCAAAGAATGTGTGGTTGCATGTAACGGGTACCGTATATCAGACCTTGCCTCTGTACAGCAACCTTGGAACTACTGGAACTTATATCTATGGCTCTGACTTCGACATCCCAGCTCATAAGATGCAACTCAATGTGGAGGCTGAGGTAAAGAACGATGGTAAGGCTCCACGTACCTTTAATCTGCATACCGAACTCATAGATGCAGATGGTAAGACTGTAGCATATATGGATGGCAACAGCGTGACATTGAAGCCTGGAGAAAAGACCGTTGTTACTGCCGACGGTATGCTCAGCAACGTTCATTTCTGGAGTTGGGGCTATGGCTATCTATATACCGTGAAGACATTCCTCGTAGATAATACAGGTAAGGAGATTGATGAGGTCGTTACCCGCACAGGTTTCCGTAAGACAAAGTTTGCAGAAGGCAAGGTGTGGCTCAACGACCGTGTTATAATGATGCACGGATATGCTCAGCGCACAAGCAATGAGTGGCCATACGTGGGTATGAGTGTACCTGCATGGTTGAGCGACTATAGCAATAATCTGCAGGTGGAGTCGGGAGGTAACCTGGTAAGATGGATGCACGTAACACCATGGAAGCAAGATATAGAGAGTTGCGACCGTGTGGGTCTTATCCAAGCAATGCCTGCTGGCGATGCAGAGAAAGACGTAGAAGGCAGAAGATGGGAACAGCGTGTGCTGTTGATGCGCGATGCTATCATCTACAATCGCAACAACCCAAGTATCCTATTCTATGAGGGTGGCAACGAAAGTATCAGTCGTGAACATATGATAGAACTTAGAGCTATACGCGATAAATATGATCCTAAGGGAGGTAGAGCCATCGGTAGTCGTGAGATGTTGGACATCAACGAGGCTGAATATGGTGGCGAGATGCTATATGTAAACAAGAGCCATAAGCACCCTATGTGGCAGATGGAATATCATCGCGACGAGGGTTTGAGAAAATATTGGGATGAATATAGCTATCCTTTCCATAAGGAAGGCGACGGACCTTTGTATCGTGGCAAACCTGCTCCTGACTATAACCATAATATGGATATCTTTGCTAAGTCGATGGTGGTTCGTTGGTACGACTACTATCTGGAGCGACCAGGTACTGGCAAAAGAGTTAATTCTGGAGGTACTAAGATTGTATTCTCAGATACTAATACACACTGGCGTGGCGAGGTAAACTACCGCACAAGTGGTGTTACAGATGCCATGCGTATACCAAAGGATGCGTTCTATGCCCACAAGGTGATGTGGGATGGCTGGGTAACTCCAGAGCGTGACAATACATATATTGTTGGTCATTGGAACTACGATAAGGGTGTGAAGAAACCTGTATATGTTGTTTCTACTGGCGATAGCGTAGCACTCTATCTTAATGGTAAGGCTTTGGCAGCAGGCAAGCGTTCGTATGAGTATCTTTATACTTTCGACAATGTGGCTTATGAACCAGGCAAGCTTGAGGCTGTTAGCTATCGTGATGGAAAAGAGATTTCACGCTATGCTATTGAAACCGTAGGCGAACCATATAAGATTAAGCTCACAACTATCGAAAACCCAGAAGGTTTCAAGGCTGATGGTGCCGACTTGGCATTGGTACAGATAGAAGTTGTAGACAAGCAAGGTCGTCGCTGTCCTTTAGACAACCGCATGATAGACCTTCATCTATGGGGCGAAGGCAAGTTGCTTGGCGGTATTGCTACTCCTATAACCAAGAATGCCGACAAGGCTGAGGCTAAGAAGAATGCCGAGAATGGTAAGGAAGGTATGCTCGATGGTCCACAGACTGTGTCTACCTTCACCAACTTCATTGGCGAATCTTCATTGCCTGTAGAGTGTGGTGTAAATAGAGTGTTGGTTCGTAGCACCGTTAATGCAGGTGAGATTAATCTAACAGCAGCTGCTAATGGTCTTGCTCCTGTTACCATCACCATGCACACATCTGCTATTGATACTCATAATGGTGTTAGCACATACAATCCTTCGTTGACTCTGAAGTCTGTTCTCACTCGTGGTGAGACTCCTTCTACTCCTTCATACAAGGATGTATCAACATCTGTAGACATCGTTTCAGCTAAGGCTGGTTCTAACCAGGAGAATGTTGCAATGTCATACGACGACAACGAACTCTCGGAATGGAAGAGCGATGGTAATAAGGAAAATGCTTGGGTGACATATACCTTTGCTAAGAAGGAAAAGGTTGACGAGGTAGTGATTAAGCTCACAGGCTGGCGCAATAAATGCTATCCTTTGGCAATATATTCAGGCAAGAAGCTACTTTGGAAGGGTATGACATACGCCACACTTGGCTATGTTCATATTCCACTCACCAAGGTTGTTGCCACTAAGGATATCACAATAAAGATGCTTGCACCTTCCGTAGACAGCAATGCCTTTGGCGATACCAAGGAGTTGGCTGGTGGCAATGCTGGCGAACTTGATAGATTTGTGAGCAAGAAGGGTAAAGTGGACTTGCGAATTGTGGAAGTAGAATTCCATAAGTCGGTAAAATAATCATTACTAAGTTGTATATGAGAATAATATTTTTATGGATATTCCTGGCCATAGCCACAGAACTCAGTGCAGAAGTCAGACTGGCTGAGGTCTTTACCAGTAATATGGTATTGCAACAGGGGAAGCCTATATGTATATGGGGCATGGCGGAAGAGGGGGAGCGTGTTACCATTCGTTTTGCTGGACAGAAAGTGATAACGACAGCAGATGCTGACAAGCATTGGAGTGTAGAGTTGAAACCTATGCATGCTTCAGAAAAGCCAAGAAAAATTTTCGTGAGTGGAAAGCATAACATGATTGTGTTGAACAATATCCTCATAGGTGAAGTGTGGCTTGCTTCTGGACAGTCGAATATGGAATATTCTATGAATAACCATCCACACTTTATAAAACCACGCAAGGGCGATCCAGATTATCTCCTTCACGAGTGGGAAAGAGCTGAAAATCCAAATATCCGTTTGCTGTATATAGAAAAGAATCTGAAATGCGATACGCTGCCAACTAAAGGGTGGCAGATGGTGGGAAAAGAGTCTCTGAAACCTTTCTCAGCGGCGGCATGGTTTTTTGCCAAGATGCTGCAGGACAGTCTGCGTGTCCCCATTGGTATAATATCCTCATCTTGGGGAGGAACAAAGATAGAAAAGTGGACACCAGGCATAGGCATGCAATATAAGAAAATGGTTGAACCGATGACGCCATTTGCCATACGGGGGGTCCTGTGGTATCAAGGAGAATCAAACCTGATAGATGGTGACACGGATATCTACACTGACAAACAGAAGCACTTGATAACATCATGGAGAAGCGCATGGCATGACGACACGTTGCCTTTCTACTATGTGCAGATATCTCCGCTAACCTATTCACAACGGAAAGCTGAACCCTATGCGAAGAGATGGACTGACCTGCCTCGGTTTTGGGAAGCACAAACCCGATGTCTGGTAATGCCGCATACTGGTATGGTCGTAACAACCGACATCCCCGAGGATATTAACGATATACACCCTCCATATAAATGGATCGTAGGGGAACGCCTAGCCCGATGGGCTCTGCATGATACTTATGGATATTCAATAGAATGTGAAGGGCCTACTTTGCGTTCTGTCAGGATTGAAGGTAATAAGGCTATCCTTGAGTTCGACCATGCAGACGGAGGATTAATCACTTCTGACGGCAAGGCACCGAACTGGTTCTATACAAACTCTTTGCGCAACGGTTTCTTTAAAAGAACAGACGCAGTCATTGATGGGAACAAGGTCATCGTTACCATTAACCCTAAAGTGGATCTACCAATTATAAGGTTTGGATACGATGAAGTTGCACAGCCTAACTTACGTAACAGAACTGGACTTCCTGCGGTTCCCTTTGAATATAAAGTCCAACGAAAATGATAATAGACAATGAAAAAAGGATTGTGTAAGATAATTGTATTACTTGGTATTCTACTGTTATCAAGTATACATGTGTCAGCTCAACGGTATCATCAAACCATATCTATGAATAAAGAAGGCCTGAATACTAAAAATATCCAGCGGGCCATTGATCGCATGGCTGCCAAGGGCGGAGGTACACTGGTGATTCCGAAAGGCGTGTGGAGAACCGGACGTATCGAACTGAAGAGCGGCGTGAACTTAGATATCCCGGAAGGCGCGGAACTGCATTTCAGTGGTGAGGTGAAAGACTACCAGCCTGCCGTATTCACCCGCAATGAAGGTGTGGAGATGATGTCCCTTGGTGCCTGTATCTACGCAAACGGTGCTGATAATATCTCTATTACCGGCAAGGGGCACTTGGTTGGTCCAGGCCATGGATGCGAGATAGACTCATTGGAAAAGAATGACAACTTTTTGGATAGGATAAAAGTTGAAGTGCCTGTGAATGAACGGCTCTTTGACGGCCGGCAAGGCAGACGCTTTTTCCGACCCGTATTCATCGGACTGATGAACTGCAGGAATATATTGATAGAGGATATAAGCATATCAAAGGGAATCTTTTGGAATATTGTACCGGAATACTGCGACAGCGTGACCATACGGCGGGTGACTATCGACAGCAAGGGTACGCCACGTGGCGATGCCATTGACATCGAATCGACACGGAATGTGTTGATAGAGTACTGCCGGGTGACAACCACCGATGATGCCTATACACTGAAGGCAGGACGCGGCGAGGACGGTCTGAGGGTGAACCGCCCAACGGAAAATGTCATCATTCGCCACTGTTATGCCAATAGTAGTGCGGGCGGCGTATGCATAGGTTCTGAGACGGCAGGAGGCATACGTAACGTATATGTCAGTGACTGTACGTTTGAGGACACAAAGAATGGCGTGTATATCAAAACGAGACGTCCGCGAGGTGGTGGAGGCATCGGTTTTACCTTTGAGAGAATCCGCATGGTCCGTCCTCGCACTGCTTTCTTTTGGGATATGTTAGGCTCTCCCCAGTGGGTAGGAGCATTGGCTGAGCGTTTGCCTAAGCGCGACATCACTCCACTCACACCAGAGTTCCGCGATATTCACTTTAAAGATATAAGTGTGGAGGACTGTGGCCAACTGATACATGCGAAGGGACTGCCTGAGCGCCCAATTACGGATGTATCTTTTGAGAATATAAAGGCCGAAGGCAGCCGACTGATTAATGCAGCTGACTTGCAGGCGACATTTGAGAATGTGAGGTTTAATGGTCTGGAATTAAATTGGAGATGAAAAGACTGATAATAACAGCCTTGGGACTGCTGATAGGCATGGGAGTGAATGCAAGGGAAACAGTGCGGCTTACTGACGGCTGGACGGTGTTCCCTGTATATGACGTGAGCAAGAATCCTAAAAAGGAGCAGGTAAGCGTGCCGCATACGTGGAATGCCGACGATGTGTTCAGCGGAATGAAATACGAGCGGGGCACGTACGTCTATGAGCGGATGCTGCCCGCCGTGCCCAAAGGCAAACGGGCCTTTCTACGCTTCGGAGCAGTCAACTCGTATGCCGAGGTAGCTGTCAATCAGCAGTTTGTGGGCTGCCATCATGGCGGCTATACGGCCTTCTGCTTTGAGATAACCGACCGGCTTGCGGAAGGCGAAAACAAACTGACCGTTCTGGTCAGCAATGCATATAGGACTGACACCCCACCGTTGGCTGGCGACTTCAACATCTATGGTGGCATCACTCGCCCCGTAGAGCTGATTATCACTGATCAGGAATGTATATCGCCTGTTGACCATTCCTCGTCGGGCGTATATATCCATCAGGATAAAGTAACGAATGAGGAAGCACAGGTCAGGGTCGAGGTAAAAACGCTGGCTAGTGCTGACGCGCAGATTAGGACAACCATCATCGATGCTGCGGGGCAAGTGGTGTGTCAGGGGTACGATTCTGCCTTTATCATTCGCAATCCTAAGCTTTGGGACGGGCGCACGAATCCGTATATGTATAAGGTGCGTGTGGAACTGATGCACGACGGCAGAACCATAGACAGTGTAGAGGAGCGCATGGGACTGCGATGGTTCAGCGTTGATGCCGAACAGGGGTTTATGCTGAACGGTCGGCATCTTGACCTACATGGGGTTTGTCGCCATGAGGAGACGAAAGGCACTGCCAGTCTATATAATGAGGAGGCCATGCGGCAGGATGCCCGGCTTATTTACGACATGGGAGCCACAGGTGTGCGTTTTGTCCACTATCCGCACTCGGAGTACGACACCTGGCAATATGACTCGTTGGGCATTGTGGTTTGGAGTGAACTGAATCTAGCAGGTCCAGGCGGTTATCTCTCACCCGGCTACGTTAAGAATCCTGAATTGGAAGCCCACCTGATACAGAACCTGGAAGAGATGATTCTACAGAACTACAATTCGCCCAGCATCTGCATGTGGAGCCTCTGCAACGAGCTCTCTTTCAAGTACGACGAGCCCGCCACCTTCCTGAAGCAGTTGCATGACAAGGCGAAGGCTCTCGATCCGCAAAGGCTTACCACAATGGCCATCTGCTATGACCAGTCGAGATTCCAACATATCACCGACCTCATCGGATGGAACAAGTATTTCGGTTGGTACAACTCCAAGGGCGGTATTGGTGAGTTTATGGATCAGGCTCACAGGGAAGCTAGCGGTCAGCCCATCGGCCTTTGCGAATACGGTGCAGCCGGCAGCATACGCCAGCATGGCTTCGAGCGCAAGGTGAGCAACCGCATCCATCTGGAGGAATATCAGGCACGGGTGCATGAGGACAACTGGGAACAGCTCGTCAGGCGCCCTTACGTTTGGTGCAAGTTCATCTGGCAGCTCGCCGATAATCCCTCTGCCATTCGTGATGAAGGGGATGAGCGGGGCATAAACGACAAGGGGTTGGTGACGCACGACCGCTCAATTTGCAAGGACAGCTACTATTTCTATCAGGCCAACTGGAGCGATGCGCCGATGGTTTACATCGCTTCACGCCGTTATACAGAACGTACGGACAGCGTGACCGACATCAAACTATATACCAACCAGCCGACAGCGACGCTCTACCTGAACGGGCGGCGCATCGGCACAGGCAGGAGCGACGGGCTGGGGCGTATCATCTTCAAGAACGTGGAACTGCAAAAGGGTGAGAACACCATTGAGGCCCGATGCGGCAAGAAGCTTCGCGACAGTTGTGTCTGGACATTAACAGAAAGCAAGTCGCAACAGACTACCGAACAACAAGGAGAAGGTCTCGATGGTGCAGTATAGTATTTTTACTATAATTCATGTTTCATAAGTAGATTAATGTAACCAAAGTATGGTTATTTATTTTAGAAAAAATGTTAGGTGATTAGATTGGGCGGGGCAGTGATGTTCTGCCCAATTGTTTTTATTATAGCTTTAACTTCTCTATATATAGTTAATAATGGAAAAGTTTTAGGATGATTCGTCCTAAAAGTATATGAAAATGGAAAGTTTTAGGACAAATCGTCCTAAAACTTTTGAAAACAACTACTTTTTAGGATGAATTGTCCGTAAAATAATGTATCTTTGCAGCATAACATATAATGATTAAGCAATGAAACGCATAGAACGAGCCTCTTATTTGAATAAACTGATAGCTTTCAAAGATAAGAATCTGATAAAAGTTATCACAGGTATACGTAGATGTGGTAAGTCTACCATCATGGAAATCTATCGTGATTGGCTTAAAGAGCAAGGAGTTTATAACGACCAAATAGTATACCTAAACTTTGAAGATTATGACAACTTTGAACTTCGTAATCCAAAGAATCTGTATGCTTATATCAAACCATTGCTCATTGAAGATAAGATGAACTATCTTTTCTTTGATGAAATTCAGCATGTGCAAGATTTTCCTGATATAATAAATAGTCTGAATTTGAAGCCTAATGTAGATATATATATCACAGGTTCAAATGCCTATATGCTTTCGAGCGAAATAGCAACCTTGTTGTCTGGCAGATATATTGAGATTGCTATGCAGCCATTGTCGTTTAAAGAGTATGTTGACGGTACAGGCGAATATGATAATCTTCAGAAAGCCTACAATGACTATATAACAAGGAGTAGTTTCCCATATACCTTGGAATTGAATACCAATTCTGAGGTTAGTGACTATCTTACAGGACTCTACAATACAATTGTGGTAAAAGATATAATGAGTCGTAAGCGATTGCCCGATGTTGTGATGCTTGAAAGTGTTATTAGATTCACAGCTGATAATATTGGCAACATATTGTCTACAAAGAGAATCGCTGATATTATGACGGCTGATGGAAGAAAGATAGATCAAAAAACTGTGGAGCGATATCTAAACTCTCTTTGTGAAACATTCTTTGTTTATGAAGCCAAACGATATAATATCAAGGGTAAACAATTGTTGAAAACTCTTGGTAAATACTATCTTGTTGATATTGGTTTACGTAGGATGCTTCTTGGTTCTCGTTCTTTTGATGCTGGTCGTATCTTGGAGAATGTTGTCTATTTTGAACTTTTGCATCGTCAAAAGAAAGTATATGTAGGTAAGAATGATAACCTTGAAGTTGATTTTGTGGCTATTGATGAAAACAATATCGCATACTATCAAGTTGCAGCAACAGTTAGAGACGAATCAACATTGAAGAGAGAATTGGCTTCGTTGCAACAAATTAACGATCAATATCCTAAGTACATCCTTACTCTCGATGATGATCCTGTTGCCGACTATGATGGTATAAAGCGTATCAATGCATTGAAGTGGATGATGGGCGAATATGATTGATAAAAGATAATAATCAAAACTAAAAACTAAACATAAACAATGAAAAGACTAATTCTATTAGCGTTGGCTTTGCCAATGTTGCTTGCTTGCGCCAATGCTCAGACAGCACGCAAGCTAAAGATTGTAAACTCAGCCGATGGCGAGTCTACTCTCGAAGTATTCCTACCGGAAAATCCATCGGGTAGGGCTGTGGTTGATTGTCCTGGTGGTGGCTATTCGCATCTTGCTATGCAACACGAAGGTTACGACTGGGCTGAGTATTTCAATAAGCAAGGTATTGCATTATGCGTATTAAAATATCGTATGCCAAAGGGCGACCGCAACATTCCGCTCTCTGATGCTTATAATGCAATAAAGACTGTTAGAGATAGTGCTGCTCAATGGCATATTAATCCGCATGATGTTGGTATCATGGGCTTTTCTGCTGGTGGACACCTTGCTTCTTCTGTAAGTACACATGCTCCTTTCTATGCTCGTCCAGACTTCTCAATCTTGGTTTATCCTGTTATCTCTATGGACGAACGCGAAACACATAAAGGTTCTTGTGTAGGATTCCTTGGCGAAGGTAGAAACGACAAATCATTGGTGAAAGAATGGTCTAACTATAATGCTGTACGTCGTCACCTCACTCCTCCTGCCATCCTGCTTATGGCAGCTGACGATAGAGTAGTGCCACCATTGACTAATGGTATGAAATATTATGAAGCTATGCGCAAATGTGGCAACGAATGTGCTATGTACATCTATCCTTCTGGTGGTCATGGCTTTGGCTTCCGTAGCAACTACACCTACCACGATCAAATGCTCTACGAACTTACCACATGGCTAAAGAATCTTCCTGCTCCTAAGCCAGATGCTCAGCGTGTGGCTTGTATCGGTAATAGCATCACTGATGGTTCTGGTATCGATATGGCAGAGGTAAATGGTTATCCTGCACAGTTGCAGAAGATGCTGGGTAAAGACTATTATGTGAAGAACTTCGGTGTAAGTGCTCGCACTATGCTCAACAAGGGCGACCATCCATATATGAAGGAGTTGGCATGGAAAGATGCCTTGGCTTTCAATCCTAACATCGTGGTTATAAAGCTTGGCACCAACGACTCAAAAGATATAAACTGGAAGTACGGTAATGAATATGAGGCAGATATGCAGCAGATGATAGACTCGCTCAAAGCTTTGCCTGCAAAGCCAAGAATTTGTATTGCTACCCCTATCCCAGCTTTCAAACCATCGTGGACTATCAACGATAGTGTAATCGTAAATGGTATTACACCTATTATATATAAGCTCGCTCAGAAGAATAAACTCGAGGTGATAGACCTGCATTCAGCATTCAAAGATAACGATGGCAAGCAGATGCAACGCGATGGTATTCACCCTACGGAGAGTGGAGTCAAGCAGATGGCAACAATCATTGCTGCAACATTAAAAGCTGAACCAAAGGTAGTTACAAAAGCTGTAGCTAAGAAGGCTAAGCGCAAAAAATGATTTTCTACTATAGATTTTGATAAAACGGCACTTACAACGTATGATTTTCCCAAATTGAGGAGAAAAATACTTTGTGAGTGTCGCTTTTTTATTTAATTTTGCAGCGGAATTCTATCAATAGGCTCTAATACCTTAATTCATAATTCCGTACTTTCTAAGACAAATAAACCTAAATTAATAACTTAAAAACAAAACGTATGAATAAGCGATTACTTATTTCTTTCGCTGCTATCATGGGTGCCATGACATCGTTCGCTTACAATCAAGGCGACTATGTTTATACTCACGATGCAAAGTTTAAGGTAGTTGGTGAGAATATTCTTACCAATGGAAATTTCTCTGCCAACTACGATGGTTGGAAAGACTATGCTGACGGAGCTCTTAGCCCAGACTATTGGTCAATCGAGACTGGTGCTGCTCAGGATGGTGGTAATGTTATCCAGAGTGCTGATGCTGCTGCCGATCTTACAGGCAACTATATGTATCAGGCTGTTCCTTTTGAGACTGGTAAGAGTTATGTTATTACCTTTAAGATGAAGGGTGTTGAACCTGGAACATCTTCTATCACTCAGAAGACATCTAACTATGTTGACGTATTTGCCAACGCAGATGGTACTACAAGCAAGACAGCAGACCGTTTCCAGCAGGTAGCAACAACAGATGCTATCTCTGCAGAGTGGACAAGCTATTCTTATTCTTTCACCGATACTGTTAGTGGTGGCTCTACTGGTTATATCATTGTTAGCTTTGGTCAGTTGGCTCAGGGTACACAGATTTCTGATATCTCAATCAATGAAGTAGAGCAGGTTTACGATTCTCGTATTGCTGATAAGGAAATTGCGTATGGTAAGTCACTTCTCGCTATTGATGACTTCAAGAATGGTCGCGGTGACTTTATGGGAGTCTTAGAGGGTGTAGAAGCAGCGTTTAAGAGTTCAGAAATGGATGATGTTGCAGCAGCTGAAGACGCTCTTAAGAGCTTCGTAGAGGCAGAGAATATTTTCCTCGATGCTAACTCTTATGATGTATCAAGCATGATCGATAGCAAGACTCTTTGGAGAACAAAGCTTCAGAAGGCTAATGGTACATACGGTGACTGGTATGTAGAGGGTAGTACTCGTTGGTTCCACGATCCTTCTTCAGATCCATTTATCCGTGACTATATTCAGGCTTCTTACAATCTTCCTGCAGGTACTGCAAAGATCGTTAAGGAAATGCCTGCTGGTAAGTATTTCTTCTCTTGCGAATCAATGGGATACCGTATGGCTAGTACATCCTCTGCATTACGAAACACTCCTGACTATACATACGTAGTAGAAGGTGCTAAGGTATTTATTGGCAATGACTCTGTAAGCTTCAACCTCGATCAGCGCAACTTTGAGCGTCATTTCGTTATGAGCACTCTTGCTGAAGGTGAAACTCTTAATGCTGGTTTCTGGCATCCTGCTACTTCTGTAGACAATAAACTTGGTGGTCAGGTATATATGCAGACTCCTGTTCTCCGTATTGTTGGCGACAACGCTAATGGTGAGATGCAGAAATATGTTGAAGATTATGTTTCTCTTAAGGCTATCGCTACACAGGCAAATGCTCTTAAGGTTATGCTCGACTCAGCAGTTGTTGTTTCTGCTAAGGCTGAATATCCTTGGGGTAAGGCTGAGTTGAACGATACTACTACTAAGTATCAGGCTGTATATTCAGAACTTTCTGTTCTTCAGCCAGGTGCTGAGCTCTTTGATGTAGCTGCTGACTCTTTGATGCAGAGCATGCGTATCGTTCGTTCTGCTATCCAGACTTACTATAGCTTGAATGCTCCTTATACAGATCTTAAGGCTCAGATAGCACAGGCTAACGAAAGTATCAATTTGCCAGCTAACGCTAATGGCGACAAGGCTACTTTCAAGGCTGTTATCGATAAGGCTCAGGGTCTAATCAACAATACTACTGCTGAATACAACGAGGAACTCGCTCAGCAGATGAAGGATGCTAAGACAGAACTTGCTGATGCTCAGTCTGCATTCGAGTCTACTACAGCTGCTTTCAATAATCCTTCTGAAATCCAGCTCGTTAATCCTTTCTTCGAAGGTGCTAAAAAGGGTGCTATCCCTACAGGATGGACTGGCGTTATGGATAAAGATGGAAATGCTAAATGGAAGGGTGGTACTAACAAGAACTATGAGAATGGTACTTATGTTTGTTCATGGAAGGGATATACATACTTCCCAAAGAATAGCGTAGCTCAGCAGGTAAATGTTTTGAAGTCAGGTGTTTATGTATTGTCTTGCCAGACTATTTGCTACAACGAGAATGGTGGAAAAGATGGTGATCGCAATACTCACAGTGGTGTGTTCTACTATGGTAAGCTCACAGAAGGTGCAGACTCTATCGCAGCTCACATGATTCATACAAACCGCAACGTAGGTTATTATCCTGAGATTTACGCTGTAGTTTACGATAAGGCTGATGAGGTAGAAACAAGCATCGAACTTGGTTTCAATGCTTTGAACAATACTTGCTGCAACCAGTACACATTCGGTGGTAACCACTTGCGCTATATGGGTCCTAAGGCTAAGTTTGATACTGATCTTGCTGCTGCTCTTGCTGCTTCACTTGAGAAGGGTGCTGATATGTACCAGTCTATTGCAAGCTTTGAAAATGATGCAACTGTAGAGTCTAACACTGACCTTACATATGGTAACATCTACATCAACCTCGGTCACGCAGTTGAGTATGCTCAGGCTGCTGAGACTTCTTCACAGAAGATGACAGCTTACTATCAGCTCGAGGATGCTATCAAGAACGCTAATGTTGTTGTAACTGGTGTTAAGGGTATCATAGTTGAGCCTGTAGCTAAGATCCAGAAGGGTGTTTACACTCTCACAGGTGTTAAGGTTGCTGACAATGCAGCTAAGCTCCCACAGGGTCTTTACATCGTAAATGGTAAGAAGGTTATCGTTAAGTAATCTGTATTAAACATTAATTCTTTCAGATTTTAGAATATTTTCTATAATCAATATAAAGAGCCGTCCTCATGTAGGGCGGCTCTTTTTTTCGTTTATTGCATAAATGCTCATTTTGGGTTCATATAAAAAAATAAGTCAAGAGGAAAGTGGATTATTATACTTTAACCTTTGCTCAAACTAAGCATTATGATTTTAACCTTTGATTTCTGATTTTTTGAGGTGTTAAGCCTAAATCTTCCTATTATTCGTAGGATTTTTATTTGTTTATTTCTCTTTTTTTTAGTTATTTTGCATGTT
>ERZ1026862.439-NODE-439-length-27484-cov-10.099274_pt1 | contig 27484 bp, 31 predicted proteins | sample MGYA00380161_ERZ1026862 | MGnify/ENA primary metagenome ERZ1026862 (study PRJEB33269, sample SAMEA4719797) | human gut metagenome | biome: human-associated habitat; feature: organic feature; material: feces | place: Cameroon | collected 2013-10 ... | reverse complement strand
TAAAATTTGGTGGATAACATAGGATGCCCAGGGCAAGCGAAGCGACACCCTGGGTCAAAGCACGTTCGTTAGTGACGCCCTGTAAGGGCAGAAGCTTTAAATAAATTATTCAACATTGAATGCTTTTGCCCTTACAGGGCGTCAATGCTATGGCAATTCGTAACCCAGGGTGTCGCTTCGCTTGCCCTGGGCTATGTGCTGTTGCCCTTTCAGGGCGTGCATTATCGGCGGCATCTCAGCAATTCAAACATGTTTGATTGTAAAGACCTCATTATCATAACGAATATCAACTAACGAAAGAGCATTACCAGGCATAGAATCTCCGGCTGCACAACGATTTTTTTGAGCCACTACAGCTTTAAAATCTTCAAGCGAAAGACGACCACGCCCCACCTCTATTAAGGTTCCCACAACAGCACGAACCATATTGCGCAAAAAACGATCGGCTGTAATCTCAAACTGCCACACATCGCCTTCTACGTTCGTCCATTCGGCATGTGTTACTTTGCAAATATTGGTTTTAACGTCGGTATGAAGCTTTGAGAAACTGGTAAAATCGCTCACTGTGAGCAAATAAGCTGCTGCCTCGTTCATCTTGTTAAAATCTAACGGAAAAGTAATACGAGTGGCATATTGTCGATTAAATGGGTCTTTTTTAGTATAAATCCAATAATGATAAGTACGTGCCTTTGCATCAAAACGCGCATGTGCCTGGTCGTTTACGCGCAACACCTTGCTCACCGCAATATCTTGTGGCAAAATGCGATTGAGTTTATCCGTAAGCCAAACCCCGTCTAATTCTTCGTCTATATCAAAGTGAGCCACCATCATGTGTGCATGCACCCCTGCATCTGTACGACCTGCCCCCGTTACATCCGTGTTTTTGCCTCGCAACAACTTTGCCAAACATTCATTGAGTTTTTGCTGCACACTCACTGCATTGGGCTGCACTTGCCACCCGTGATAGGCGGTTCCATCGTAAGATAAGTAGATAAAGTAACGCATGAAGAAAATACTATTTATGATATGATTTTTAATGATTTATAAAATTAATTCTCGCCGCATTTCGATGAATGCTACGCGCAAGACTTGACAAAGTTACGAAAAAAATCAGAAAATTCAGATTACTTTAAAATCTAGGGTGGTTCTAATAATTCTGATAAGTCGATTTGTGCCCTATCGTGTGTGTATTTTTTCTTTGAGAATATGGGCTGCGGTTCGGCTAAGATTACAAGTAAGCTTGCATCTTCGCTCTCACCTTGCACCATATTTGTTAGTGAACGAAGGAGCATAGCGGGCTATGTGACTGAGAGAACTGACGAAAAGACACATGCGAGAGGGTGCAAAGCGACTATCAGAATTTTTAGAACCACCCTATATCAATGATGCAATAAAATTACAACTTTGCGTCAAAGAGTTTAATGCACAAGCAAAAATTCCCTTAACACTTATTATACCGTCTGATGCAAGTTTTTTTGCTACAAAACATGGATATCACAAGATTTATTTATAACTTTGCCCCAAATTTGAGTTATGAAACAATATTTTCTTGCCATACTAAGCATCGTGATATTCTGTACAACCGCTTGTACGGACTATAATCAAGTGCTCAAAACACAAGACTACGAATATAAGTATGAAGCCGCAAAAGCATGTTATGCCGAAGGCTACTACAACCGTGCAGCCACTTTACTACAAGATGTGCTATCGGTTTTAAAAGGTACCGACCAAGGAGAAGAATCTCTCTACTTGGCAGGACTTAGCAACATGAAAGCACGCAACTATGAAGCGGCAAGCACTATCTTCAGAAAATATTATCAAACTTATCCGCGCGGAAAATACGTAGAAGAAGCACGTTTTAACTGCGGAAAGTCTCTCTACCAATTAACTCCAGAACCCAAACTCGACCAAACAGACACGTTCAACGCTGTTACAGAGTTTCAGAATTTTATTGAGCTTTTCCCTGGAAGCAAATTGCGCCCTGCAGCACAAGATATGATCTTTAAGTTGCAAGACAAATTGGTTGAAAAGGAATATCTCTCTGCCAAACTCTACTACGATTTGGGCGCATATATTGGCAATGGAGCAAACGGCAACTATGGCGCTTGCATCGTTACTGCCGAAAATGCAATTAAAGACTACCCTTACACTTCGCGCCGTGAGGATTTTGCAATCTTGATTCTTCGTGCAAAATTCCAATTGGCACAATTCAGCGTAGAGGGAAAGAAAGAAGAACGCTATCACAACGCCATCGACGAGTATTATGGCTTTGTAACAGAATTTCCTGAGTCGAAATATATGAAAGAGGCGCAAGGACTGTTTGCTAAAGCTAAAAAATACGTGGTTAACACTGACGATGACACAACCGACAGCGCAAGCAACTAATGCCTTCCGACATAATAATATAAGGAAGAATTCTCAAGAAACTTGAATACAAAAGTAAAACTTATTACACATAATGGATTACAAGAAAAGTAAAGCACCTACCAACACGGTAACACACAATTTGATGGACTTTTGCGACGGCACTAACAACATCTACGAAAGCGTAGCAATTATGTCGAAGCGTGCCAACCAAATTGCCGTTCAAATGAAGGAAGACCTCTCAAAGAAATTGAAGGAGTTCGCCTCTACTAACGATAACTTGGAGGAAGTGTTTGAAAACCGTGAACAAATTGAGATTTCGCGCTACTACGAAAAGCTCCCGAAGCCCACACTCATTGCAGCCGACGAATTCTTGCATCACAAAATTTACTTCCGCAATCCTGCCAAGGACAAAGACAACTTGAGCTCAGAAGCATGATTCAACGTATTCAAAGCATATACCTCGTATTGGCCGGGATATTTCCGGCCTTTACCTTTTTCGTGCCATTAGTTTGCTTCACAAGCCAAGATGCTAACAAATGGTTTACCATTAACAGCTTAGGCTACGATGCAACTCTCTTCCCTGAAATGGCAGGTCGACACCCTTATGGCATGCTTATTTTTGCTGCTTTGGCAGTTATCTTGAGTTGGGTAGCTATCTTCGCCTTTAAAAACCGCAAAAAGCAAATCAAGCTCGTTAACTGGGCTATCACTTGCAATGTGGTGTGGATTGTTGCAGCCATTGGCTATAGCTTCTTTGTAAGTAGTCGCACAGCCACAAGCATTAGCCCTGAGTTAGGACTCTGCTTCCCTATCTTGGCTTTGATTACACAATTCTTGGCTAAACATGCCATAAAACGCGACGAAGCCTTGGTACGTGCCGCAGACAGAATCAGATAACTAATTTAAAGTTTGGAGTTTTAGAAAGAAAGGAATTTTGCCACACGAAATGGCTCACAAGTTCTTTTTACCTTCTAAAATTTTGAATAATCACCCTTAACGCTTATACTACCATGTCACTCAACAAAGTTATGCTTATCGGAAACGTGGGCAAGGACCCCGAAATCCGCTATTTAGATCAAGGTGTTTGTACAGCACAAATTAGTTTGGCTACCTCAACACCAGGTTACACATTGCAAAACGGAACGGCTGTTCCTGAACGCACTGAATGGCATTCAGTGTATTTGTGGAGAAGATTGGCTGAAGTGGTAGAGCGGTACGTGCACAAAGGAGATAAACTCTATATTGAAGGTGAATTGCGTTATCGCACATTTACCGACAAAAAAGGGTTTAATCACAAGGTGACCGAAATTTGGGCTAGCAACATGGAAATGCTTACTCCGAAACCACAAAGTGCCAATGCAGCACCCACACCAGGAGTAGCACCCTCTGTGGCAACACAAACACCACAAAATCCGTTCCCAAGTACTGCACAGACAGCTGCTACCAACGGAACGGTTGATCCACAGGATAAGTGCCCGTTTTAAAAAATAAGAGCGTGTAGCACGTGAAGCTTTCAAAAAAAGCCCAAACGTATTACACGCTCCTTTTGCGAACTTTACACAACGCAAGTATGTTTGTCAGCGTTTTCGAACATTTACTCGAACTTGAACCTCTAACAACTACAAGTGCTGAACCCAAAGTGTTTGTTTGGACACACCAACTCTCACCCGAAGCCATCACACATTTGGCACACACTTATCTGCCTGCATGGATGGTAGAAAACGAAATAGCAAACTTTAATGGCAAACGCTTGGTTGAACGCTTGTCGGTAAGGCTCATGCTTAACCAATTACTTGGAGCTGATGCAACCATTAACTATGAAGAAAATGGTAGACCTTACTTAACAAGTCGCAATGCTGAGATTGGAATTTCTCACACAAAGAATGCTTATGCCGTGAGTTTGGCAAACACACGACATGGGCTCGATATTGAACAGTGGGGCACTAAAGCACTAAAGGTGAAAAGCATGTTTGTGAATGATATCGAAGCATGCCTACTCTCCCCCACTACACCCTTAGCGTGCTCTACCGAAGATGCAGCTACCATTTTGTGGAGTGCAAAAGAAGCGGCTTACAAATTCAAGAGCATTGCAGGATTGTCGTTTAAACAAGACATAGAACTGACAGTTCTGTCAGACAAACAATTTGAGGTGTCATTTCCAAACCATCCATCTCAACAAGCACTAATTGCGTGTAAAAAGCTCGACTCTTGCGTGGTTACTTGCTGCAAGAACATTTAGCATGATGTTTTAAAAAAGCATTCTAAAAGCATTTTAAAAGCATTCACCCTTGCATAAGGCTTCCACGCCATTAACTTTAACCCCGAAAAATAACAACAACACACAGATATGATTACAGTATCCAACTTGGCCATTCAGTTTGGCAAACGAATTCTTTACCAGGACGTGAACATGAAGTTCACAAACGGAAACATCTACGGTATTATCGGTGCAAACGGTGCTGGTAAGTCTACCTTACTCAAAGCCATCTCGGGCGAACTCGACCCTACTAAAGGTAGAGTAGAAATGGGACCAGGCGAGCGTCTCTCTGTGCTCAGCCAGGACCACTTTAAGTATGACGAATTTACTGTATTGAATACTGTGCTGATGGGTCACACCACCATGTGGCAGGTTATGAAAGAGCGCGAGGAACTTTACTCTAAAGCCGACTTTACCGACGAAGATGGTATTAAAGTGGCTGAATTAGAGGATAAGTTTGCGCAAATGGGTGGATACAATGCAGAAAACGATGCTGCTACCTTGCTCAGTGGCTTGGGTATCAAAGAAAAGCTCCATAACAAACTTATGAGTGAGCTTAGCGGTAAAGAGAAGGTGCGCGTTATGTTGGCACAAGCTCTCTTTGGCGAACCCGACAACTTGTTACTCGATGAGCCTACCAATGACCTTGACCTTGAAACCGTAGAATGGCTCGAAGAATATTTGGGCAACTTTGAACATACCGTGCTCGTTGTAAGCCACGACCGTCACTTCTTGGACCAAGTATGTACACACACCGTGGATATCGACTTTGGCAAGGTAACTCTCTTCTCGGGTAACTACTCATTCTGGTACGAGTCATCACAGCTCGCTTTGCGTCAGGCTCAAAACCAAAAGCAGAAGGCTGAGGAGAAGAAGAAGGAATTGGAAGAGTTTATTCGCCGTTTCTCTGCCAACGTGGCAAAGAGTAAGCAAACTACAAGCCGTAAGAAGATGCTCGAGAAACTCAATGTTGAAGAAATTAAACCTTCTACACGTAAGTATCCGGGTATTATCTTCCAAATGGATCGCGACCCAGGTAACCAAATTCTTGAGGTTAACGACTTGAAGGCAACTCTCGAAGATGGTACCTTGCTCTTTGATAAACTCAACTTCACTGTTGAAAAAGACGAGAAGATTGTGTTCTTAAGTCACGACCCTCGTGCCATGACTGCTTTGTTCGAAATTATCAATGGCAATGCGAAACCTGCAAGTGGTTCTTTTAAATGGGGTGTTACCATTACTACTGCTTACTTGCCCCTTGACAACACTTCGTTCTTTAATACGGATATGGACATGCTTACATGGCTCAGTCAGTATGGCGAAGGTAACGATGTGTATTTCAAGGCATTCTTGGGACGTATGCTCTTTAAGGACGAGGATATTCAAAAGAAGGTTAGCGTGCTCTCGGGTGGTGAAAAGATGCGCTGTATGATTGCTCGTATGCAATTGCGTAACGCAAACTGCTTGATTTTGGACACACCGACCAACCACCTCGATATGGAAAGTATTCAAGCATTTAACAACAACTTGAAACTCTTTAAGGGTAACATTCTCTTCTCAAGCCACGACCACGAATTTATTAACACCGTGGCAAACCGTATCATCGAACTTACTCCGAACGGAACCATCGACAAACTGATGTCTTATGAGGATTACATACACGATGAACGCGTAAAAGAGCTTAAAGCAAAACTTTATGGTGCTGAATAAGAACCGTAAGGATAAATGTTTTTAATACCGCATTGAATAAATGGCATAATATTTGCATAAGAATATTTAAAAAACATTCTCACGCAAAAATGAAAGAAAAAGAAGAAGAAAAGAAGATGCAAGAGGAACAGCAACAAGCTGAAACTCAAGCTACTGAACAGAATAACGAACAAACAGAACAGCAAGAACAGGCTGAAATGACGGATGCTGAAAAATTGGCAGCCGCTAACGAGGAAATTGCTCAACTAAAAGACAAATACTTGCGTCAGGTGGCAGAATTTGACAACTACCGCAAGCGCACACTGAAAGAGAAGACTGAACTCATTCTGAATGGTGGCGAAAAGGTGTTGGGTGCCCTACTCCCCGTGCTCGACGACTTGGATCGTGCAGTGGCTAACATTGCCAAAAGCGACGATGTGAAAACGCTGAAAGAAGGGGTTGATTTGATTCTTGACAAATTGACCAAAACTCTTGCTACACAAGGTTTGCAGAAAATGGAAACCATTGGCAAGGAGTTTGACACTGACTTCCATGAAGCGGTAGCACTTATTCCTGCACCTGAGGAATCGAAAAAGAATCATGTAATAGACTGCGTGCAGCCTGGATACATGCTCAACGATAAAGTGATCCGACACGCTAAAGTTGTGGTTGGACAATAAAAAGATTGGCTAATACTTAGGGCTATAGAATGTGATACTACGCATTCTATAACCCTAAAGGTGTTTCTATAATTGTTTGAAACATCCTACACGCATTAACTCAAACCCTACACAATGGCTGACGAAAAAGATTATTACAAAATATTAGGCGTAGAACGTTCTGCGTCTGCTGATGAAATTAAAAGAGCATACAAAAAAGTTGCCATAAAATATCACCCCGATCGTAACCCAGGAAACAAGGAGGCTGAAGAAAAATTTAAGCAGGCTGCCGAAGCATATGATGTTTTGCGCGACCCTGATAAACGTGCTCGTTATGACCAATTTGGTGCCGATGCCGTAAATGGCGCTGGTGGATTTGGTGGCTTCGGTGGAGCACAAGGCATGGATATTAACGATATTTTCAGTGCCTTTGGCGACATCTTTGGGGGTCATGGTTTTGGTGGCTTCGGCGGTTTTGGCGGCGGAGGACATGGCAGTGCTCAGCCTCGTCAGTACAAGGGTGCAGACATGCGCATGAAGGTTAAACTCACCTTAGAAGAAATTGCTACGGGAGTTACCAAAAAATTCAAAATGAAAAAAGACGTTACCTGCCCCGAATGTGGCGGTAGCGGTTGCGAAAAAGACTCTAAACCAGAGACTTGCGAAACTTGTCATGGTCAGGGATATGTGTTGCGTACACAACGTAGCATGTTCGGCATGATGCAGTCGCAAGAGGTTTGTCCTAATTGTCATGGTGAAGGCACGGTTATTAAACATAAGTGTGCACACTGCCATGGCGAAGGCATTGTTAAGGGTGAAGAAATTGTTGAAATCAACATTCCCGCTGGTGTAGGCGAAGGCATGGTGGTTAACATTCCTCGTAAGGGTAATGCTGCCATTCATAATGGTGTGCCTGGCGATATTCAGGTGATTATTGAGGAGGCACAACACCCTGACTTTATTCGCGATGAAACGGACTTGATTTATAATTTGCTGCTCACAGTGCCTCAGGCTACGCTTGGCGACACTGTTAAAATTCCTACGCTCGACGGTAAGGCACGTATCAAAATAGAACCGGGTACACAACCTGGTACTGCCCTTCGTTTACGCGGTAAGGGTTTGCCCGCCGTACAAGGCTATGGAAGCGGTAAGGGAGATATCGTAGTTAATATTAGCGTATACATCCCCGAAAAAGTAAGCAAAGAAGAAAAGTCTCATTTTGAAGCTTTAAAAGAAAGCAACAATTTGCAACCGAACGAAGGCATAAAGAACAAAATCTTTAGAGCCTTCAGAAACTATTTTAATAAATAGCCCAAATTTTAAAAATGAGTTGGCGAGCTTAAATGCTTGCTAACTCATTTTTTTGCACTAACTTTGTTACACAAAAAGAGGACTTGAGCCACTTTTTGAACATTCGCGAGGCTAATGCCTTTATTTACAAAGCTAAAGTGTAATTTAAAGACTCTATAGCCTCAACTTTTATATGCTTTAAATATGAATTACGACGAAACCATAGAATACCTGTTTAACGCGGCACCGCTATTTCAAAATGTGGGTGGTGCTGCTTATAAAGAGGGACTATCGAATACGCATTTACTCGACAAGTATTTTAACCACCCTCACACGCAATTTAAAACCATTCATATTGCTGGCACTAACGGAAAAGGGAGTTGCGCACACACCATAGCTGCCATTCTTCAACATAAAGGATTGCGCGTGGGCTTATACACCTCGCCTCACTTGGTGGACTTTAGAGAGCGTATCAAGATTAATGGAGAAATGATGTCTAAAGAATATGTGGTAAACTTTGTGGCAGAACATCGCCATTTTTTTGAACCTCTCCATCCTTCGTTCTTTGAATTGACCACCGCTTTGGCTTTTAAATATTTTGCTGAAGCACAAGTAGACGTGGCAGTGATTGAAGTTGGATTAGGTGGACGATTAGACTGTACGAATATCATCAATCCCGTGCTGAGCGTAATTACAAACATCAGTTTTGACCACACTCAATTTTTGGGCAATACGTTGGCACTGATTGCAAGCGAAAAGGCTGGTATTATAAAAAAGGGTGTGCCCGTAGTTATTGGTGAGGCGAACGATGAAACACGTCCTGTTTTTGAAGCACAGGCTCAAATGGTAGGCGCGCCCATTACCTTTGCTGAAGACGCAAAAGAAGTCGTAGAAAGTTGTGTGAATAGCAATGATACGCGACATTACGACACGCTTCATTACGGAACCTTTGACGGCGAACTAATGGGTGAATGTCAGGTTAAGAACACAAACACCATTCTCTGCGCTTGCAATATTCTTAAGAATACGTTTGACATCACAAACGAGGATATAATTTATGGTTTTACCCATGTAGGCGAAAGTACTGGATTACGCGGAAGATGGCAAATTTTACAACATAATCCTACTGTGGTTTGCGACACGGGACACAACACAGGTGGTTGGCTATATTTGGGGCAACAACTTAAAGAGATTACCTCAAAATATAACCAAGTACACATTGTGTTTGGTATGGCTTCGGACAAGGATGTTGACCACGTGATGTGTCAGTTACCCACAAAGGCGCATTATTATTGGACACGTGCTTCTGTTCATCGCGCTATGGATGAACATGAGGTGGCAGAGTTGGGCAAAAAACATGAACTGAAAGGCGAAATGTTTGACAATGTGCCTCAAGCCTATGAACAAGCACTGCAAAATGCCAACAAAAACGACTTTGTCTATGTGGGTGGCAGTTGCTTTGTAGTGGCTGATTTGCTAAAGTATTTGCAAGAAGCAACAAACTAAATACGATTGTTTTTGCAAGATAATGGCAACAACTTTGTAACATAAAGGCAACATCCCTTGCCCTTATGGGAAAATTTATAAAAGAAAACAACCACTTTGGGCGCTACAAATGAAATTAAATGCCTAATTTTACAGCGACCAAGTTAAAACATTATACACTATGAGCGAGAATCGCAGCTTAGTAACCATTGCCAATCTGTCGAAAGAGAAGATTATGTACCTTTTGCAGATGGCGCAAGAGTTTGAAAAACGTCCGAATCGAAAGATTTTGGACGATAAAGTCGTGGCAACTCTCTTCTTTGAGCCGTCTACCCGCACACGTCTTTCGTTTGAAACCGCAGCAAACCGTTTGGGTGCCAGAGTTATTGGTTTTACCGACCCAAAGGTAACAAGCTCTACAAAAGGCGAGACCTTGAAAGACACAATTATGATGGTAAGCAATTATGCCGATGTAATTGTGATGAGACATTATTTGGAGGGGGCTGCTCGCTATGCAAGTGAAGTTTCGCCTGTGCCTATCGTAAATGCAGGTGATGGTGCCAATCAGCATCCATCGCAAACAATGCTCGACCTTTATAGCATTTATAAAACACAAGGTACACTCGAGAACCTTAACATCTACCTTGTAGGTGACCTGAAATATGGCCGCACTGTACACTCTTTGCTTATGGCAATGCGACACTTCAACCCTACGTTCCACTTTATTGCGCCAAAAGAATTGGCGATGCCCGAAATCTATAAGCATTATTGCAAAGAATACGGCATTAAATATGAGGAACACGAGGACTTTAACGCTGAAGTTATTAGCCATGCCGACATCTTGTATATGACACGTGTGCAACGCGAACGCTTTACCGACCTCATGGAGTATGAACGCGTAAAGGATGTGTATATTCTGCGTAAGTCTATGCTGAAAGATGCACGCGAAAATATGAGAATTTTGCACCCTCTGCCCCGTGTAAACGAAATTGCCTACGACGTAGACGATGATCCACATGCCTACTACTTTGAACAGGCTCGTAATGGTCTTTACGCACGTCAAGCTATTATTTGCGACGTATTGGGTATTACTCTGGATGAAGTAAAAGAATAAAAAAAGAAGAGCGTTTAATCACACAAGATATTAGCAATGAAACGTCAGGAACTCATGGTGGCCGCTATAAAAAACGGCACCGTTATCGACCATATTCCCTCTAATAAATTGTTTCAAGTGGTGCGATTGCTGCACCTTGAAGACATTAACGTAAAGTCGCAAGTAATGGTAGGATATAACCTGCCAAGCGCAAAGATGGGCAATAAGAGCATCATTAAAATTGCCGATAAATTTTTTACGGATGCTGAACTTAACGTGCTCAGTGTGGTAGCACCCAACGTAACGCTCTGCATTATTCGCGACTACGAGGTAGTAGAAAAGAAATGCGTTACACTGCCTAACGAAATTGTAGGCATTGTGAAATGTGGCAACCCTAAGTGCATTACAAATAACGAGCCCATGCTCACTCACTTCCACTTAGTAGACGCACAAAAGGGTATCATTCAGTGCAAATACTGCGAGAAAGAACAAAAACTCGACAGCATTAAACTGGTATGACGCACGAGAAATTAGACTGGAAGCCGGGTACTATGATTTACCCGCTTCCTGCCTTACTTATTTCATGCGGAACAACGCCCGAAGAATATAACCTTTTCACTGTGGCATGGTCGGGAACCATCTGCACAAATCCTGCCATGTGCTATATTTCGGTTAGACCCGAACGACATTCTTACGATATTATTAAACGTAACATGGAGTTCGTGATAAATCTTACCACTGAAGATATGGCAAAGGCTACAGATTGGTGTGGCGTAAGGTCTGGACGCGACTATAATAAGTTTAAAGAAATGAACCTTACTCCTGCCCCATCCCACGCACTGCGTACACCTATCGTAGCAGAATCGCCTTTGAGCATTGAATGTAAGGTGAAAGAAATCGTACACCTTGGTTCACACGATATGTTTATTGCAGAGGTTGTGAATGTGCAAGCTGATGCACAATTCCTTGACGAACAAGGGAAATGGCACCTCGACCAAAGCAAACCCTTAGTTTATCTTCATGGCGCTTACTACGCATTGGGCGACTTTATAGGACGATTTGGTTTTTCTGTTAAAAAGAAAGACTAATATACTTGGCTAAGTGCAAACCTTTTGTAGTGTGCACTTAGACTAAGAAACCCAACATTCATAAACTAACTATACAAGCCTTATGAAAGATCCAGAAATTTTTAATCTTATTGAAGCAGAACACCAACGCCAATTGCGTGGCATTGAACTGATTGCTTCTGAAAACTTTGTAAGCGATGAGGTGATGAGAGCTATGGGCTCTTACCTTACAAACAAGTATGCCGAAGGCTATTCTGGACATCGCTATTATGGTGGTTGCCAAGTGGTAGACCAAGTGGAAACGCTTGCCATTGAACGAGCGAGAAAATTGTTTGACGCTGAATACGTAAATGTACAACCTCACTCTGGAGCACAAGCAAATGCAGCAGTTTTTCTTGCTTGCTTAAACCCTGGTGACACTTTCATGGGGCTTAACCTTGACCACGGCGGTCACCTTTCGCATGGTTCTAAGGTTAACACTTCGGGTATTATCTACCATCCTATTGGCTACAACCTGAACCAAGAAACAGGACGCGTAGATTACGACGAAATGGAAGCCTTAGCTTTAGCACATAAACCCAAAATGATTATTGGCGGAGGATCTGCCTATAGCCGTGAATGGGACTACGCTCGTATGCGTGCTATTGCTGATAAAATTGGTGCTATCTTTATGGTAGACATGGCACACCCTGCAGGACTTATTGCTGCAGGACTGCTTGACAATCCACTTAAATATGCGCATATTGTTACTACCACTACACACAAGACTCTTAGAGGTCCACGTGGTGGTATGATTCTTATGGGACATGACTTTGAAAACCCATGGGGAAAGAAAAGCCCCAAAGGGGAAATACGCATGATGAGTCAACTGCTTAATAGTGCGGTTTTCCCTGGCATTCAAGGCGGACCACTCGAACATGTCATTGCAGCCAAAGCTGTGGCTTTTAACGAGGCTCTACAACCCGAATTTAAAACTTATGCCCTACAGGTAAAGAATAATGCGGCACGATTGGCTGCTGCACTTACCGAACGTGGATTTACAATTGTGAGTGGTGGCACAGACAATCACTCCATGCTTGTAGACCTTCGCAGCAAATATCCTGATTTAACAGGTAAAGTTGCAGAAAACGCTTTGGTGGCTGCCGACATTACCGTAAACAAAAATATGGTGCCCTTCGACAGTCGTTCAGCATTTCAAACCTCAGGCATTCGTCTTGGAACACCCGCTATCACTACACGCGGAGCCAAAGAAGACCTTATGGACCAAATTGCCGAAATGATTGAAACAGTGCTTAATAATCCTACCGATGAAGGCACCATAAACAGCGTTCGACAGCGTGTAAATAGCACAATGGCATCCTATCCGCTCTTTGCTTGGTAAACTTTGTTTAGAAAAACTGCATAAAACAAGCAAAAAACAACAACAATTCTTGCCATTTCAAACAAGATATTGTACTTTTGCACATGGAATAACATCCATATAATTTATAAATTTACTTATCAATTATGGTAAACTACAAAGAACTTGGCTTGGTGAACACTCGCGAGATGTTCAAGCGTGCCATCAACGGTGGTTATGCAATCCCCGCTTTCAACTTCAATAACCTTGAACAGCTCCAGGCTATCATCAAGGCTTCTTCTGAACTCAAGTCTCCGGTAATCCTTCAGGTTTCTAAGGGTGCTCGTAACTATGCTAACGAAACTCTTCTTCGTTACATGGCTGAAGGTGCTGTAGAATACGCTAAGGAACTCGGTTGCCACCACCCTGAAATCGTGCTCCACCTTGACCACGGTGATAGCTTCGAACTCTGCAAGAGCTGCGTTGACCTCGGCTTCTCTTCTGTAATGATCGACGGTTCTTCACTTCCTTACGAGGAGAACATTGCTCTTACTAAGAAGGTTGTAGAATACGCTCACCAATACGACGTAACAGTTGAAGGTGAACTCGGTGTATTGGCTGGTGTTGAAGACGAAGTTTCTTCTGACGTATGCCACTATACTAAGCCTGAAGAAGTTATCGACTTTACTTCTAAGACTGGTGTTGACTCACTCGCTATCTCAATCGGTACTTCACACGGTGCTTACAAGTTCACTCCCGAACAGTGCACTCGTGACCCGAAGACTGGTAAGCTCGTTCCTCCTCCCTTGGCATTCGATATCCTCGACGCTATCATGGAGAAACTCCCCGGTTTCCCCATCGTACTCCACGGTTCTTCTTCAGTTCCTCAGGAATACGTTGACATTATCAACGCTAACGGTGGTAAACTCCCCGATGCAGTTGGTATCCCCGAAGAACAGCTCCGCAAGGCTTCTAAGAGCGCTGTTTGCAAGATCAACATCGACTCTGACTCACGTCTCGCCTTCACTGCTGCTGTACGTAAGGTATTCAACGAAAAGCCCGGTGAATTCGATCCCCGTAAGTACTGCGGTCCTGCTCGTGACCTCATGGAACAGATGTACAAGCACAAGATCACTGAAGTACTCGGTTCTGACAACAAGCTCGCTAACTGCGACTAATCAATACATCGCTGCATAAATAAATTGCAGTGATTGAGATAAAAAATAAAAGCCGTTTCAACTACAAAATTAGGGTTGAAACGGCCTTTTTTTTAAATGCAAATGAAAGATGCAAAGCTCTACTTTCGAATAGAAAATCCAAAAATTGAATAACCCCAAAGCTACTTTACTATTGCGTAGTCTTTTATTGCTTCTTTCACTTGTGAACTTTTATACTTAGTTTTTCTTCGTAATACGATCAAACAGATTTTTATTGAAATTCTTAATATCTCGTCCCGTTTTATTTATTAAGTTTTCGGGCAAAGTTTTCCATTCGTTAAAGAAGTCCGGAATTAACTGTAAGAGATTTTTTATGGGAAGTTGTGGCTTATCGCCCTCCTGCTTATGCGAATTTACAATCACATTAAACGCTTGATGGTGAAGCAGTACGTCAATCACACAACCTGTCCAAAAAGGATCTCCATCATAATGTGCCACACCATCATGTTCACGTACAATACGCAATTTATTCGTTCTAAACGATTTAACATGACTATTATCGGGTAATGTACCACTAAACAACTGAAAAGCCACCTGCGGAGCTTCTATCGCGTTAAAAGGTTCCATTACAACCACATCAAAGAGTCCATCCTTCATACTTGCATAAGGCGCTATAAAAGCATCATTGCCATATTGCGAAGCGTTCGCACAAGCTATCAAAAAAGCCTTGCACCTTTCACTTCCATTTTCATCCTCTATCACATACTCCTGTGGTTTATATTGCAAGCCCGACTTAAGTGTGTTCTCTACATACGTTAAAAGACCACGTTTTCCCGATGATGCAAATTTCTCGCTAATAAAAGCATCAAACCCCACACCACATGTACAAAAGAAAGGACGATCATTAATAGTGCCATAATCTAACTTGTGCACCACACATTCATTAATAACCGAAATTGCCTTTTTTGCATTAATAGGAATACCTAAATGACGCGCCAAACCATTCCCCGATCCACAAGGAATAATGCCCATAGCCGTATTCGTACCAACAAGGGCTCTACCGACCTCGTTTACAGTACCATCTCCACCCACTGCTACAACCACATCCACGCCTCTTTGCGCAGCTTGCTGGGCTATAAGCGTTGCATGGCCCGCATACTGCGTCTTTTCCACTTCTATGTCGTAAACATTTGTATCTGTCAGTTTTTCAACCAATTTAGCAATACCTTGTTTGCGTTGTGTACCCGAAATGGGATTGATTATGTAGAGAATTCTTTTTTTCATGAAATGTGAACATGTAACATTTCTGCAAAGATACACACATTATTGACAAAACTAAGACTTTTTCTATAAAAACTGATAGCCATAATCTTTTCCATCTCGTTATCTCATCACTTTTCCCTATAACACATTTCTACGCCTCGTAAAAGACAAACAACAACCAATCGTAATCTCTATTTACTAAGTAATTTTTATTCTATCCGAATTTACATAGTCAATCACAGCCCTTACAGCTTCATCAACCTTCTTTTGATTGCGCCTTACAATTTCCGTCTTCGATTTCTTTCTGTTATCTAAGTACGCTGGTATTTAATATTAGTTCAACATTCAACCAGGCAGTTCAAACATAACCTTTGCCCCAAATAAAGACAAACAACAATCAGTCATTATCACGATCATACAGATAGCGTATTTTACCCGTTTCGTAATATTTTTTAGTTGTCTTTCTCTCGAATATTTACCAACGTTCGGGTTTTTCTTATGCCCACCTGTCACAAAGAAAAGAATAGTCAAAACCACAAAAGTACCAAAAATTTCAAACATAACCACTCATTTGAAGTTTTCAACATAACCTACGCCTCATAAAAAGACAAACAACAATCTTGCCTACATCAGCGTTTTTTCTTTCCAAACATAAACTCCCACCACATCAAGTCATACATCCTTCGCATCATCTTCGTCTGTTCTTGCATTTCACGTTCAGCAGGTGTCAATGTTTGTTGTGGAGCCTTAGGCTTCTTTTGTTCTTTCGTTTCTACAGAAGGACTATTCCAAGTACAATACAGAATAACCGAGAAACAAACCACAGCAAACACTATAAAAGCAATATCTATACCTTCCATATCATATAATTTAATATTAGTTCAACATTCAACCAAGCAGTTCAAACATAACCTTTGCCCCATATAAAGACAAACAACAATCAGTCTAAATCTCGATCTACCAAATAATTTCTATTACCAGTCTCAAGAAATTTTTTATACTGTCTTTCTTTTGAATATTTACCAGTAGTTGGCTTGTTCTTATGCCCACCTGTCACAAAGAAAAGAATAGTCAAAACTATAAAAGTACCAATAATTTCAAACATAACCATTTATTTTAAGTTTTCAACATAACCTATGCCTCATAAAAAGACAAACAACAATCTTGCCTACATCAGCGTTTTTTCTTTCCAAACATAAAATCCCACCACATCAAGTCATACATCTTTCGCATCATCTTCGTCTGTTCTTGCATTTCGCGTTCAGCAGGCGTCAATGTTTGTTGTGGAGCCTTAGGCTTCTTTTGTTCTTTCGTTTCTGCAGAAGGACTATTCCAAGCGAGAAACATAAAAAACAAGCAACAAACCACAGCAAACACTATAAAAGCAATATCTATACCATCCATATCATATAATTTAATATTAGTTTTACATTCAACCAAGCAGTTCAAACATAACCCTTACCTCATAAAAAGACAAACAACAATCAGTCTAAATCTCGATCGCTTAGATAGCGTCTATTCCCTGTTTGCAAATATCTTTCTCTTTGCCTTTCTCTTGAATATTTTCCCGTTCTGACTTTATTCCTACCTCTCCAACCAACAAAATAGAGAACAGCCAATATAAATATAACCTCAAGCATAACCATTCATTTTAAGTTTTCAACATAACCTATACCTCATAAAAAGACAAACAGCAATCTTGCCTACATCAGCGTTTTTTCTTTCCAAACATAAAATCCCACCACATCAAGTCATACATCTTTCGCATCATCTTCGTCTGTTCTTGCATTTCGCGTTCAGCAGGCGTCAATGTTTGTTGTGGAGCCTTAGGCTTCTTTTGTTCTTTCGTTTCTGCAGAAAGACTATTCCAAGTACAATACAGAATAACCGAGAAACAAACCACACAAACCACTATATACGCAATATCTATACCATCCATATCATATAATTTAATATTAGTTCAACATTCAACCAATCAGTTCAGCACAATCATTCATTTTAAGTTTCCTACCGCAAATATACTCCTTCCCATCCAATCATCCAAACCTTTATCCCAAAAGTAACACCGTTAACTCCCAAAAGACCAAAAAAGACCCAAAAAAGGGAGTTCTTCACCCCCTTTCCTTATCCGTCAGCGAGTCAAACGCCCCCGCAAAGTCATCCCCCAAAATCTCAGCAAGTCTATTCTTCAGCACCTCCACCGAAATGTACCACGACTTGTTAAACCACGGCTTACGTTCACGAGCCTTCCCCAAATGATGTTCAGCCCTATACGCCTTGCCCAAAAACGCCAAGTCACCACCATTCCCATGCCGATAACCATTACCCACGCCCAAGTCCACATAAATACCATACTCCAAAAACTTAAAAGCCATATCCGCCTCCGCGTCGCGCAAGTTCAGTTCACCAGCCTTCACGCTACGTCTCAAAGCCCCCGTATCATGCACCCCAAGCAAGTCCAATCGGTCCTGCCAAATCTGCACCATCTTAGTCCGCCAAGCCTTCAAGTAAAGCGCATCTGCCCTTTCACGCCCATTCTCCATCATTCAAACCATTTTCTTTTTTAAATAACCTGCTATACTTGCCAGTGCTCGTCTTTCCGAGCTGTCAGCCCTATAACCTCCTAAACCTGCTTGTGCGCTTCGAAGCAAGATATACCGCTGTATACCTCATGGGCAATTCTTTTAATTTTTATAGTGTGGGGTGGTTAGCCCCACATTACCTTTAGATTAATGTTCCTTGTTTGTAAATCTTAACCCCGATAGGGCTAATGCCGAATGAAAAGCGTTTATCACACTGATATTCAAATTCTTTCCATGCACGTTCGTACGTTTCGAACTTTTCGATGAAAGGCTTAACGTCCTCCTTGTTCCATTGGATTTCATGTACTACCATTTTGTTTAGCTGCTTGTCTTGTGTTGTCCCAACGATTCTTCCCTCATGCCAATTCTTCTCCTTGATGAGGATATTTGTTGGAATGTAACCTGCTGTGTTTTTTAAACGAACGCAAATGCGGATTCTATACATTTCCGTCTTCGATTTCTTTCTGTTATCTAAGTACGCTGATATTGTTACCATAATCTCACGGATTCCTCACGGATTTTGTGGTAAAAATAGTCATTTATTGGCAAAATGTGGCAATATTTGGCAGTGATTTTTGCGTATAAAGCAAAAGAAAAAACCACCGATTTACTTGCTAAATGCTTGTAAATCAGTGGTTTTCAATGTTTGTCGGGGCGACGGGATTCGAACCCACGACCCCCTGCTCCCAAAGCCAATCTTGCAACAACATCTAACTTCTTGATAATCAACACATTCAAGCCCTCCTCAAAAAGTCACTCATAAATGTCTCACAAAATCCATTTCCCCCTATCCTTTAGGCACATAGCTGTTTTGAGTTGAAAATCAAGCAATTATAAGCATAAAGAAGTCTCTCGCATATCCAAAGACTTGCAAGAGACTAAGAAAAGGTGTGTCCGTCAGCCACAGACACACCCGTGTCTTAAAGATGTAACAAGTTGGCTGAATTATATTTTTTCGGCAGTTTCGCGTATTCGTTTAGCCAAATCTAAAAGAGAAGCACGAAAGTGTTCCTTCTCTTCAGGCGTAAACCCACCGACACCACCATTACCATCTATTCCATCCATCTTGTGGTAGAACCATGAAGAAGAACGCTTAAAATAACGATTACTAAAGTCTAACCATGAAACACTCATTAGGATATCCTTGCAGCGTTCCTTCATTTCTGTAAATACTTTTTTATCTTCCATATTTTATAAAAAGGCTTGTAGCTTTAATAATTTACCTATCAATAGAAACTTCACATAATCTTAAATAAAGCCCGCATTATCAAGTTCAAAACTCAATTCATATTCACCTTTAATTTCATCGGGCCAGCGTTCTTCGGGGATTTCCATTTTAATTTGCTCAATAGATGTGCGCACATCCTCTTTAACCTCTTCAATCGTGTTTCCAGCACCATAAATGCCCTCACAATTTTTGCTATAAGCCGTAAAGAGATCTTTAGATTGCTCAATAATAACTTCGATCCGTTTCATATATGTTGTTGTATGTTTAGAAATAGACGAAGCAAAAGTAACAAAAAAGCCCCAAGCCGTCAAGCCTGGAGCCTTCTTTTTTGCGCCCATCAGCCACAGGCGACATTCACGCGCGGGCAGCCGTTAAAGCCCAGCTGAAAAGTAAAAAGAAAGGAGGTATAATTAAATATCGGCATATTTGCGCAGCATCCCATTACAATTAGTCAGGAGCCTGGTCTATACGATCAGCAGCAGCAACAAGTCGTGCAGCCATATCGCGTAGAGCATTTGCAAATGTCTTAGCCTCCTCAGGTTTAAACATAGCAGGTTTGCCATTTACCTCGTTACCATGAAGGCGTTGTGTTAGCCATTGCGCTGTGCGGTTAAAATATTTTCGAGCCACACCACTAAAATTTATAAATCCGCAAATCTCAAGACCTGCAAGCCATACGGCATCATTCTTAGTTTCAGGCTTCATCAAAGCAGCCTTTTTCATGTTTTCATTTGTTTCTTTCATAATGTGTGTATATGTGAGTGTACATGAATAACCTTTTAAACAATAAGCCCCGCCCGTATTTAGCGGGGCTTGATTGTTTGTTACTACTTGTCTAATGCTTCCTCGAGTTTTTTGCTCAATCGGTCGATTTCCTCAACGATGTAATACTCGTTTATCTCTTCTCTAACGATTTGCATTAGTGAGTAAATCTTAAGCATCAGCTTTCTCTCATCTTTGGTCATTCATATACACCTCCTTTCTTTTATTATTTACACTACAAAGATAATAACAAATTTGTAAATAACCAAGAAATATAATAACAAATTTGAAATTATTTTTCAAAAAAGCCCCAAGCCATCAGCCTGGAGCCTTTCCTCATTCAATCTCATAAAAATACCCACGCTTCAAAGGTTGCACCCCATTCGTGTCAATCGTCACCTCCATCTTATGGCAAGCATATCGTTTCCCCTTAATCACATACGTAGCCGTAGGATCAAGCTCCACATCGTCCAAAAACACAAATTGGTGTTCTGCAGCCGTTTTAATCCGTTCAGCAAACGCCAAGTTCCTTCCCACACACACATCATCATGCGCAGAAGGCTGCAAGCGAAACGGTTGAGCCGCATTCGTTGCCACCGTCAAAGGCAAATAAAACCCATCATCCGTCGGCAAAAGGTTAACCCCAAGAGCCAATTTATAGGGAAACAAATCAGGCTGCTTCCCCCATGCCACACACGAGTTCAAAGCCACCTCCAACTTGTCAGGCTTCGTTCTGCTCTCACCGCTGCCACCATCACCGCAAACAGCATCATTCACCGAATACGCCACCTTCTTAGGCACCACCACCGATTGCGTTTGGCTCACCAAAACAGGATATCCGTCAAATGTAGAAGGAACAACATTCTCCCCGCCACCAGTGGGATGAATCACATACTCATACTCAAAACTCTGATACCCCATCTGCAACGGCACAATGCGCAACCGCGTGTTAATATCTCGCTTCGTCGTAGCCCCATAAAACGGACCATTCTTAATCAAAGGCGGAAACAAATCCACCTCAGCCAAATAAAACTTACCATCCTTTGCCGACTTCAAAAAAGCATGCGTACGCTTCAAATTCAAGTCCACAAACAACCACTTCGAAGTCGCCTTCTCCTCATCACTCACAACATGCTGTCCCACCCATTGGCGCAGCAAAGTCTCATTGTTAAAAGTCATAACAACAGCCTTCTCCCACACCTCATCAGGCAACCGCACCACACCAGGAATACTCCCATGTTCATAGTCCGTGTTCCCTTCCAGTGTCGTCTTCCCATCATCATGGTCAATGTCAGTCGTCAGCTCATCCGTCACCCTCGTCAGCACCGCATCAGCACCCTCCTCATAGTGCAAACTCAGCCCAATCAAGTTCACCGTCTTAAACACCTTGCCTCTCACGTCCACCGACTCCTTCACCTCCAAGTACACACCAAAAGTCCGCTGCAGCTCCTTAAAGAACTCCGCAACAGTCCAATGAGGCAACACATCATTCACGTCACTCGTCTGCGCATTATTCGCCACAAACACACCTTTAAGCCACGAAGTGTCAAACACACTCCACTTCTTAACATAACCCAAAGCCTTAAAAATGGCATTTATAACCGTTGTCAAATAAGGCTGCACAGCATAGTTCATATACTTACACACCTTCTCAGTCACCACATCATTCTTCGTCCAATACTTCCACTTCGGGTAATTCACCACCATCCCCTCACCATCCCTCACAGGGAACGTCACAAACAAATGATCCTTATCATACCCCTCTTGAAATCCCACAGGCGTGTTCGGGTTCTCCAGCTTCAGTCCCAAGTCCAACTCATCAATGTACAAGTCATTCCCATTAGCATCCTTCCCAAAGTCATTCACCGCACTCTTACCCGCAAGCAACTGCACCTTCACCTCCGCATCCGTCACCGTCATCACCTTAGCCACACCCACCACGTCCACGGGGGGAGCAATCAAGTGCATCGGTAGTTCCACATTAGCCCAACCAGCCACTCCCACCTCAGCCCGATGCAGAGCACCAAAAATCGCCAAGTTCTCAGCGCACCCATCCAAGGGCAGCTGCACCTCAAACGTAAAGTCCCCCTGATCCTCAAAATAAGGATTCATACGTGTCAACTTAAACGACGTTCCAGCCTTCAACACAGCCACCTTTCCGTCAATCATCAATCTAATCATTGCCTCTTCATTTTGTTATACAAATTCCATTGTCTGTCCAATCCCTCAGGACCATCAATCACCACCACAGCCTTAATGCCCTGGTCAATCTGTTCCGTCAGTCTCGTCAACACCCCATTCGTAGCGCCATTCGCTCCCCCGTCAGCCAGCTGCAGCGCAGCCACATCGGCCGTAGCAGCCGTGTTAGCCGACGTAGCAAGCGGAGCAGCAATAGCCCTACTCACATCCGCAGCCGTCAAACTGGCAATGCGGTTCGTGCGTTGCGCATGGTCAATCAGCTGCAACACAGGCAACACATTCGGGTTCCTCACCGCCTCATGGTTCGCCACAAACTCACCCTCATGCACCACACCAGCCGAGCGTCGCCATCTGTTACCACCCGTAAAGCCACCCTCATAGTAGCCCTCACTCTGCGCAGCATGCTGCTTCTTAATCGTAGCAATCTGAATCATACCCGCAGCCGTAGCAGCAACTGCAGCAGCCACAGCCAAGGCAGGACCAACAATCGGAATCTTCACAACCGAGCCATAAGCCATAATAGCATTCATCGCAGTTTGCGCCACAGCCTGAGCAATCTCCACGGCCATCATCTTCTTGTTATACTTATTCTTAATCTTAGCCAAGTCCTTCTGTTTCTGTTCCTCCAACTGCTTACCCCTCGCAGAGTTCTGTCCAGCAGCCTTAATCTCAGCATCATACTTAGCCGTCACCTTAGCCTCTTCCTCTTGCTGTTGCGCCTGGAACAGTTGAGATGCAGAACTCATAATAGCATTCACCGCAGAAAACGAGGCAGCTGCCATGTTCTGGAAATTATCAAAACGCTTCTTAGCCAACTCTTTACAAGCATCATGATAAGTCTGCTCACTAATTAAGTCTTCATCGCGCATCTTCTTCAAGTTGTCATACACCTTACGCGTGTCAGCAATATCATTTGCAGCCTTTGCCAAACCCGTAAAGCCAAAGTCCACCGAAGCATCCACACTCTTCGCCCCCGAGTCCTTACCATACCCAGCATCGCTCAATGCCTGTTGCGCTTTCTTTCTGCGTTCATCAGCAATCTCACCCGTGCCACCAACATTCGCACTACCATCAAGCCCATTATATTTCAGCCCAATGAGTTTCTTCAACCGCTCATACTCCGCATCCGTAATCTCGCCAATGCGTTTTCCCGTCTCGTCCGTAGCATTATACACAGCGTCCAACATCTGCAATTCAATGTCCATACGCTCCTTTGCCCCCTTCTGTTCATAGTCCTTTCTCAGCGTCTCTACCTTTTGCCAAAAGTCCTTTCTTCTCTGCAAAGCATCAGCCTCTACCGCCTCGTCATATTCGCTCTCATACTTTGCAGCAGCCTCCTCTTGACCATAAAGTTTACTCATCGCAGCACGACGCTTCAGGTAGTTCAATTTTATCTCGCTTTTCTTCTTCTCATACTGCTCCTCCGTCACCGTGCCGTTAAGATAATTCTTCTTAGCAACCTCCAATTCTTCCTTCTCCTCCACGTCCAATTCGTGAATACTCCAAGCATGGTTCTCCTTGCGTGTTTCATTCTTCACGTCAAGTCGCTTTTGCTCAAATTTCACCCATTCTTCAGAGTTTTTGTTGTAGAGGTCGCGTTCATCAGCATAAAGCTTCGCGTCAATATCCAATTTTTGGGCTGAATATTCACGATGATCAATAAGTCCCGCATCATACTGCGTCTTTGCCACCAAGCGCTGCTTTTCTGCCTCTTTCTCCAACTTCTCACGCTCCTTCTTCATCAAGTCCGTCTCACCATGGCTGCCACCTGTTCCGCCACCATGGTTGCTACCTGTTCCACCACCTGCAGTAGGACTAAACGTCGGCACACCTCCCAATGGTGAAGTCACACCACCATTCGAGGCTATCTTAGTATATTCATTCCAAGCACCACCCTTTTTCACAAAATCAAGCAGCGTTTGCTTTTCTTTCTTGTTCTGCTTTCCCTTTTCTACATACTCATTGTACTTCAGCTTATCAAAGCTTAGCTTAGCTAAATCATTTTTTCTCGTAGGATTCAGTTCAACTTGGATCGTCACCTTCTTGCCACCAGGCATTGTCCCGGTTATACCAGGTCCCTCTGTGCGACTCTCATGCCCAGGCTTCTTCATCTCCCCTTCACGCTTAGCAATAGCCTTATTCCAAGCATCAATAGCCATATCTATGTCTATCTGCTTTTTCGCATTTTCCTGCACCTTCTCAAACACAGCTTGTGCCAAAGCCAAACGGTCAAGTTTAGCAATATAGTCATCAATCGCCTTTGTGTTCTTCTCTATCAACACACCGCTCGAACTAATCGAGGCATGATACCCTGGCACAATCTGTTGCAACTTAGCTATCGCTGCACGTCTATCATCAATGCTCGCTGAGTTATCACGAATAATCCCCGTCAACATCTCTATCTGCGCACGCTCATTCTTCGTGCTGTCAGCTTGCGCCTTCTTCACAGCGTTCAGCAATTCTTGCTTACGGCGTTGTTCGTCCGTAGCCGAAGCATTAGCCTTCTTAGCCTTCGTGTTCTTCTCCTCAGCCTCCGTTGCATTATTGCTCACAAAAGCCCAAGTAACAAGCGCAGCTACAGCCGATAAGATAAGCGAAATAAATGCAGAGAAACCATTGGCTTTTATCGCAGCATTCAATGCAGTTTGTGCAGCCGTCAACCCTGCCGTCGCAGCAGTCTGAATATACGTCACCGCGGTCCATGCAGCCGTACCTACTTTGCAAAGGGTTTGCCACATCGAGTGCAATTTCATCACAGCCGTATAAGTTGCCACAGCCACCGTTGCAGTCACTATCGCACGCGAATTCTCGCCCACAAAGTTCACCACCACACCAAGCAAACTGATAAGACTTCTCAAAACAGGCGCAGCAGCCACCACAGCATTATTCATGCTCGTAAACACAGGATACAATCTTTGCCCAAGTTCCACACGCAAGTCCTTCATCTTCTTCTGGGCCTTCTCCAGTTCAGCCTTAGCCGTTTTGTTCGATGCCATAAACTCATTCGTGCACGACGTTCCCTCTTCAAAGGCTCTTGCAGCCTCAGTCTGTGCCACCTTCACATCGCCCAGCTTTCCTGCAAGTGTCGAGAGCGTTTGCGTCACGCCAGCACCACTCAGTCCCATTTCAGCGAGCATAGGCGTCAGTCTGTCCATGCCTCCTGCACTATTCAGCGCTTGCAAAAACTCCAACAGTGCACCATTCGCATCCACCGAAAGTTTCTTGGTGAATGCCTCCACTTCAAGCCCTGCAGCCTTTGCCATCTTTGCAGGATCCTTAAACAGTGCCGTCAACACATTCTGCAATGCCGTAGCACCTTTCTCCACCGCCACTTGGTTTTGGTCCATCACCGAGGCAAGACCCATCAACTGCGCTTGCGACATTCCCGCCTGATTACCCACACCTGCCAAGCGGTTCGTAAATTCCATAATGTACCCTTCACTCGCGCTCGAACTCTGTGCCAACTCGTTAATCACACTTGCAGTCGACAACATCGCTTGCTTCAGTCCCATCGTTTTGTCGGTGCCAAACATCTGCGCCAACTTTCCAATGTTCTTCACAGCGTCCTCGCCCAAGTCCTCGCCAAGAGCCACATTTATTTGGTCTGCAGCTTCCACAAAGTCAAGCACAGCTCCCTTGCTCTGAATGCCCAATCGTCCAGCATCCGCAGCAAGGTCGTTCAACTTCTCGCGTGGTGTGCGAGTGTCCAATCGCTTAAAGCTTTCATTCAGCGCATCCACCTCATCCTTAGCGAGTCCCGTATATTTTGACACCCCCGATGTATGCTCAGCCATCTCAGCATATTCGTTAACAAACTCTCCCACGAGTTCTTTGGCTGCACTCAGTTTGCCCAAAACGCTGTCAAGAATAACGGTTAAACCATTCCAATCGTTGCCCCATTTAGATATTTTTTTGCTCAGGCCTCCCCATCCAAAGCTACTCTCCGCAGCCTTCTGCTCATCGCTGATTTTCTTCAGTTCTGCTTTCGTCTCCTGCAGTGCACGTGTAAGTTCTTTCCATTGTTTCTCGCCACGCTTCACACTTCCGCTGTTCAACTCTCGGTTAATCTCCTTAATCGTAGCCTTCAGTTCACGCGGAGTCGCCTTATCCAAGTTTTCCAATACTTTCTTTACGGTCGATGCACGGCTTTGCAAACGTGCGCTTTGAGCCTCCAGACTTTTAACCTCCTTCGCATAAGCCTGCAAAGCCTTACCGTCGCCACGATCAAAAGCCTCCGACTTCTTCTTACGTGCTTCCTCAAGCTTTTTGTTAATCTCGTCAAGTTTGCGTTGCGCTTGCTCCGAGTTAATCGCAAGCGTCACGGTCTTAATGTTTATGTTGCTCATATACAAAAAATGTGTTACTTTCAGTTTTTCTCCAAAAGTAACACATTCTTATGCCTCATAAAAAGACAAACAACAATCAGTCTAAATCTCGATCTACCAAGTAATTTCTATTCCCAGTCTCAAGATATTTTTTATATTGTCTTTCTTCTGAATATTTACCAACATTTGGGTTTCTCTTATGCCCACCTGTCACAAAGAAAAGAATAGTCAAAACCACAAAAGTACCTATAATCTCAAACATAACCTTTCATTTTAAGTTTTCAACATTACCTACATCTCGCAAAAAGACAAACAACAATCAGTCATAATCACGATCATACAGATAACGCTTTTTGCCCGTTTCGTAATATTTTTTTAGTTGTCTTTCTCTTGAATATTTACCAGCGTTCGGGTTTTCTTTATGCCCTCCTGTCACAAAGAAAAGAATAGTCAAAACGATAAAAGTACCTATAATCTCAAACATAACCTTTCATTTTAAATCGTTAATACCCATTTCATACCGCGAATATAAACATTCACATCCAATCCCCCAAACCTTTCTCCCAAAAGTAACACCGTTAACTCCAAAAAGACCAAAAAAGAACACAAAAAAAGGGAGCATCACCCCCTTTCCTTATCCGTCAGCGAGTCAAACGCCCCCGCAAAATCATCCCCCAAAATCTCAGCAAGTCTATTCTTCAGCACCTCCACCGAAATGTACC
>ERZ1026862.427-NODE-427-length-27674-cov-20.193200_pt1 | contig 27674 bp, 20 predicted proteins | sample MGYA00380161_ERZ1026862 | MGnify/ENA primary metagenome ERZ1026862 (study PRJEB33269, sample SAMEA4719797) | human gut metagenome | biome: human-associated habitat; feature: organic feature; material: feces | place: Cameroon | collected 2013-10 ... | reverse complement strand
GGAAGAGAGACTTGAAGAATCCCTTCTGCTCATCGTTCTGCTCGAAGAATTTCTCAGAGAATCCGCTCTCTTTGGCTGCCAGGTTGAGCAGCTCACGGTCGTAGCACTTGCAACCGAAATCCTTTGCCAACTTCTCTGCGATGATGTGTCCGCCACTGCCTATCTGTCGGCCCACGTTTATAATTATCTTAGTCATAAGGTATTATTTTTTGTAGAATGTATATTTGTTGAATTGAACTTTAGTAAGTTCTGGAGTTAAGGAGTTATCGCTCCCTTCGCTCGCTGAGGAGTTAAGACAATAGCTTTTGTGGACTTGAGATTAAACATTGCCCTCCAAGGCATTTGTCTTAACTCCTTAACTCCTTAACTCCTTAACTTCTTTAACTCCTTGACTTCTTAACTTCTCGTTCTCCTTGTGCATTCTCTTCAGCTTGTTCATGTATCTCATCATCACGACTCCGGCAATGACTGCAGCCGAGAAGTCGGAGATGGGCATGCTGTACCATACTCCGTCGATATCCCATATCATCGGCAGGAATGCCAAGAGCGGCAGGAGGATGAGCAACTGTCTCGACAGGGAGAGGAAGATGCTGATCTTTACCTTGCCGATGCACTGGAAGAAGTTGGTGATGACCATCTGGAATCCGATGACCGGGAAGCAGAACATCACTACTCTGATTGCCTTGATGCCCAAGTCTATCAGCGTTTTATCCGTAGTAAAGAGTCTTGCGCAGTAGTAAGGCAGGAACATCGCTATCAGCCATCCCGTTACCATGATGGCGGTGGCGGCAATGATGCTCAGGTTCAATACGCGCATCAGTCGGTCCAGTTTCTGAGCTCCGTAATTGTAGCCGGCGATAGGCTGCATTCCCTGGTTTACGCCGAATACGAACATGATGAACACCATTGCAATACCATTGGCTATTCCGTAGGCACCCACGGAGAGGTCGCCTCCGAAACGCACCAGCTGGTTGTTGATGAAGATGACGATGATGCAGGCGCACACGTTCATCAGGAACGGCGAAATGCCGATGGCGAGGATGTTATCTACGAGCTTCCTCTTCAGTTTGTAGATGCCTTTCTTGAAGTGGAGCAGCTCGCTCTTGTTGCTGAAGAGTTTGAATTGCCAGCACAGCGCCATGAGCTGCGACAGGATGGTGGCAATGGCGGCTCCCTGTATTCCCCATTTGAATCCGATGATGAAGAGTGCGTCCAATATCACGTTCATCACCACCGTGAAGATGGTGGCATACATGGCTTGCCGTGGTTTGCTGGCTGCCCTGAGCAGGGCATTCATGCCAAAGTACATGTGGCTCACCACGTTGCCCAACAGGATGATGACCATATACTCGTGAGCATAGATCAGCGTCTGGTCGCTGGCTCCGAAGAACCGAAGGATGGGGTCGAGGAATAGCAGACAGATGATACTCAGTCCGATACCGATGATGAGATTCAGCGATATCGTGTTTCCTAATATGTTCTGGGCTGTGGCGTAGTCTTTCTGGCCCAGTTTCACACTGATGGCTGTCGAGGCTCCCACGCCAACACCGGCTCCGAAGGCTGCCGTGAGGTTCATAAAGGGGAAGGTGATGGCAAGACCGGAGATGGCCATGGCTCCTACTCCCTGACCGATAAACACGCGGTCTACGATGTTGTAGAGCGAGGCTGCTGTCATCGCTACCATGGCGGGAAGGGCATATTGTATAAGCAATTTACCCACAGGCTTGGTGCCTAATTCTAATGTCGCTTGCTTATTTTCCATGTTGCAAAATTACAAAAAAATATTGATACCTTGTCCGTTCTGTCCGAAAAAGTTGCCTCGATGATGACAAATGGACAAAAATATGGCTTTTCGTTTGGCTATGTCGCAAGAAAAACTTACTTTTGCATCTTGTGACTAAAACCTTTTTCGGAGCAAATGAAACAAGCAGTACTTACGTTCCTGTTGGCGGCATGCAGCATTCTGGCTCCTGCCCGCGTGGCTGACACCAACCTGGTGTCTTTCCCGGGTGGCAAGTGCCTGATGTACCGCATCTATCTGCAGGACAAAGACCTCGAACATAACCCCTTCTCGATCGACAGACCTGAGGAGTTTCTCTCTTCACGCTCGATAGAAAGACGCAAGCGACAGAAGCTGGCAGTCGACCTTACCGACCTGCCTGTGGCTCCTGCCTATGTGGAGGCTGTGCGCCAGGCCGGGGTTGAGATAGTGGGGAGGAGCAAGTGGAACAACACCTTGCTGGTGCGTGTTCATAAGGAGAAGCAGCTCAGGCGACTGCAGGAACTGCCCTTTATCACGCGCAAGGTAAAGGTCTTTGCCTCGCCCGACTCGGTGAGCCAGCGCAAACGAACCTCCTTCCGTAAGGAACTGAGTCCCTGGGAGAGCAATGGCGAGGCTTATGGTTCTGCCGATGCGCAGATTTCATCTTTGGGTGGCAAGCGACTGCACGACAGTGGGTTTCGTGGCAAGGGCATGATGATAGCCGTCTTCGACGGGGGCTTTATGAATGTCGACAAGATTCCGGCTTTTCATGGCATCCGGTTGGCAGGACTGAAGGATTTTGTGGTTCCTCCCTCTGATAATATCTTCTCGGAGATGGAGCACGGCACGATGGTGCTTTCCGTCATGGCTGCCAACGTGCCTAATTATTATATAGGTGTGGCTCCCGAGGCCTCCTATCTGTTGGTGCGCTGCGAGGACGAGCGTACGGAGAGTCTTGCCGAGGAAGACTACTGGGCCGAGGCTGCCGAATATGCCGACAGTGTGGGGGTGGACATCATCAATTCTTCTTTGGGATATCATGATTTCGATGATGCCTCTACGAGTCATCGTTATGCCGAGCAGGATGGACAGACGGCGCTCATCTCGCGTACTGCATCCATGTTGGCTGATAAAGGTATTGTCTGCGTCAATTCGGCTGGCAATGACGGTATGGGAACCTGGAAACGCATCAACTTTCCTGCCGATGCCAAGGACATTATCACTGTGGGAAGTGTCAGTCCGCAAGGTGTCAATGCTCCTTTCAGTGCTGTAGGCCCTACTGCCGACGGACGCATCAAGCCCGATGTGATGGCGATGGGAAGTCCTACCTCTGTCATAACAGGACGTGGAAGTATTATCAACGATAATGGCACGTCTTTCTCCTCGCCCCTGGTGGCTGGCATGGTGGCTTGCCTGTGGCAGGCTTTCCCGCAAAAGTCTGCCCGACAGATTATCAAACTCGTCAGGTTGGCTGGCAATAATCAGCAGCATCCCGATAATATCTATGGGTATGGCGTGCCCGACTTCTGGAAGGCATATCAGACGGGAAAGGCGATAAAGTAAAATAGTTAGGCACGGAGAAAATAATAAGGCACGGAGAAAAAATAATAAGGCACGGATTACACGGATTACACGGAGGCTCGCGCCCTTGTTCTCTGATAAAAAATCCGTGTAATCCGTGTAATCCGTGCCAAAAAAATAATTCAGTGCCAAACAAAATCCCGTGCCTAAAAAATCCAGTACCAAAAATATAAGAGTATGAAGCAAAGATTATCTCTCTATGAATTGAACTCGATGGTTCGCGATGCACTTTCGGTTACTCTGCCCGACAGTTATTGGGTAGAGGCGGAGCTGTCGGAGGTGCGCGAGGGGTATGGAGGGCATTGCTACATGGAACTGATAGAGAAGGAAGAACGCTCCAATACGCCCATAGCCAAGGCGCATGCAGCCTGCTGGCGTAACCGCTGGATAAGCATACGCCCGCAGTTTGAGCAGGTTACAGGGCAAAGACTTCATGCCGGAATGAAGGTACTTCTCAAGGTGCATGCCCAGTTCCACGAGAACTATGGCTTCTCATGGATTGTCGACGACATAGACCCCAACTATACGATGGGAGATATGGCCCGCAAGCGACAGGAGATCATCCGGACGCTGAAAGAAGAAGGTGTCTTCGATTTGCAGAAGGAACTGGCTCTCCCGATGTTCTGCCAGCGCATTGCTGTAGTGTCGAGTGCCACGGCTGCCGGTTATGGAGATTTCTGCAATCAACTTGCCGGCAACGATTATGGCTTGCAGTTCAAGACGGGCCTTTTTGCTGCCACTATGCAGGGCGAGGGCGTAGAGCAAAGCGTCATCGCTGCCCTCAACCGCATTGATGCCGAATATGAGGATTGGGATTGCGTGGTCATCATCCGTGGCGGTGGTGCCACCAGCGATCTCTCTGGCTTCGACACCCTGGCATTGGCAGAGAATGTGGCCAACTTCCCCTTGCCGATAATCACAGGCATAGGCCATGAGAGAGACGAGAGTGTGCTCGACATGATCTCCTTCCAGAAGGTGAAGACTCCGACGGCTGCTGCCGCCTTTCTGGTTCAGCACCTCACGGATGTGTTTGTCAGGGTGATGGAGGCGCAGGAAACGATTGTGCAAAACGTGAAGCACCGCTTGCAAGTGGAGAAGATGCGGCTTGACCGTCTGAGCAAAAGTATTCCTGTGCAGTTCTCGTTGGTGAAGACCCGCCAGGGAGCATATATCGACCGCCTGATGAACCGCCTCTCGCAGCAAGTGCTGTCTAAGGTGGCTGATGCGCAGCGCAAGTTGGAGATCATCTCGCAGAATGTGCAGCCGGTCCTCGAAAGGAAGATGATGAGTGAGAGCCATCGCCTGCAGATGCTGGAACAGCGCATCAGGTCGCAAGACCCGGAACTGCTCTTGAAGCGCGGATACAGTATCACGCTGAAGGACGGCAGGAGTGTTCGCTCGGCTTCGCTGCTGACATCTGGTGACGTTATCGTAACGAGATTCGCCGAAGGCACCGTCAAGTCGAAAGTGGAATAGTAACATTAAAACATACAAACAATGGAAAACCAAGAAATGAAATACGAAAAAGCTGTCTGCGAACTGGAGGAGATCGTGGACAAGATGGAGCGCGATGAGTTGGACATCGACCAACTGTCTGAACAACTGAAGCGTGCCAAGGTTTTGGTGAAACTCTGCAAGGACAAACTCACCAAGACCGACGAGGAAATCAAAAAGCTGCTGAGTGAAGAATAGGGGGGAAAGATAACTTCTGTACACGCGAAAGGGGCATAAGCTGACTATTTTACTAAATATTAGACAAAAAAGTTGCAGATTAACGGATTATTTTGTACTTTTGCAGCTAAATATAAGTAGAACATTAAAAAAGTAAATGTTATGAAAGACTTGGATTGGTCTAATCTGTCGTTTGGCTATCGCCAGACCGATTACAATGTTCGCTGCTACTATCGCAACGGAAAATGGGGCGAAATAGAAGTTTGCTCTGATGAGTATCTCAAACTGCACATGGCTGCTACCTGCCTTCACTATGGTCAGGAAGCATTCGAAGGCCTGAAGGCTTATCGCTGTCCTGACGGCAAGGTGCGCGTGTTCCGTATGGATGAGAATGCTGCTCGCTTGCAGAGTACATGCCGTGGCATTATGATGCCTGAAGTGCCTACAGAGATGTTTGAGGAAATGGTAAAGAAGGTGGTTCGACTCAACCAGGAGTGGATTCCTACCTATGAGAGTGGGGCTACACTCTATATTCGTCCGCTCCTCATCGGTACCAGCGCACAGGTGGGTGTTCATCCTGCCACAGAGTATTGCTTCCTCATTTTCGTCACTCCTGTAGGTCCTTACTTCAAGGGTGGTTTCTCTACCAACCCTTACGTCATCATTCGTGACTTCGACCGCTCTGCTCCTCTCGGAACTGGTATATATAAGGTGGGTGGCAACTATGCTGCTTCGCTCAGAGCCAACAATATCGCTCACGAGAAAGGCTATGCCTGCGAGTTCTATCTCGATGCAAAGGAGAAGAAGTACATGGACGAGTGTGGTGCTGCCAACTTCTTCGGCATCAAGGACAATACCTACGTCACACCTAAGAGTTCGTCTATCCTCCCTTCTATCACCAACAAGAGCCTGATGCAGTTGGCTGAAGACCTCGGTATGAAGGTGGAGCGCAGACAGATTCCTGAGGACGAGCTGGATACATTCGAGGAGGCTGGCGCTTGCGGAACTGCTGCGGTTATCAGTCCTATCAGCTACATCGACGACCTCGATACAGGCAAGCGCTATAACTTTGGCGAGAAGCCAGGTCCTATCTCCAAGCACCTGTACGACACCCTCCGTGGTATTCAGTATGGCACCATCGAGGACAAGCATGGCTGGACCACAGTTGTTATAGATTAACATTCCTTATTTGCAAAAGTTAAGGGCACTCCTGTCAGATAAGTCTGGCAAGAGTGCCTTTTTTCATAAAAAATCTGTAACTTTGCACGCAAAAACAACAAAGACAGATACATGAGCAAAGGAAAATTAGCAAAGTTTGCAGACATGGAGGCATTCGAGAATGTCTTCCAGTACCCTTATAGTGTGGTGGACGACGTGCCTTTCGAGATGAAGGGGAAGTGGCGTGAGATGTATTTCCACAACGACAACCCCATCGTTCTTGAGTTGGGATGTGGCAAGGGCGAATATACCGTAGAGCTTGCCAAACTCTATCCCGAGATGAATTTCATCGGAGTAGACATCAAGGGCGCCCGTATGTGGACAGGAGCCAAGAAAGCCATTGAGGAAGGACAGAAGAACGTGGCTTTCCTGCGTACCAACATCGAGATCATTGACCGCTTCTTCGTACAGGACGAGGTGCAGGAGATATGGCTAACCTTCAGCGATCCACAGATGAAGAATCCCCGCAAGCGACTTACCTCCACCTATTTCATGAACCGTTATCGCCACTTCCTCGTGGATGGCGGCATCATCCATCTCAAGACCGATTCCAATTTCCTCTTCACCTATACCACCTATATGGTGCAGGAGAATCATCTGCCTGTGCGCTTCCGTACCGAAGACCTCTATCATCATGAGGGCATCGACGACGTGACGCGCAAGATTCTCTCCATCCAGACTTACTATGAGAGTATGTGGATAGAGCGCGGACTCAACATCAAGTACATGAAGTTTGAGTTGCCACGTCAGGGCGAGCTGGTGGAGCCAGACAAGGAGATTCCTCTCGACGACTATCGCAGCTATCGTCGTGACAAGCGCACACCCAAGGAAACAGGCAAGTAGCCTTTCCCTTAGAACTTCCGTACATACTCAACTTGAGTCCCTTATAAACGAAATGACCATGACCGAGATTGCTCTCCGGTCATGGTCATTTGCTGTTTGTAGGAGTGGCTTGTCACCACTCGGTGTATTGTCAGAATGCTATCTTCTGTCCCTTGTTGGTGATGTAGACGCGTCCCTTCTGTGGGATTTGTATCTTTCTTCCTTCAAGGTCGTAGAACTCAGTGTTCTCATTCTCATCCTCCATGGTGACACCATGGATTCCTGATGCCTCTGTTACGGTGATGTTGATGAAGGCACTCAGGTTGCTTCCGTCCTTTGTCGTAGCCGTAATCTTGACCATACCGGTGCTGATGGCTTTCAGAATGCCATTCTCGTCTATGGTTGCCACGTCGGTATTCTCACTCTTCCAGGTCACTTCGCTCATGGTGGTGTTCTTGGGAGTGAGTACAGCATTCAGCAGCAGATAGTCGCCTACTGCAACCGTCTTCTTCGATGCACGCACGTCGATGTCGCTTGCCAGGATATTCACATCGCAAGGTATGGTGATCTCGCTGCTCAGGTTGGAGCCATCCAGTGTCACGACTCTTACCACGACATCACCCTTGCCTCCCTTGGCTGTCAGCAATCCGCTCTGGCTGATGGAAGCATATTCGCCTCCGCTGACGATACTCCAGCTTACCTTGTTGAATGTGACGAAGGTAGGCAGAATCGTAGCTACCATGTGGAGCTGTTGTTGGCTGTTGCTCAGCTTGGCAATGCTTTCCACTGTTCCTGCATAGAGGGTTGTAGCCTGTGTGGTAGGCATGGCTTCCTCTGACGAGATGACATTTGAGGAAACATCTTCTGATGCCGCCACTCTGCCCATACCCTTGGCTCCTGCCGAGGTGTTGGTCTCGAACTTCACGGCATAGTAGGAAACGCCTGCCGGTGCATCATAGTCGGTATAGTTCTGCTGGCTGCCCGGAATGGTGGCAATGGCCTTCAGGTTCTTCTCCGACGAGCCTCTCATGATGATGTAGCTCGTCACCTCCAAACCCTCGTAGGCATTCCACATCAGGTTGTTGCCCTTCTTGTCGGCAGTCTTGTTGATCATGACATGCAGCGGGTTGTGAGCAGCAGAGTAGTCGCTGTGCTGCATCTCGTTCTCTGCGATGAGGCGTATGCGATAACGCTGAGGCTGAACTCGGTTGTCGCTGGTCAGGTCTACATAGGTGGCATTTCCTACAGGCACGATGTCGAGCACCTCAAACTGGTTCAGGCGATTGGTCTCTCGGCTCACTTCCACCTTGCTTACCATGCTTGGCACGTCGGTGCTCCAGTTTACCTGATAGTACTTGCCGTTCGACTCCACGCTCTTGATCTCGGCTGCAGGCATGGTCTCGTCGACAATCATAGTCTTGAACTGTTCTGAAAGAGTGAGGTCCTTTTCTATCTTGACGTATGGCTGTAGGGATTGTTTGCCCACCTCCTTGAATACGATGGTGGCGATGGTGTCGCCCTTCTCGAAGGTGGCCTTGTAAGCCTCGCTCTCCTTGAAACCGAAGTCATCATACTTTCCTGTCTGGAAGCACTCTGGCACCCTGACAGTCAATGGAGTGTTGAGCATCACTCGCTCTGGCAAGTTGATAGTCAAATCGGGTAAAAGCTTGACGTTCACCATCTTGGTTATCACGTCGTTGCCATCCTTGAAGGTGATAGTCTTCACGCCTGGAGTGTTCCACTTGAGGCAGAAGATACCTCCGTCGCGGTGTTGTAGGACGGTGCCGCCTTCTCCTGGGTCGATAGTGAAGTCATTGCCTGATACGTTGGTGCACTTGCCATAATAAGCCAATCCTGTATAATGCTCATTATCGTCTATCATGATCATCTTCTCTGCATTGTAGGTCACCTCCACTGGCTTGGTCATTGGTGAGTGCTCACCCATGAGGTCAATGGCTTGTACCTGCAACTCGTAGGTCGTTCCGTTCACCAAGGCAGTCTTTGGCACGATGAGCTGTGTTGCCTTGCGATAGTAAACGCCCGAGCAAATAGCAGCCTCGTCGCTCAGTCCGTTCATCGGAGAGAGCACAAAGGCATTCTCGCCAGTCTTGCCTTTTATCTTCAGACTCACGTTATAGCGCATCTGCATCCATGGAGTATGGTCATCTGTGGCATCGTCCCATTTCAGCAACAAGCCCTCTGGTACTGATGTTGCAGTCACATGGGCAGGAGCAGAAGGAGCCTCGTTCTTGATGCTCGACTTATAACCGTTAGGATAAGCGCCTGGGGTAAGAGGCTGCCAGTGGTATTCGTCGATGAAATTACTATTGATTCCAAATTGCGACTTGGCATTTTTAATTTCTGTGTAAGTGAAATCTTTTTCCATCAACAAGACAGAACAGTCTGAATTTGAATTTCCATTAATGTTATATCCTGTAGGGAAAATGTCTAGAAAACCATTATTGTCAAAATCCAACAAAGTTACATTATTAGAATGCAACGGAATGATAACTGTCTGGGTACATGGCCACTCGTTTATAGGTTTACCCTTAACAATAACCATGTTATAATAGTCCTTTCCTTCAGGTTTGTCAAAGAAGTATCCATCCACATATCCATCATTGTTAATATCAGCAAATCCACTCATATCGAACTTATGGTCGTTTTCATAGAATACTTTTCCTACATTCTCGAAAACATTTTCTTCTCCAGCTTTTTTGAAATATACGAGTGTCTCGGCTTTTTGACGTTCATGGTTTCTATTGTTTTTCCAAATATCAATGCCTCCGTCACGATTAAAGTCGTATAATCCTCCGCAGTATCTTGTTTCTTCCTGCATATTGACGTTAAGGCTATTTCCTTCTTGATAGAATAGCTGGCTTTTATTCCTAAGTCCCAACTTTCCATTGTTATTGATGTCAATATATGCTACGTCTGTAGTATAAGATGGGTAAGTGCGGAAATTATTGATATTTGTTTCTATTGTTTCATAATCGAACGATTTGTCACCTTCTCCACTATTATAGAAAACCGTACCTTTTTCTTCCTTTGTAAGAAAATCTGGATAACCGTCACGGTTAATGTCACATAGAATGATATCGTTTGCTGTAAGGTCAGAATTCCAGGTTTTTCTTACTTTCGACCACTTTCCATTGTCCGTACACTCAAAGAATCCCTTCATGCTAGAATAATTTGAGGTACTCCAGCAAGAATAGACTTCAGCCATACCATCTTGATTGATATCAAGATAATCCATTCGCATATAACCATTATTGGTAGATAATTTGTAGTTGGAATCTACAGACTTGAGAGCTTCATATTTGAAAGGTGCCAATGTTATCTTCGCTTCTTTGGCTTGATATACTTTCTCACCCAAAGACATAGCAAGGCCTATACTTTGTACACCTGCATTCTCGAATATTACTTGTACTATACTACCATTATCGTTTTGAGAAATAACTGTGCCATTACTTAGAGACCACTCATAGGTCGCATCATTCCTTGGATTCTGTACGGTTAATGTGATTGTGTCTGATGTGCAATAACCTTCACTAAGATTGTTGATGGAAGGAGCAGCAACCTTGTGATCGTACACGAGTTCGTCGCTCCAAGGACCACCTAATCCACCAGCGTCTATGGCTTGAATGGCAATATAATATTTACCTTCGCTCAGATTGTTGGTGTCAAACATGTATTTAAGGGCACGTCCCATGTTGCCGTCTTCCAAGACACGACGAGTGCCGTCGGCATTCGACTTGCCGAAGTAAATGTCTCCCTTACCGCTCTCGCTTCCGATGCGGAGTTCGTAAGTCAAATCGCAGGCTGATGTCTCTGCGTCCTTGCCACGAGTCCATGAAATCTTGAGCTTGCCAGCGTCTGCGTAGGCTACGGCAGAAGGCTTCTCCATTTTTTGTGGTCGCTTGTTGTCTGCAATTTGCTCAATAAAATCATGAACTAAATATCTACAATAATTATACTGATAATTACTCTTATATTCGTAGAGAAGGTCCATTTTTCCGTCATTATTTATGTCGGCAATAGTTTTGACTTCGCCAGGAAGCATTTTGGCGGAAATTGTCCAATTCTTGCATTTGAAAAGGCTATAAATTTCGGTATCTTTTTGCTTTGCCAAAATTTCCAAATAGCCATCGCCGTCGTAGTCATTGCATTCTATGCAAGTATAAGCACCGTCAAGGTCTGTATCCTTCGGCTTGAACACACCATTTCCGTCATTGCGGTAGAATTGGAAAATGGTATAGTCGCTGCCTGGGATAACAAAGAGTATGTCCACATCTCCGTCTTTGTCGAAATCGCCAAAGAAGGTGTTGCTGATAGCGGTATTCTTAAGCAAAGTCTTTACCTGCATGTCGCTGTTCTCTGCCATGCTGAGGTAGAGATCTACTTGCTTGTTGCCAAAGTCGATAAAGTCGAGAAGACCGTTGCCTGTCAGGTCGGCAGAATATATAGTTCCTTTGTGAGGACTCTTAAAGAACTTGTTTCTGCCTAAATTATAATAGATGTTGTTGCCATCATACAAATCAATCATACCGTCGCCGTTGACATCTGCAGCAGAAAGATAGCCCGATGATATTGCCATGGCGCGTGTGGCTTTTCCGTTATTGGTTATTACTTGCTTGGCTTGAGATGTTTCCGAAGTAATATTGTCATACTCTTGCCAGTCGTTCCAGTCTGGAGCAGGTTTGGCTTCAACAAACATACCTTGTCCAGGATAACCAATGCCAGTAGCAGAACCACTATAACTACTTGGTTTTTCTATTGTACCAGAGTTAGGAGTATAGTCATCCAGCATCATCGAATTGACAACAGTCGTATCAGAAGTGACAAATAGGAGATCTTTGATGAATGTGCCATCAGGTGATAAGCGGAAAAACTTATTGTACCCTAAATCCAGTTTGCTCACGATTTCTTTACGACCATCCCCATTGATATCGGCAATGGTGGGTGATTGTATGTCGTTTGTTTGGAGTACAGTTTCCTTAGTTTTGTAGTTGGTTACGGTTAATCCTTGATAACCATAGCTAATAGTGTATGGTGTTCCTTTTTCATCTAATAAAGTATATCCTCCAGGGATGATTGACATAGTTCCAGTATTTTCTATGTCATAAAAGTCTCTATAAGAGAAATTACTATATTCTTGATTGTAGGCATTTCTTTTTCCGTCTGTGATATGTTTGGCATAGCATGTCTCTGCTGATTGCATGGCTTTCTCAAACAGACTATCTGGTACATGTAAAGAAATAGGAAGGCTCACTCCGTTTCTTGCCAAATTTGGAATCAAATTGGCAACATAAACATCCTTAATAGTGCTGTTTAGGATGATTTCATATACATTTTCACTCTTGTTCTTTTTGCCGATTTCCTTGATAGGATAGATACTGTTGTTCTCTGTCACTTCTGTAGGCAAGTAAACTGTCTCTTTTTCTGGCAAACCTATTATGGTTGCATATGGTGCATCCTCTGAGTTTAGAGTTAGGTTATATATGAAACCATTTTGCTCAAAATTGACACCATTCTTCCCTGTAAACCCCATTTCTTTACCATTGGTAATTCTCCAATAGTTACCAAATGTAGCCAAGGCCTTATTGTAAAGGCTATCAGGTACGTGGATGATGGTAGCATTATAATTGCCGTTTTTATAGATATTGATTGGCAAACATTTTGTGAAATATATATGTTTCACAGCATCATTGAGATTAAACACACCAGAAGCTATTGATTTTACAGGGTAGGTTGTGTATTCATCGTTGATTTCTGCTGGTATTTTTATAATTTCAGATAAGTTTATCTTTTCCAGTTCTGCATAAGGATTAGTAGCTCCCTTTGTATAATATATCCTATAGGTCGCTTCATTGACATGTGTGCGAAATTGGACAGGACAGGCCCATCGTAAACCATCTGTAATGCGGTAGTGGTAGAATGTTCGGTAAAGTTGGTTGTTGGAATCTGTTGCTTTTTCGAACAAACTATCTGGTACATGTATAACCGTATTTTTGTTACCAGGTCGGAAATAATTTATAAAATTAGAGTTCTCGCTTGGAATCATTCTTGTGAAATAGACATCCTTTACATTTTTGCCATCTTCCTCAAATAATCCATTGTAGAATCTGCTGTTACTAAAGTCTGTAACAGGTATTTTATAGCCTAAGTACATGACATCGGCTGCGATGGTTACTTGGGAAAGATTAGGTAACTTCGCAACACGAGCATATTTGTTATCTCTTGACTTGCTGAATATTTCATATTGATAGCCATCTAAGTTGATGGTACAGTATGGTGTCTTACTATTTGTAAAAGCAAAATCAGTACCAGTTGTAAAACGCATGTAGCTGCCAAGTTTGCTGATTGCTTTGTCAAATAAACTGTCAGGAACATGAAATATAGTCTCTGTTGTAGTGGTATTGGTATCTTTTGTTGGAATTGCTCTTGTGAAATAGATGTCTTTTACATTACTGGCAAACTTAAACCACTTGATTTTGGTTACAGGAAACAGAATAGTATCTCTTATTGCAAGATCAGCTGGAAATGTAAGTCCATCTTGGTTAAGAGGTGCTTCGGTAATTTTAACATTAGGATTCCCTGATGTATAGGTGATTTCAAATGTAAAACCATCTTTTTGGGCCTTTGTGTAGCCTTTCCAACGTTTGCCATCTGTTACAAGATGGGTTGTAGGACTGAAGTAATAAAAATTACTTGGCTTTAAATGAATGATGGCATCTCGGGATAAGTTGGTTACATCTGGTCCATACCAATTATTTTTGTCATGTTGATAAATGGAGTCGACATATACATCTTTTACTTTGTCTCCAGCCAATTTTACGTGACGTACGTCATAATATTTACCCTCATATTGGATTTTTGCTGGGATTTTTACTGTTTCCACATTTGGAATTTCCTGAACAGAAGCGTATGTTCCTTGGTATAAAGTATATGTCCATACCCTATAGGTTATCCCATTTATTTTAGTATCATAGTAAGTACCAGCTTTTACATCTGTAGCCTGAATCGACATATGCCATAATGAAATCATAGCAAATATCATCAGCAACCTACGTGTGTAGTGCCTAAAAAAATCTTGATCATGTTTCATTTCCTACGAATAATAAAAAAGGCGTGCAACCGTTCGTGGCTTGTTAAACTTCAGGTTACCGCCAAGTGACCTCGTACTACAACAAGCACAGAACGGCTCACGCCAAAGAGGCATGAACCTTCTACCTGCTTGTTCTCGTAGTACGAAAATTGGCGGTATTCGAAGTTTGAGAACAAGAGCTAAAAGCTCAATATCTTAATATCTAAAATTTTCCTATAGAACGGTGACGCTTCGGTTAGAATTCTTGTTATCTGTATCCCAGAGTGCTAAAGGTGCATGAAATGTGTTCTGACATGTACTTTGCAAAATGCGTGGGATAGGGTAGCAAACCCGATGTTGCGTCGTAATTCTTGATGTCTGTTTCTTAATCTGGTTTTGGTTTATACTTGGACTTGGCTCCTCGATGAACTCATGGCGCCCGAGCCCCTTATCGTTGCAAATTTATGAAAAATATTCTGTTCTTCCTAATTTTTTCGAAAAAAGATGTCTGTTTTTTCTAAAATTAGTAAGAATAGTGGTGCTGTGCTTCCTGCATCAGCAAGAATTCAACGCAGAAAGAGGCTTAGCTTGATGCTCTGCAAAGGAAAGAAGGATGGCAATTGCAATGGTCGTATGAAAGTAGTAATAGGTAAAATGAAATAAGGCAGCAACGCACCTGTATAGATTTCGTTGCTGCCTAAAATAAGTAACGCCCCTCAAGTATGCTGCCTTTCGACGCGCCTGAGAGGCTTATTATTTTTTAGTTGAATGAACTATCTTTTTTCTTGTGCTGCAAAGTTAAGAACTTTTTTGAAATTACCAAAATAAAAAGCAATGAATTTCCTGTTTTTCTTAAGTTTTCCACATTTCTTCAACCGTACAGGGCATTTTTTTTGTGCCGGATGTGAACTGATGGCACTCCCTTGCTTTATTCTTTCTTTGTCCAAATCTTGTGGCTTCCTCTGCCGGTGTAATCAAAGGGAGCATCGGGACCTGTGGTCAATTTCTTAAGTTCCAGCGAGGCTGTGGTGCGGCTTAGGTTGTTGAGTTCGGCGTAATCCTGCAGGGTGAAGAAAACATGTTCTTTGAGCCAATCCATGCCTCGCTGGATACGCTCTTCGAGGGTGTATTTCTTCTTGTAGAGTCGGGTCACACCTCCTGGCTCTCGCTCTAAGTCTATTTTTCGGTTGACGAATTTCACCAGTTTGGAGTCAGACTTGAAGTTCACGTCCTTCACCGTCACCTTGCGATAGAGCATCTTGTCGTCTTCGCTCGTCAGCTCCTTTGTCTTCTCGTCGTCGAAGTCTAATGACAGTGAGAAAGTGCCGAGGTCATCCAACTTTACTGTGTAGCCCATGGATAGCATCTCGCCCAAGTAGTCTGCGATGTCGGTCAGCACAGCCATGGTGAGGCTTGGCGGAATGGAACGGTTGCGGAAGTGCATCTTTTCGATGAACTCCTTGGTGTTCATCTGTCGGTTGACAACCAGCTTGGGATAGACTCTCTTCTTGCCTTTGTTCTGCACATCAGGCATCTCTTGCAATTTATAAATAGCCATAGTATAAAAAAAGTTTTTAGTTCTCTATGAATTTGTTCTCAAATCACTATAAAAATCTCCGTTCCGTGATACGGAACCGCCATTCCGTGATACGGAACGGCCATTCCGAAGTACGGAACGTACATTCCGTGATACGGAACGGAGATTTTCCTAAGGCAAAAATACAATTTTTATAGTATAACTGCAAGATTTCTGCAATATATCTTGACTTTTCTGTCGGAATTTAACGTTTCGTTGCAACGTGTGCCAGCACTTACATCACAGATGGCAGTCGAGCCTTTGCACGTTACGGTGAAATCGACAACGAGATGAAATGTGAACTGGTGAAATTGATAGACTGACCTATTGCGAATTTGCCAAAATAGCGTTTCAAAAGCGGATATTCAATAAAAACGTTGGTGTTTAGAAAAAAATACCATATCTTTGCAGATGAATAAGAACCAAAAATATAATAAAAAGGTTTCAAAAATATGGTAAAAACATCAAGCCAAAGCACTGTAAATAAGATAGAAATGAGGCTTAGAGGAAAGGGACGTGGTTCGATAGTCTTCCAACAAGACTATGCAGACTGCGGAACACCATCAGCCGTGAAGTCAACATTCCATCGTATGTACACCGACGGAATGTTGGTGCGGTTGGCTCATGGCATCTATTATTACCCCAAAGAGGACAAGGAATATGGACTTGGCTTCATCTATCCGTCTGTTGAAGATATTGCCCAGGCTATAGCCAAACGAGACAAGGCGAAGATTGTTCCGATGGGAGCATATGCCTTGAATCGTCTCGGATTGTCCACGCAGATGCCCATGAATGTCGTGTTCCTGACCAACGGCGCACCACGTAGGATAAAGATCGGAAACGGGCGCGGCATCCTGTTCAAGCATTCTTCTTCGGGCAAGAACTTCGCCTATAAATCAGAGCTGATGATGCTTGTTGTAACAGCCATGCGAACCATAGGCGAGAACAAAATAACCAACGAGGAACGCAACGTGTTTGTCGAGCACGCAAAGAATGTAAACGACAACGATTTCAACCATGATATAAAACTTGCCCCTGCATGGGTGCGCAAAATACTAATTGCACGATGAAATTCATAGACATACCAGAAGAAAGACAACGTGAAGCTATCAATACCGTGGCATTGCAGACTGGATTGCCGCCGTCAAGTATCGAAAAGGACTGGTGGGCTATGGCAAGATGACTACAAGTTCATGTGTGAGCACCTGATTTTCGGGCAGGTGCCTTCTTTTGAGGAACTGATAAGCAAGTTGTCTACGCTCAACGACCGAATTAGACAGTTAAAATACCGAAAGACATAATATAAACGAACTCGGCGAGGAATTTCTTATCCCGAGCACTTACATCTTGTTGACGGTAGGTATGGCATAATACTCTCGGTCGACATCGAAGTCGAGAACCCATTGGTCGAGGATTACGGAGTCGTCGAGAGCGGTGATGTCTATGGTATGGTCGCCCTTGTCGAGAGTGATAAAGATGCTTTTCAAGGTCTGCCCGCGCCAAATGTCGCTCTTCCATGAAGAAGAGTTGTAATCATCGTGCAACGATATGACTACAGGTTCGCTCTGGTCGATGCGGATGCTTACCTGCTGATTGCCTTTGTTGCCCGAATAGTCGGGCTGAGAAGCAAGGGTGAAGCGGGCATCGCCTCCCTTCAGAATGCTGAAGGTGTAGTGGAGGGTCGACTCCTTGGGCAACAGGACACACTGGTTGCTATGGCCCGACAGAGGAAGGAGCGTGACGGGCTGTTTGCCCGATGTGCTGTTCCATTCGTATGCATTCTTGGCAATGATGTCGTTGCTCATGGCGCGCAGAGGGCGCAAGTCGGTCTCGCGGTCAAAGGCTTCCTGCTTGTATTGGCTTATTTGCTCGTTGCTCAGACGGCCCGGCAACTGTGGCATCTGTAAGGCTCCGTCATTGGGGTCGATGATGTTGCGCCATTTTCCTTTTCCTATGCTGCAGTAGTGCTGCACCAGAGCCTTGAGCTGCTGATAGGCATTCAGGCTGAGGGCTGCTGCCGCCTTGGCTTCATCGTCCTTGTCGAACAGTCCCGGGCGGGCAATGTGGCGTGCCTCCTGTGCCTCCAACTCCTTTTCGGCAATGAGGGCTGCCGAGAAGACGGGGTATTTCACCAACTGGAAATAGGTATCGCTCAACTCCTTGGGCACAGAGCGCTCTATGCCAGCCACCTTGGCCTTGAGCTGGTCGTAGGCATAGAGGTAACGTTCCAGTTCGTTGCCAAACTCGCCCGAGTGGAACTCCATGTTGCCGAATGGCATAATCATGTATTCGGGCTGGCGGATGGAGGTGAGCCTGTAGTATTCCTTCATGATGGGCAGGAGATGACGGCCCAGGTTGCTGTCCAGTTGAGAGGAGAGCCATGACTGGAGATGCTTGGTGAGGGTGGAGGCGGAAACACTCTTGCGGTTCCATGCCATGTCCATGACGAGCTGCAGCTGATAGGCTGCGCTCTTGGGGTCGTACACATTGGCGATGCAGGCTTCGTGTTTCGTGCTCATTTCCTGCACGATGACGCCGGGAGCGCTGCTTCTCAGCCACAGCTGGGGATTGTTCCACAGTATTTTGATGTCGCTGACGGTGTGCTTGTGCTTCTTGTGCTTCTTGCCCTGTGCCTGCAGCACCTTGTGACCTGAGCCTATGATGATGTCGAAACTGTCGGCGACAGCCTTGTCGTAGAGAACTTCGTGATGAGAGCTCTCCTGCCACAGGGTGTTGGCACGCAGTCGCAACATCAGGCGGGCGATGCTGCTGAAGTTCCGGCTGCTCATCCATCGTGAGGAGTTGAGGGCAAGTCCACGATACTCGGTGTCAGGTATCTGCAGACTCTCGTATCCCTGCTGTGTGCCTATGGTGCTCTGCTTATGGGGCTTGCCGTCATTCCAGTCGGTCCATGGCGATACGCCTGCCATGCGCGATAGCTCCAATATGCCGTAGGCGGTGCCGCGGGCATCGCTTCCCACTACAACGAGCTTGCCGTTGCGGGTAGCAATATAGAAGGATTCCTTCTTGGTGATGAAGTGATGGATGGGGAGATTGTACTTCTCGAGTATGGCGAACTCCTTGTTGCTGAGCTGGTCCATCTGGAATATCTGCAGGGGTGCATTGGCTTTCTCCTTGGCAGCCCTGCCTGTAATGGTCTGCATATCGTGGGCGAAGAGCTGCAGGGCTATCTTCACCACATCGGAAGTCTTGGCATTGACAGAATAACTGACCTGCGAATTGCCGTCAGTCCAGAATACTTGTCGGGCAGCCTCGGCTGCCTGAGTCTTGAGGGGTATGCCGCACAGGGTGATGGCGGCTATGATGAGGGTTGTTATGGTTTGTATTTTGCGTTTCATTCTTGCAAAGTTACACAAAACCGGGAAATATCCGTCATTCTCTGGTCATTAACTGCAATAATTTAGTTTTTATTTGCTTATTCGTGATTTAATGCGTAATTTTGCAGCAAAAATACAGAGAAAGAAATGACATTATATCCTAAGTTGATTATGGACGCCCTGGCAACAGTGGTGTATCCTGGCACCAAGAAGAACTTGGTGGAAAGCGGAATGGTGGCAGATCAGCCTGCCATCGACGGAATGAAGGTGAAGGTGATATTGGAGTTTCCTCGTGATACCGATCCATTCCTGAAGAGTACGGTAAAGGCTGCCGAGGCTGCCATACATTATCATATATCGAAGGACGTAGAGGTGGAGATCGTCACCGAGTTCAAGTCGGCTCCACGTCCTGAGGTGGGAAAGATGCTGCCACAGGTAAAGAACATCATCGCCGTAAGCTCGGGCAAGGGCGGTGTGGGTAAGAGCACAGTCTCCGCCAATCTCGCCATCGCCCTGGCGAAGTTGGGCTATAAGGTGGGTCTGCTCGATACCGATATCTTCGGTCCTTCTATGCCCAAGATGTTTGGTGTGGAGGATGCACGTCCTTACTCGGTACACAAGGAGGGACGCGACCTCATCGAACCTATCGAGAAATATGGTGTCAAACTGCTCAGCATCGGTTTCTTCGTAAGCCCTACCACTGCTACTCTTTGGCGTGGCGGTATGGCTTGCTCGGCGCTGAAACAACTCATTGCTGATGCCGACTGGGACGATTTGGACTACTTTATCCTCGACACTCCTCCAGGAACCAGCGATATTCACCTCACGCTGCTTCAGACACTTGCCATCACGGGAGCTATTATTGTGAGCACACCGCAGCAAGTGGCTTTGGCTGATGCACGAAAGGGAATTGACATGTATCAGAACGACAAGGTGAATGTGCCTATCTTGGGACTGGTAGAGAACATGGCTTACTTCACTCCTGCCGAACTGCCCGAGAACAAGTACTACATCTTCGGCAAGGAAGGCTGCAAGAATCTTGCAAAGGAGATGAATGTGCCTTTGCTCGCACAGATTCCTATCGTGCAGGGTATCTGCGAGGGCGGTGACGACGGAGCTCCTGCTGCCACCAAGGTGGATACCATTACAGGGCAGGCCTTCCTGAGTTTGGCACAGAGTGTGGTGACGGTAGTAAACCGCCGAAACAAGGAACAGGCTCCTACCAAGATAGTAGGAACAAAATAAGAAGAAATATATCTATAATAAAAAAGTTAGGAATGTAGACAAACATTCCTAACTTTTTTATTTGTGTTCTGTTTCTTCTTCATCCTCTTCTTCTTCTGCCATTTCTGCAGTAAGATGGGCCTTGAGTCTGGCTGAGCGCAACTGCTGGCGGAATACCAAGCAAGTGGCAAAGAAATAGACAGCTGTCTGTATCCAAAGAGCACGGAACTCGGGGAGAATATCTGCAAGCGAGGCGCCCATGCTGCTGATTCTGAGAAATCCCCTAATGCCGAATGTGGATGGGAATACCCAGGAGAAGCCCTGCCAGAAGGAGGGCATATTGCTCAAGGGCCATGAAACACCGGTCATAAAGAGCAAGGGTACTGAGGTGAATACTACTAAAAGCATCACATTCTCGCGGTATCTTACCAAGCACGAAAGCATCAGACCGAAGAAGACGCAAGACAAGATGTAGGGCAAGAGGAAACCGAGAATGGTGGTCCATGTCACCATGCTGACGAAGCCAAACAACTTGGGCACCACCAATGCCAGATACATTCCCATCACGGCATAAACCATAAAATAAACCAACGCCTTGCCGAATACAATGCGGTAGATGCCGCCGTAATGCTTGCTTACTGGGATTAACTCGCGGTTTCGGTTCAGTTCTCTGGATGTTCCTGCTGCCATTCCGATGCCCAACAGCATGGTTTGTTGCAGGATAAGAATCAATACCGCAGGCAAGATGGCATTGCCATATCCCATGGTGGTATTGAATATAGGTACTTCATCAAAAGCAAGTGGTTCGGTGGTTATCTCATCGTCTCGATCCGTAAAGCCGCCAGCCTGCGTAATCTGAATGCCCGAATTGATGTGGCTCGCCACAGCAAGAGCTGATTGGTAGATGGCCTTGTAGGTAAGCATCAGACTCATGTCGGTATAAACACTTACGTGGGCCTGTTCGCCACGGTTGAGATGGGTGTCGAAATCGGACGGGATATAGAGAATGCCGTGAACGGCTTGTTTTTGTACCAGTTGCTTCGCCTCGTCCAGACTGTTGCAATAGTAGGTGGCCTTGGCATCGGGCGTAGCATCATATTCGCGAATAAACTCCCGCGAGGTATGGCTGTGGCTCAGGTCGACAATTGCTGTGTCCACCTCGCGCACTACCTCGTTGTTGTAAATCCATGAGTAGAGCAGCGGATAGCCTAATGGCACCAGGATGCAGAAGATGAGCACGCCCTCATCGCGAAACACGTTGCGCATTTCGGTCTTCCAGATGAAGCACATATCCCAGATGCCATTGATGATCTTATATAATAAACTACTTTTTAACATAGAATATTGGACTTTTAACATTGAACTTTATGATTAGTAAAGCCGTTGAATTGGCTTTCCCTTCGGCCGCCGAACGTTGTTTCTTCACTCTTCGTTCTTCGTTCTTCACTCTTCGTTCTTCGTTCTTCACTCTTCGCTTTCCTATGGCAAGTACTTGTAAACCAGCATGGCTTTCTTGATGTTCCATATGGTGAGGATGGGAAGGGCACAGAAGAGCACCATGGCGCACCAGTGCAGAGCGGCATCGCTCATAGGGAATCCATTGAAGACGTTCATCTGGTAAATCATGTAGTAGTGACGCATAGGGAAAAGTTGTCCGATGGCCTGTATGGGTGAGTCCATAGAGAAAAGCGGATAGGTGGCGCCGCAGATGGAGAAACTCACTACTCCCCACAGCGAACACATACTCATCGACATGCGGAGTGAAGGGGTCAGACCAAAGAAGAAGATGCCAAAACACTGGCAAGCCAACACACTCAGCAAGCCCAACAGCACAATGGGAAGAACGCCACCAGGATGGGGAAACTTCAATACATAGTAGATGTAGAACTCGAACAGGAGGAAAATGCTCAGGAAGATGAGCGTCTGTGGAAGCATCTTGCCTGCGATGGCGAGATAAGGATTGTTGTTGGCCATTCGCATCCAGTCTTTTGCTCTGTTGAACTTCAGTTCGGTACCTATAGAATAAGGTGTAATCAGGAAGATGAACAACATGATGATTCCAGGCACCATCACGCTCGACAGATAGTAGTTGTAGTTGGCGTAAGGGTTGCCCGTCATGTGCAAGTCGATGGCTATGGGCTGCAGGAATGTCATGATCTCGTCATTCGTCTTGCCCAGTGCGGAAAGCTTTGCCATTCCTGCCGCTGCGCCTCCAAGAGTAGAAATGGTCTTTAAATCGCGGAAGAGCAAGGAACCTGCTGCAAGCGAGACGCTGCTGTAATAGAATGATATCTTGGGCTGGTTGGAAGTCATAAGCCCGCTCTCTGTTCCCTTAGGAATCAGGAGGAAGGCATAAATCTCATTGCGCTGGATAGCCTTGCGGGCTTCGGCTATGTTCTCGTAGTGAGAAACAACCTTGGTGGTCTGGAAGGCATCGAGTTTGTGGATGAGCTGGCGTGATGTGGCTGTCTGGTCCTGGTCTACTACGCCTACAGGCATGTCGGTAGGTACTCCTTCTGTCATCAGACTGGTGAAAAACAGAATGACGACAATAGGGAATATCACCATGCAGAAGAGGTAAATGGGATTCTTCCGCATGATGCCACATTCGCGCAGGGCAATATGATATAAGCTTTTAAACATAGAACTTTAAAAGTTGAACTTTGAACTTAACGAACAGCATGGATTTCATGTGATAAAACGATTGAATTCTTCGTAATAAAACATTAAAATCTTCACTCTTCGTTCTTCACTCTTCACTTTTTAATGATCAAGGACATACCTGGGCGCAGTCCTTCCAACTTGGAGATGGGGCGTGCCTTCACCTCGAAGGTCTTGCGGTCGTAGTCGCCATTGTCCTTGGTGGCTTTCCAGGTGGCAAAAGAACCCTGGTCCTTCAGGTAATAAACCTTCATCTTGATGTCTTTGCCAAAGGCTGGAACAAAGGCGGTGAACTCGTCGCCCTTGTTGAGGCCTGCCAAGTGGTCTTCACGCACATTGAAGGTTCCCCACATGTCGCTCATGATGGAGATGCTCATGATGGGAGAGCCGAGACCTACTAATTCTCCTACCTTGGGGTAGACATTGCTTACCTCACCTTCCACCTGTGCTATCTGTACGGTTTCCTTCAGCAGGTTCTTCACTACATCGACAGCGCTCTTTGAGGCTTCGGTGTTGCTGGCTGCCACTCGCTTCTCTTGCTCGCGGGCACCGTTGCGTGCCATGTCATACTGGCTCTTGGCTGCTTCTACCTGGGCTTCTGTAGCCTTATAGGCAGCAAAGGCCTCGTCGCGCTTCTGGCCGCTGATGACTCCCTCGTCATAGAGGTTCTGCATACGACCATAGGTCTTCTTGGCTATTTCGGCTGCTGCCATGGCTTGCTGATACAACTGATAGGCTCCCTGGATCTGCTCCTTGCGGGCGCCGGCATCGGTCAGGTCTTTAAGAGCTTCGGTGGCCTGATTGGTGGCTTTCAGCATTTGCTCCTGCGACTTCATCTCTGGTACTTCCAGGATGGCAAGGGTGTCGCCTACATGCACATAGTCGCCTTCCTTGACGCGAAGTTCTACTATTCGGCCTGGCAACTTGCAGGATACTCGGTATTCTGAAACTTCCACTTCGCCCTGTATGGTGTCTTCATCGCGCTCAAGGGTAAAGAAACCTATGATGCCTACGAGGATGACTACTGCTGTAAAACCGATGACGGCCAGCAGAATGTTGTTATGTTGTGATTTCTTTGACATAGGTATATATATAATAATGTGTAATAACTGAAATGTATGTGTAATGTCTGTTCTCTCTAAAATGTTTATCTCAGGATACCGAGTGCTTTGTTGAGTCCCACCTGGGTGAGTTTTACATCGATCTCGGCGTCTATCTTCTGGCTCTGTGCCTGCTGCCAGGCTGTCTGGGCTGCCATGACATCGGTTACATCCATCACGCCTTCCTTGAATCCTAAGTTGGCACAACGCAGGTTCTCCTCTGCGCTGTTGATGTTCTTGCAGGCCATGTTGAGTTTTTTCTCTGCTTCCTTTACCTTGAACTGACTCTGTGTTACCTGTAACTGAATCTTCTCGCGGGTGTCGTCGAGATTCATTTGGGCTATGTGGGCTGTGGCTTTGGCTGCTCTTACCTTATAGGCTCCCTCGCCCCAGTTCCATACGGGTATCTGTACGAGCACTCCCACGTTCCATACGCCAGTGAAGTTCTTCTGGAAACCATTCCATACGTTTGGATTGGAAATCATGTAGCCGCCAGTAAGTGCCACATGGGGCAGGAAGGCTGCTTTCACTAAGTTGGTGGCTTGCTTGGAAGCATCGGTCACGTTCTGCAAGAGTCGAAGCTCTGGACGACTGCTCAGCGATGAGTCGCTGAGTGCTGCCTGTTGTTCGGCGTGGGTGCTTGCGATGCTGAGGTTGAGTGCGTCCTTATCCTCATCGGCAAGGGTTATTTCCTGATTCATCGGAATGCCGCAGAGCTGGCAGAGGAGCATCTTCGAGAGCGCCAGTCCGTCTTCTACTTGGGTAATCTGCATTTCGGCTTCGTTCACCTTTACGTCTACCTTCAGTCCGTCGGCTCTGGTGGCTACTCCTTGTTTGATCATCTTGTGCACATCTTCGTTGAGTTTCTTCACCAGGTCGCGGTAGCTGATGGCGAGTTTCTCTTTCTGCTTGAGCGATACGACCATCCAGTAGGCTTGGTCGATGCTGAAGAGGGTGGTCTGAGTCTGAAGGTCCAGATCGTTGGCTGCCATATTCTCGCCGATGTCTGCCAGTTTGTTGGCTGCTATGATGGCACCGCCCATATAGATGGGCTGTCGGAGCATTACGCTTCCGGCAAATATGTTGCGTGTATCTGTGCGGAAGGCATCGACGATGCCTTGGCCTGTGGCGTTCAGCTTGTTGGCTACGGGAGCCATCTTTTCGCCAAGTACTTGGCCTAACTGCTGTGCTGCGTCTGGCGATATCTGACCTTGGCTTACCATCTGACCGAGCAGTTCGTTCATGCCGCCTGATAAGTCAGACGACAGGTTGGTGCCGATGTTGCTCAATGTGGATTTCTGCCCCTTGTTGAGCAATGATATCTCGCGGCTAAACCATTCGTATCCTCCCATAGCGTCAACTTTGGGAAGGTACTGGGTTCTGGCTGATTTGCGCAGGTTGTAAGCCACATCTTTCTTAAGTCTGGAGACATTGATCTGCTTGTTGTTGCGGAGTGCCATGGCACGGCAACTGTCGAGGCTCAATGTGTTTTGGGCTTCGGCAGACAGCAATGTTCCTAAAAGTGCGAAAATAGTTACAATCTTTTTCATTCCTTTATCTAAAATTCCTTTAATCGCATGCAAAAATATGGAATTATTTTTAAAATGCAAAACAAATGATATTATCATTTATTTAAGAAACTAAAATTGTCTTGCTTTGTGGAAAAAAGGAACATTACAGTTCTGATGTGGAAGGACTTATGACTTAGAACTCTGCTTCTATATATCCTTCCCAAGTGGGGTCGAAGTGGAAGTCGGCTGTGCTTCCGTCTTCCTCGCCATCAAAGAGGTTCAGTGAGCAGATGGTCTGGTTGTTCTGCTTGATTTCCACGTCTTTCAGGTCTTTCTTTGTGATTGTATTACCCTGCTGATCATAGACGGTGATGATGATGTGCAACTTCTTGGCGTCGCTGTGGGGCAGGGTGTAGATGCGGTAGTCTTTCTGTTGTGGGTTCATCTCGCGTTCTTCTGTCTGTCTGCTGTTTACGCATCCGTATCCTGTAGTTGCATTGAGGGTGCTGCTGCCTCCTGTGTAATAGAATTTTATGGTCTTTGCTGTTGATGGAATAGCGTCTTTAATGTGGAGTACAAACATTCCTGTGACCCGATGGGGAGTGATGTCTTTCCTGAGATTGTCTTCGGTGACATGGAATGATTCGTAGTAGCAGAATGTATCGGTGGTTTTGTTCTTGTAGAATGTGATTTTCTCGGGCGACGAGACGGTGGCGTTCCCTTCTCCATTGTGCCCTATCACGACTGCTTGATAATCGCCTTCTGTGAGGGCAAAGGTGGCTGCTCCAAAGGTGGAGGAGGGACTCTGCTGGTTGATGTTCTTCACCTTTCCTCCATTGCGGAAGATGCTGTATGTAATTCTCTTGAAATGAGATATCTCTGCTTCGGTTATTTGTAGGGTCACGTTGCCGTTGCTCTCTGAAGTTTCTCCTGTGTCAACGGATTCTTCGAGCGCAAATTTCTCGCATGATATCAATGTCAAGGCGAAGATTGTCAGAGTTATAAGAAAGGTTTTTCTCATGTCGCAAAGATAATGCTTTTTTCGTTATTAACAAAAATAAATAGCTTTTTTTCATTCAAAACTTTTGAAATGATTATCTTTGTAGGCAAAATTTAAAAATATGATGGATAAGAAGATTAAGGCTTTGTTTTTTGATATTGATGGCACACTCGTCAGTTTCCGTACTCATAAGATTCCGCAGAGTACGGTAGATGCGCTGGAGGATGCTAAACGAAATGGGGTGGCTGTCTACATCTCTACGGGACGTCCTATTATGCTTATTAATAACTTAGGTCAAATAGAACATCTCATAGATGGATATATAACTACTAATGGAGCTCGATGTTTTGTAGGCAATCATACTGTTTGTCTGCATCCTATTTTACGAGCTGATGTGGACGAGGTTGTGGCTGATGCTGATCGTAATGATTATTCGGTCATCGTGGTGAGAGAACGTCATCTTGTGGTTTATCATCCTACTGATATTGTCCGAAAAGTTTTTGTTGAGGGACTTGGTGTTGTCAACCTGGATTTCGGCACGCGTCTTGATGACTTGAAGAACGAGGATGTCTTGCAACTTACGCCTTTCTGCAGCGCAGAACAGGAGGCTGACTTGATGCTGAGATTGAGCAACTGTACATCGGGCAGATGGCATCCGGCATTTACGGATATAACATCGGGCGAGGCTGATAAGGGAAAGGGCTTGCAGGTTATGGCTGAATACTTGGGACTTGATATTTCCGAGACGATGGCTTTTGGTGATGGGGGCAATGACATTTCTATTATTCGTGAGGCTGGAATTGGGGTAGCTATGGGAAATGCCAATGAGGAGGTGAAGGCCATGGCTGATTATGTGACTTCTTCGGTAGACGAGGATGGCGTCAAGAATGCACTCGTTCATTTCGGAATCATTCAGGCTTCATAGATGGCTGGCTTCGGTCATAATAGACGACCGGGCTTGGTCTTAATAGATGGCTGGGCTTGGTCTTAATAGACGACCAGGCTTTGGTCTTAATAGGTGGCTGACGTTGGTCTTAATAGATGACCAGAATTGGCCTTGATAGGCGAGGCAAGTCTTTGCCTTGCGGATTTGGCTTAAGCAGGAATGTTTTATGAACTCTCA
>ERZ1026862.425-NODE-425-length-27719-cov-6.099335_pt1 | contig 27719 bp, 18 predicted proteins | sample MGYA00380161_ERZ1026862 | MGnify/ENA primary metagenome ERZ1026862 (study PRJEB33269, sample SAMEA4719797) | human gut metagenome | biome: human-associated habitat; feature: organic feature; material: feces | place: Cameroon | collected 2013-10 ... | reverse complement strand
CAGTTGGTTAGAGCAACAGACTCATAATCTGGAGGTCCTAGGTTCAAGCCCTAGATGGCCCACCTTCCAAAACAGCGACTTACGAATATCGTAAGTCGCTGTTTTTCGATTACGGGAAAACAATGGGAAAACACAGCCGTTTTGATAACTCCATGATTTTTTGATAAACACCCCATCATATCATTGTCTGTAAAATGTTCTCTGTGCTCATTATATTACGCTTCTTTTATTTACAATAAAGGTGTCATGTAAAGCGGAAGATAGGTAATACCATCTTCTACCTTGTAGTCGGCTGCATGCAAAACCATAGGAGAGGTCATGTATTCTCCAAACTTCTTCATACACTTTGTTATGGAAGACAACGTATAGTTCTTGCCGCTTTTTACTTCTATCGGACAAATATTATGACGTGTTGTAACTTTGTCCTTTTGGAGCAAAAAGTCTATCTCCATACGATTTTCAGCTTCTTCTGATGACTTACTATAGAAAAAGAGGTTATTGCCATTGGCTGTCAGCATTTGTGCCACAATATTCTCAATGAGCATCCCTTCGTTCACCTCCAGTTTTCCAAAGAGCAGTTTCTGATAAATCTCAGAAGAGACAATACCCCTTTCGTCAAAAGCGTGACTGATCAACAAGCCCGTATCGTTCATATAGCACTTCAAGGTGGTACGGTCTTCGTTTAGCTTCAGTCCGATGTTCGGCTCTGACGAGTTGTAGCATATGTTGACGACTCTTGCATCCTTCAGCCAGAAAAAAGCATCGTCCCAATCACGATATTTAGCACCTGGTTTTAGAGCTGACAGACGAAACTTCTTCTCATGCTTAGAGAGTTGAGGAGGAATCTGATCGAATATTGACACCACCTTGTCGGCTATCTCACTTGCGTAATTGAAGATATCGTTACGGTAGATGGTAAGCACGTCGCGCTTGGCGGCATCTACGGTATCAAAATCTTTCGTCTCAACATACTTCTTGACGGCTTGTGGCATTCCTCCCACTATCATATAGAGACGAAACGCATCCATTGCCTGACGATGGAAAGCTTGTCCCATCGACTTCTTTTCTGCATACATCTTACGTATCAAGTCCATCAGCATATCGTTACCAGTGGCCCAAAGAAACTCTTCAAAGTCCATTGGGTACATCTGTATAGGACGTTCTTCCGATGGGAGTACAATGCCCTGTGTATTTTTCTTAATGCTTACCAGTGAACCTGTCTCTATGTAATCGTATCGACCATCTTTTACCAGAAACTTGATGGCAGATCTCGCCCTGGGACACAACTGCACCTCGTCAAGAATGATAAGCGACTTGCGTTCGTGTAGTCTCACCTTGTAGTGCTGACTCAGATAGAGGAACAGCATATCAAGGTCTTCCAGATAGAGGTCGAACCAGTCTCTGACCATATGAGGAGCCTTGTTGAAGTCGATGAGGATGTATGATTCGTATTCATTCTTGGCGAACTCTTCAACGATATAACTCTTACCTATGCGTCGTGCACCCTCAATGAGTAATGCCACTTCGCCGTTTCTTTTCTCCTTCCAATCAAGGAGCTGTTGATATATTTTTCGCTTCATAGTATGTCCTTTACACCTTTTTGAGATATTTAATCTTTACACAATACACCTTTTTGAGATTTATTACAATGCAAATATACACCTTTTTGAGATTTATTACAAGAATTACATTGAAAATTATTAGTGATGCCATAAAACCGTGAGGTTTCTGAATGAAAATCTCAAAAAAAATATCCATTATGGATGACATTCAAGAGAAATACAGCTTGCCCCTCCAGAAGAACGAGTATCTTCGTCAAGAATATCAAAATCGTCAAATACACGTTTTTTTATTGCCTCTGAACAATTTTTTACCGTTTTATCAGTTCTTAATACGATAAAATCAAAATCATGAAAAGAACATATACAATATTGGCATTGTTAGTTATGACAATGGTGTCTCTTGCAAAAGAAAAAGTGAATGTGAAGTATCTCGAAGAGATGGAACTTGTCAGCGTGGTGGCTCATCTGGCTGATGTGCCGGGATATAACTGGGACAAGCAGTATGTGCTGGGCGAATATCTCAACGACGTAGACAGCTGTTTCGCCCCATACAAGAGCCATCCCGCTGTGGAGTTCGTACGAAAGAAGCTCGAACCGCACGGCTTCAGTTGGGACTTTCCTATGGCAGTGGCACGCCGCTTCAGTATTGTCAACGGCAAGATTGTATACAAGAAAGACCTCGTGGCAGGATACAGTGACTACTACAAGCGTATCTCGAAGGCCAACGAGAAGAAGTTTCTTGCACTCCTTCAGAAGTTCTATACCGATTCACGCTTCCAGAAGTTCTACAATAATCACCTCCCTCTGTACAAGGAATGTGAGGAGGCGATGCAGACTATGGTAGACAAGATCGACTTCGGGTGGTACGACCGTTTCTTCGGTCCCAAGCAGTACTGCGAACAGAACGTGTTTCTCGGCATACTCATCGGCGGCGCCAACTATGCCGTACACAACAAGAAGTCTGTCAAAGGAATGGATGTGGAAATCGTTGATGCCGTGATGGGTTGCTGCAGCAGAAAGGACGGACGAATCTATTACGGACCGGAATACACACTGCCTATCATCATCCATGAGTTCAACCACTCCTACTGCAATCCGCTGAACGAAGAGGTGTGGGAGAAGATTTCCGATAAAGCTACGGAATTATACACCCCAAATGCGGAATTCTACAAGTCGGAGGCTTATGGCAATCCACTCTACGTGATGAACGAGACGTTTGTCGAAGCCTGCGTTATCCGCTATCTCATGTCACACCCGGAACTTGACCTCAACGGTTTCACCATTGAGGACTGCATCCAGATTGACTTGCGGAAGAAGTTCTATATGATACGCGACATCATCAAAGTGCTCGGAGAACGCGAAGCAAATCCTGACCTCTATAAGACAATGCGCGATTTCATGCCACGATATATCGAAGCAGTCAACAATTACAAAGTGGAATCCCATAAGCAACCAAAAGACTAAAAATAGAAAATCGGTAAGTTTCTCATAGAAAGTACGGCACTTTCTATGAGAAAGTCAGTAACTTTCTTTTTGAGGGGCGCCCACAAGACTCTCAAAGTGACTATGGATTCATTATCTCCCTCCACCCTATCCACTCCATAAACAATATAGTACTGAAAGTTACAAATCAGCACCCTCTGCGTCATATAGTATATAAAAAGGAATAATAAAAAACTTGCGATATTATGAAAACGACAATGAAACAATGGATAGACGGCATTATCAAAAACAATAATACCGTGGCAGTGCCGGTGATGACCCACCCTGGCATAGAACTCATCAACCACACCGTAAAGGAAGCATGCTGCGACGGACAGGTACACTTCGAGGCAATAAAGGCATTGGCTGAGAAATACCCTACGGCAGCAGCCACCGTAATCATGGACCTTACCGTGGAAGCGGAGGCTTTCGGAGCGGAGATACACTTCACGGAGGACGCTGTGCCTGCCGTTATTGGCCATATGCTGAACAATGCCGACGACATTAAGGCTCTGAAGGTGCCATCGCTGAAGGCTGCCAGAGTGCCGGCTTACCTTAAAGCCAACCTGCTGTCGGCACGTGCCATCAGCGACCGTCCCGTGCTCAGCGGATGTATCGGCCCGTTCTCTCTCGCCGGCAGACTCTACGACATGTCGGAGATTATGGTGCTGATATACCAAGATCCGGATGCAGCACATACGCTGTTGGCAAAATGTACGGAGTTCATTCTTAAATACTGCAAAGCACTGAAGGCAACAGGTGTTGACGGAGTAGTAATGGCTGAACCGGCGGCAGGACTGATGTCTGACGACGACTGCAAACGCTTCTCTTCCGACTACGTGAAATATATCGTAGAACAGGTGCAGGACGACACCTTCAGCGTTGTGCTGCACAACTGCGGCAACACGGGCCACTGCACAAAGGCTATGGTGGCTACAGGCTCGGCAGCCTACCACTTCGGCAACAAGTGCGACATGAGAGAGGTGATAAAGGATGTGCCGCCGACGGCTCTCGCCATGGGCAACATCGACCCTGTGTCTGTGTTCAAGGAAGGCACACCGGAACAGATGTACGAGACGACGACAAGACTGCTGCAAGACATGAAGCAGTATCCGAACTTCGTTCTCTCCAGTGGCTGCGACACACCGCCACACACTCCGATGGAGAACATCGACGCTTTCTTCAAGGCGCTCGACGACTACAACAACTCCTTATAATAATAAGGTATGGCAATTATATCATGAGAGACACAGGATTAAGACAATAAATACCGAACGGTTATGCACATCGATCCCTTTAATATAGCTAAGACATGCCGCAACTGCCTCGCCGCCATGGCGATGGTAGCTGCGGCTTTTTCTTGTTCCCCGTCGGATAACAGCAAAAAGGATGACGGAAAGGCATACGCCATGCTCGAACGTGTGGCAGAGATGAACGCCAACGGCGACAAACAGGGGGCACTACAGCTCGCAGACAGTGCGATAAGCCTCACCCCTCCCGACACCACACTGTGCTGGCTGTTGAGCGAGAAAACCGTGGCACTGGTAGACTTGGGCAGGATGACAGAGGCAGTGGATGCCGGAAGAAAGGCTTTGGAACAGGCTGTAAAGACTGCCGATGTGGAAGCGCAGCTCAACATTCGCGGTGCATTGGGAGTGGCATACCGTCGGAAGGGAGAGCTCGACTCTGCCCTATGCGAATATGACAAGGGCATAGAACTCGCCGTGAGGGAGAAGAATACGGAATACGAGATATATCTCGACAACTGCGCCGCCGTGCTCTTCTGCGAGAGCAACCGCTTCGATGAAGCGCTCCACTATTCGAAGAAAGCGGAAAAGGCTGCCCTTGCTGCCAAAGACTCTGTGGAATGGCTTTCGGCAAGGGCAAACATTGGCGGCGTATATATGAAGCAGAAGAAATACAAGGATGTAGTGAGGGTGATGATGCCGCTATGGAAGGAGGTGGAGAGCTTAGACTATAATGTGCTCACACTGAAATACCTCTCGCCGCTGCTCAAGGCGTTCACCGAACTCAATGACAGCAAGTCGCTATCGCTGTATATGCACTATGCCGACAGGGCGATGCAGGGAATGGGTGCAACGAGCAATGGAGTGCTCGGCATTCTCGAAATCAAGGCTGCCATGCTCGGCAGGGAGCACAGATACACAGAACAGATGATGCTTCTCGACAGTATTGCAAAGGCAAACATACAGAACCACGCCATGCCCGAAGAACGACTACAGGCTGAGCGTGCAAAGTGCATGTGGCATCTTGGTATGAAAGACGATGCCTTCGGCACATTGGCACAAGCTTACCAAAGGCTCGACTCTGTAAAGAAGAGCGATGTAGAGCGCAGCATGAATGAGTTTGCCGTGAAATACTCAACACTCGAAAAAGAGATGAAGATAGAGCAGATGAACCGTCGGGACGCAGAACAGCAGAGTCGCATCCTATGGCTCGCAGTAGCGACGGCAGTATTGGGCATTGCCGTGTGCATAGTGGCTTACCGCAAGAGGATAGCCATGCAGCGCGCCGAACTGGAAAGCAAACGCAGCTATATCAACGGACTGGAAGACGAACGCACCCGTCTGGCAAAGGAACTGCACGACGGCGTGTGCAACGATATGCTCGGCGTGACTCTGCTGATGAAGACCGATGCGGAGACTGCCCAATGCCAGCTGAAGGAGGTGTGGCGCAACGCTCGCCATCTGTCACATGCTCTTATGCCGCCACACTTCAAGTATGCCACGCTGCCGGAGGTGGTGCAGGAATATGCAAAGACTGTTTCCAATGACGAGGATAAAGAGGTGAGGGTAAACATAGCCGGCAACGGCAGATGGGATCTCTTGCCGCAAAAGGAGAGTTACGAGCTATACCGTATAGTACAGGAGGCTGTGGCGAATGCCTTGAAGCATGGTAAGGGCAGTATGATAGACATATCGCTCCATGCTGATGATAATGGTGCCGTAGCAATAAGAATAGAGAACGAATGTGGCAACAACCAACCTACCGACGAAAGCGGAACAGATACAGGTATAGGTATGGAGACTATAAGAATGCGTGCCGCAAGCATCGGAGCTGAAGTTAATACTGCTGCACACGACGGCATATATATGGTGGAGGTGAGAAAATGATGAACATACTGATTACTGACGACCATCCTGTAGTACTTGCCGGCATACGGCAGATTGTGGAAACGGCACTGCCGGAAAGCAGAATCCGGCAGGCTGCAACTGCCGACGAGGCTCTTGCCACCATAGAGGCAGGTATGGTGGATATTCTGATTGCCGACCTTGAGCTCAATGGCGAGAGCGGCATCAGACTTATACACCGTGTGCACGACATCCAGCCCAACGTGAAGGTGCTTGTCTACACCATGCACGAAGAGGTGTGGGTGGTAAGACAACTGCTTGAAGCTGATCCCGACGGCATTGTGCTGAAAGCCGACGATACGGAGGAACTGGAACGTGCCTTTGCTGCACTCTGCAACGGCAAGGGCTACTACAGCGTGGCATTCAACCGTCTGCTGAACTCGATTGCTGCATCGCCGGCAATGCTCTCGAAGCGCGAAGCGGAAATTCTGAAGTTGACGGCAAAAGGTCACTCTTCGACAGACATCGCACAGCGTCTTATCATATCTGTAAACACCGTGGAGTTCCACCGTCGCAGGATAATGCAAAAGCTAAATGCAGCGAATGCCGCAGAAGCAGTGGGAAAAGCGGCTGAGCTGGGACTTTTCTTTGATTAGAAAACAATTCATGATAAAAACGACACACTCTCCACTCTAAAAAACCACGGAAAACCATAGACCGACACCTACCGAAAATGATAGTTTTAAGCCTTTTGGCGACTGTTTCCAAAAGATAAATTTGTAATATATACGGAACGTCCTTAAATTTGTATACGTAAAATAGCAATGGGCAACGATAAACGAAACAAGCATGTCAAAAGATATAAAGAGCCAGATAACAACTCGTGAACTCGAAATTTTGGATTTATTATCAAGAGGTTTGAGCAGCAGCAAGATTGCCGAAATCCTCTTTATATCTCGCAATACGGTAGATTTCCACCGTCGCCAACTGCTCAGGAAAACCGAGTCGAAAAACATAGCGGAACTTATTGGCAATGCCTACAGACAGGGCATTTTATCAAAATAAGGACTGCACTCCTATGATTTTAATAACCCCAAATATTATTTATTATGAAAAGAATCATACCCGTAGTAATGCTTTCAGGCATTGTGGCTTTTTCTGCATGTGGAAACAAGACTGCAAACAACGAAACGCAGCAGGACACTGTGCAGGCTGCTGATACGACTAACGCTGACACCATCGTAACGGCAGAGCCGGAAGAGGCTGCCCCGGAAGTAAAGGACGCTCCTGCCGCCAAGAGCATTGAGGCTGGCGGAACGACAATCACCGTAGGCGCACCGCTCGCCGAAACTCTGAAGAAGGCTAAGGGCGCAAGGTTTGAATACAATGCCGACTTCGGCGTAGATGTGGTTGTGGGCAACGTGATGATAAGAATCCCCGACGAGGACATAACGAAGGAGGGACAGGACTTCGTGAACGCCATACCGTCGGATATGGATCCGGACATCGCATTCAAGGTCTCCTTCATCAAGCCTTCGGCAAAGATAAAGGACTTTGAGAAGATTTAAGTCCAGACAGTCGTTAGGACTTGCCTGGATTTAGGATTTACCCGAATCCAAGCAAGCTGTTGTAAAAAAATACATTAAACGACCTAATGACCGTTTTGGTGGTTAACCCAAATAGAAAGAAAAAACGAATTGTCGCTCTCGCCCTTGTGCCGGATCACGATGCAAGAGCGGGAGCGATTCCATTATTAACACACTAATACATTATATATTCTTATGACTATAAGAAAAACCCTTTCCTTGCTCCTTCTCTTTATAGCCACACACGCATTGGCACAGCAGGAGTTCAGTTTTGAAAATTCATATATACTTAATGCTTTTGATGTCTCTACCGACAGTGAAAGCTTCTACTACATGATTGATAAGGATGAAGATGGCGAGATAATCTCGTTTGTCAACAATGATGATGTGAACCACAAGGTGACCATCACGTCAAAAGAACGCTACCATGTCACCAGTCTGTCAATATGCGGCGAAGCGAAATCGGCAAAGGCTGTGCGTATGCTGAGGGTTGAGGGCATGGAATGTCCGGAGCTGCGGGACCAGAAGGATCCTTACGTGTTCTACCCCAAACGCTCCTACACGTTTGAAGGTGATATGACAGGGAAAATAGAAATCAAGTTCCGCGTATACAAAGGACAGACATTCAATCTGAAAAGCATCAAATTCAACGGCAACAAGGATGCCGGTGTGAAGTTCGCCACAGAGTCGATAGAGCTGAACCATGGCGAGACCCAGCTGTTGCCCGACCTCACATCCGAGGTCGGTTGGGTGAACTTAGAGAATATCGAGGTGGAAGACCCGTCGGTCCTTGCCCTTTATTCCAACCAGTCGTCCAACCTTTACATCGACTATTCCGCCATCGCCCTGAAACCCGGCACGACGAATGTCATAGCCCATTATGGCAAGTCCTCAGACTATCCGGCAGGCACGGCGACACTGAAGGTAACAGTGAAGCCTGTTGACGTGGCTATCGACGGCGAGCCTGTGAACATAAAGCTTGACGAGGCAGGAACACTGCGCGAGAAATGCGTTGACCTTGACGTGCAGGAGATAACGAATCTCATTGTCAGCGGTCCGGTAAACTCCGAAGACCTTGCCTATATCCGCAGCAAGGCAGGCAGGATGGCAAACTTACAGAGCGTTGACCTCAGCGGCATCACACTGGTTGCCGATGGCGGATGCTACTCCACGGTGCTTGAATCATACCGCGATGTTGGCTTCAGCGAAGCGGCAACGAAATGGTATCTCTCTACAGAGGAGAAGGAAGAGGAGAGCAGCAGCGGCAACGGACTCGGCGGCGGCAACTCCGTTACAAAGATATACACGATGGACCTTGGCGGACTTTTCGCCGACATGAAGACCCTGAAGCGCGTGGTATTGCCGGAGGGTCTGCCTCGGGTGGGCAAATACCTGTGCTCCTACAGCAACGTGGTGAGCATCACGGTGCCGCAGACAGTGGAGAGCGTTGGAGAGAAAGCTTTCAGAGGTTGTAAAAAACTCGTGTATCATAACATCCCGGCAGTAAAGGAAATCGGCGAGTACGCCTTCGAGGATGCAGCCGTCACTACATTAGACCTGAGCCGTGTTGAGAAGATAGGCTTCAGTGCCTTCTCTGGTTCTAACATCACGGCTGCCGACCTCTCCAATGTCGACTCCATACCGGATAAGACATTTAGGCAATGTTATGCCTTGAGCGACCTGAAACTGTCGGACAAACTTTACTATGTTGGCGGAAACGCTTTCAGTGGATGCGAATCGTTGGGCAGTGTGGTGCTGCCGGAGTCATTGGGATATATCGGTGTATATGCCTTCGTGGGATCTGGACTGAAGAACATAGAGTCGCATCTGCCGGCAACGTGCGAGATTGAAAAAGACGCATTTGAGTGGACTCCATGGTATGAAACCAACGCAAAGGAGAACGAGATTCTGTATCTCGGCAATGCTGCCATTAAATATTATTACAAAGACAATCCTGTAGTTGCCGAGAAATGGGTGCTGCGTGAGGGAACGGAGAATATAGCAAATGAAATGGTTACGGATAGGTACAGAGATTATTATGCCAATCTGAAAACCATCGTACTGCCGTCTACGATAAAGAGAATAGGCGAAAGATTCTGCCCTGAGTATGTGGAGAAATGTGATTTGCCCGACGGCATTGAGATTATTGGCTCTGAAGCGTTCCGATCGACGAAGCTGAAGAGTGTTACAGTGCCGGCATCGGTAAGGCAGATAGGCTACAGTGCTTTCGCAAATAACAGTTCGCTCATCTCCGTGGTGTATAACGCCAGCGGCGAGTGGGGGAAGGATTACTACTACGCTAAGAATATCGGTCTGTTCGAATTCTGCACTGGACTGGAGAAGGTGACGATAGGCAAGGATGTGAAGTTCTTTCCAGAATCGATGTTTGCCGGTTGCTCTGCCCTCGTCAAGCTGAATTTCGAAGCCAATTCTGCCTTGGAGAGCATTGGCGACTATGCTTTCTCCGCCTGCACGGCATTGAAGAGCATTTCGCTGCCATACAACCTGCGCTACGTGGGCAACAACGCCTTTAACGGCTGCAAGCTGAAGTCCATATACAACTATATGCCCGTGCCATACGGTTTCACCGACAAGGGCAGCAACACCGTCATATCATGGATAACGAAAGACGTTACGGTGTATGTGCTTCCGCAGTATCTTGAGACCTATAAGGCTGACCCTCTGTGGGGCTCCTGCAACATACAACCTATGGACGATGAGCATATCGCCCTTGGCATCGGTTCTGTTGCTGCAGACGGCGGCAAAATGCCGGCAGCTGTGTACGACTTGAACGGCAACAGAATACAGAGTCTGCAGAAGGGGCTGAACATCGTGCGCCAGCAGGATGGCAGCGTGGTGAAGATATATAAATAAGTTGACGAGTTGACAAGTTGACGAGTTGACGAGTAGACAAGTAGACGAGGAGATTCGTTTTTCCATGACAAAAGTTGTTTACGTTTCATAAACAAGTAATGCAAATCTCCTCGTCTACTTGTCTACTCGTCAACTCGTCTACTATTTATCATTAATACGAATGTCGTGTGGTAGCCGGGCTGTGGAGTATCGGCGAGTGTCAGGTTTCCGCCCTGTGCCATCATCATCTGACGGGCAAGCGACAGACCGATGCCGGAACCGGAACGCTTGGTGGTGAAGAAAGGCACGAACACCTCGCGTGCCACTTCGGCTGATATCGGCGAACCGTTGTTGCTTATCAGCAGTTGCGTGTAGCCGGCATCGGCATTGACGGTAAGGCTAATGTCGTGTGCTCCGGCTTCAACGGCGTTCTTCACGATGTTTGTCGTTACCTGATGCATCATGCTTGCATCGGCACGCAGAGTGCGGATTGCACCGAGGTCTATATGCCAGGAGAGCTTGGGATAGAGCGACTTCAGATTGGCAACCATACGCTCAAGTTCTATTTCTTCCATAGTCACAGTCTGCAGCTGCGTCATCTTGCGGTAGCTCTCCACAAAGGCAGACAGGCTGCGCGTGGTGTCGTAGATGGCCCGTATGCCCTCTTCGAGCGGTGTCTGCTTCACCATCGTACTGCCCATGTAAGCCTGCGTTATGCTCTGTATCGGCGTTACGGCATTCATAATCTCGTGGGTAAGCACACGAGTGAGCCGCTGCCACGACTCCACCTCGCTGCGCGCCATAAGCTGGTTTATCTCGCCACCCATATCGTTGAGCATCGTCTGCAGGTCGCGTTCGCCCGGCATAATACCGTCGGTGGGCAGACGGAACATGAAGTCGCGGTTGCGCAAAGCCTCACGCATCAGCCGTGCACGAATGGAGAGACGCCGCTGGTGGCGCCACTCCCAAAGGATTATCACTGCGAGAATGACGATGAGAAATGCTATAATATAATAAGATATCATGTCGTGTGATATTATATTTGAGGTTTGGGGTCAGTTGTCTGTTTTCAATTTTCTGTAGAGCGTCTGTCTCGTTATGCCCAATAGTTCGGCAGCGCGGCTCATATTGCCATGACATTGTTCCACCACTCTGTGTACATGCTGCTGTTCCAGTTTGTCGAGCGGCACCACCACACGGTTCTTCTCCACAGCATCGCGCAGCGTACGAATCAGTTCGTCGTTGTCCCACGGCTTAGTCACAAAGTCGGCAGCTCCGTTTTTCAGTCCCTTCACAGCCAACTGCACATCAGCGTATGCCGTCATCAGCACCACGGGAGTATCTGGATACAGCTTCTTCAGCGTGCGCAGCCAAAACAGTCCGTCCTGTCCAGTGTTCACACCGAGCGAGAAATTCATGTCGAGCAGTACCACATCAACATCCTCCTTTTTCAGCGTGGCAACAAGGTTGTCGGGACTTTCGAGAGTGAGCACACGTCGGAACGCCCCTGCAAGACATATCTTCAGGGCTGTGAGTATTGCCTGGTTGTCATCTACCACCAGTATAGTGTCACAATAAGTTTCTATCATATAACCTCCTAATGTGTATTTTCTTGTTTCTTCAGCCATAATGACTTACGTCTTTATGAGATACGGCAAAGTTACATTTTTTTCCTGAACACACAAAGAGAAACGGCATTCATAAACGAAGTGTATGATTTTCATACAATATGCTGTATGATTATCATACAACGGGCTATTTTCCCGGCGAATATCTTCCGGGCGTTGATGGCGTGGCGTAAATTTGCAGATAGAAAAGAAAACGAAAAGACAATGAAACGTACATTCATATCAACACTACTCTTGATAGCCGCCATATCGGTGCAGGCTGCAGAACCGTGGAGCGTGGAGCGCTGCATGAAGTATGCCGCGGACCACAGCCACAGCGTGCGGCAGAGACAGTTCGACCTCGACGAGAACCGCAGCGCCAAGACACGTGCCATCGGGGCATTCCTGCCTGAGGTGTACGGTTCAGTGAGTGCACAGATGAACTTCGGCCGCGCCGTAGACCCGGAGACAAACGCCTACACCGACGTCAGTACCTTCTATAACGGCTACGGGCTGCAGGCTTCGCTCACCATCTTCGACGGACTGCAACGCTACAACGAGCTGCGCATGGCACGAGCCAACGTGGCAATGGGACGCTCGGCAGTACAAGCGGAGAAGGATGCCACAGCGCTGCAAGTCTGCAAGGCATGTATGGATCTGCTCTACTGTCAGGGAGCCGTGGAACACACCATGCAGAAGCGTGAGGAGAGCCTACAGCTGCTCCGCCAGACCGAGGTGATGGCAGAGGTGGGACAGAAGAGCGAAGCTGACGTGGCACAGATGCGCGCCACTCTTGCCGCCGACGACTACGAACTGACCCACATGCAGAGCCAGACCACCAAGGCATTGCTCACGCTGAAACAGTTGATGAATTTCCCTATCGAAGACACACTGATAGTGGAGAGACCGTCTGTTGAGACTCTGTCTATCCTGTCAGAAGCTGACGGCGGTGTCACCCCTGCTGCACTTGCCCGGAACCCACGCATAGCCCAGGCAGAAAGCCAAGTGGCAGCAGCACGCTATGGGCTATGGGCAGCCCGTGGCGGTTTCCTACCGAAAATCTCTCTTTCCGGCGGCGTGTCCACCTCGTTCTTCCGTAATATGGATACGGGTGGACATGCGCCTTTCAGCCAGCAGTTCAAGAACAACGCCGGCGAATATGTGGCATTCACGCTCAGCATACCAATCTTTAACCGTCTTGCCACTCTGACAACGGTGCGCTCGCGCCGCATAGCCCTCGACCGTGCCTGTGAGACGCTCGACTATGAGCGTGCGGAACTGCGCCGCCTTGTGGCGGAAGCCACTGCCGACGTGCGGAACAGCGAGAAGGAGATGCTGAAGACGAACGAACAGGTGGAGGCGGACAGCATTGCCGCACACATCACCACACGCAAGTTCGAGGAGGGCATGGCATCGGCTATCGACGTGAGGACGGCGGCGGTGACGCTGCTGCAGTCGAGAGTGAAACTGCTGCAAAGCCAACTTACAATGATGTATAACAGAAGACTGCTCGCATACTACAGGCAAGCCTCACTATAAAATGTAATATATTATGGACCGACAGATAGAAAAGAAAACATTCCTTCGCCGCTACGCTTGGTATATCGCTGCGGCAACGGCATTGACGGCAGTACTCGTATGGATAGTGTTCAGTTCGACGGCAAGCACGATGACCGTGGACGTGCGCGACCTGACGATAAGCAACGTGACCTACGGACGGTTCGACGACTACGTGCGGCTGAACGGACAGGTGGTGCCTATCCAGGTGGTGCAGATTTCTCCGGAGGAGGGTGGCATAGTTAGAGAGAAACCTGTGGAAGAGGGAACACGTGTGAGAAAGGGCGACGTGATACTGCGACTGAGCAACAGCAACCTCGACCTGCAGATTCTCAATGCCGAGGCGGAGCTTGCCGAGAAACAGAACCTGCTGCGCAACACACAGGTGGCAATGCAACAGGACCGGCTGAACAATCGCACCGAACAGGCTACGCTCGACATGGACTGCGAACGCAAGCAGCGCGCCTGCAACCAGAACGCACGCTTGTATAAGGAAAGGCTCATCAGCAAGGAGACATACACACAGAGCCAGGAGGACTACCGGCTGGCACGACGCAAGCAAAGTCTCGTGGCACAACGGCTGAGACAGGACAGCATCTACCGCCGGGTGCAGATGGCACAAATGGAGGACAACCTCGACAATATGAGGAAGAACGTGCTGCTCGTGCGGGAGCGCAAGAACAAACTCGAGATACGTTCGGCTATCGACGGCGAACTCGGACTGCTCGATGTGGAACTGGGACAGAATATCTCTGCCGGACAGAACATAGGACAGATAAACGACCTCTCCGACTTCAAGGTGCAGGCACAGATTGACGAGCACTACATCGACCGTGTGCGCCCCGGACTGCTTGCCACGATAAACCGCGACGGCAAGACATACCGGCTGCGTGTTCGCAAGGTGTATCCGGAGGTGCGCAACAGCTCCTTCCGCACCGACTTCGTGTTCGTGGGCGAACGACCGGCACAGATGCGCAGCGGACAGACCTACTACGTGGAACTGGCATTGGGAAAGTCGCAGCAGGCAACGCTCATTCCGCGCGGCACCTTCTTCCAAGCCACTGGCGGCAACTGGATATTCGTGCTCGACAAATCGGGTAAGAAGGCTTACCGACGCAACATCAGCATAGCACGGCAGAACCCGCAGTATTATGAGGTGACCGACGGACTAGAACCTGGAGAACGCGTGGTGACGAGCGGCTACGAAGCATTCAAGGACAACGAAGTGCTGATTCTGAAATAGAGAGCACAACGGCAATTTATATCGAAACAAACAAGACATAAAAAACATACAGTAATGATAAAGACAGAAAACCTGACGAAAATCTTCCGCACGGAAGAAGTGGAAACCGTAGCACTGAACGGCGTTAGTATAAACGTGGACGACGGAGAGTTCGTAGCCATAATGGGACCGAGCGGCTGCGGAAAATCCACACTGCTGAACATCCTCGGACTTCTCGACAACCCCAACTCCGGTGAATGCTGGCTCGACGGAGAGCCGGTTGCAAGACTGAAGGAGAAGGAACGCACACGCTACCGCCGCGGACGCATCGGTTTCGTGTTCCAGAGCTTCAACCTCATCGACGAGCTGACCGTGGAAGAGAACGTAGACCTGCAGCTCCGCTATATGGGCGTGCCGGCAAAGGAACGCCGCGAGCGAGTGACGGAAATCCTGCGCAAGGTGGCTATGAGCCACCGCGCCAAACATTATCCGCAGCAACTGTCGGGCGGACAGCAGCAGCGTGTTGCCATAGCACGTGCCGTGGTGGGCAAACCGAAGCTCATCCTCGCCGACGAACCGACGGGAAACCTCGACTCCAAGAGCGGACTCGCCGTGATGGAACTCCTCGCACAGCTCAATGCCGAAGGCACGACGATAGTGATGGTGACCCACTCGCTGCATGATGCCCAGATGGCAAGCCGCATCATAAACCTGTTCGACGGACAGGTGGTGGACAACAACATTATTCTTTGAGAAAGGAGGAATGGCGTATGAAAAGCTTACTGTATCTGTTCCGCCGCTACCGCCTGGCAACGCTGCTCAACCTGTTCGGACTGGGAGTGGCAGTGGCGACGTTCTACCTGTTCATGACACAGGTGATATATAACCGCACATACAACTACAACATCAAGGACCACGACCGCACGTTCCGGCTCGAAGTGAAGACCGCACTCTTCGACAACAAATGGGGATGCCATCTCTGTCGCCCATACGAGGAGATAATAAAGGAGATACCTCATGTGGAACAGACGGTGAACATGGCATTCAACAGGCAGACAAACGTGACCGTCGGCGAAAACACTATAAATGTATTATATATAGGTATGTCGAAACCCGGCGTGGAATTCTTCTGCGGCAAGCTGCTGTACGGCAGCAGCAAGACCTGGGACTACGGGGCGACGGCTATCGTAAACCGCAGCACAGCCGGGAAACTCTTCGGAACAGACAAGGCGGTGGGCCAGACGTTCACCCTGAAGGAAAACGGCGTGGATAAGCCCATCACCGTTGTTGGAGTGAGCGAAGACATGCCCGACAACTGCTCCATTGGCAACGGACTCTATATGTGTGAGAACCCGAAGGATGCCGGCGACGCATCGGAGTGGAGCTTCAACATCTTCGTACGCCTTGACAATCCGGCTAACAAGGCGGCTGTGGAGCGTGCGTTCAAGAAGGAAGTGATGAGACAGACGGGGTATACCGACGAGAAGAAATTCGATAAGGAATATGGTCAGAGCTTCCGGCTCACCCCGGTAGATGATATATATTTCTCCGGCGTAGGCTTAGGCGACAAGGGCAACCGCAACCTGGTGAATGTGCTCACCGTGGCATCGGTATTCATCCTGTTCATAGCCCTGCTGAACCTGTTGAACTTCACGCTCTCCGAAGTGCCGATGCGCATACGCAGCATAAACACACGCCGCGTGATGGGAGCCTCGCAGAGCAGTCTGCGTCTGCAGATGATAATGGAGAATGTGGGCATCGCCTTTATAGGTCTCCTCATAGCCTTCCTCATCGTAATGGGTTTCCAGCGCAGCGAGACATGCATGAATCTCGTGTCGGGAGACATCAGTTTCGGGGCAAATGCAATGCTAACTACTGTAACGGCAGTGGCAGCGCTGGCTGTGGGTGCCCTGTCGGCTGTCGTGCCGGCATGGTACAGCACGTCGTTCACACCGGCAATGGTGTTGAAAGGCTCCTTCGGACTATCACCGCGCGGCAGGAAACTGCGCATGGCGATAATGGGAGTGCAGTTCTGCGTGGCTTTCGTCCTGGCGATATATATCGGTGTGATGGCGAGCCAGTCGAACTACATCTTCAACAGCGACTACGGCTTCGCCAAGAACGAGGTGCTCTTCACCGGACTCACAGCGGAGGCTTGTCAGAAGAAAGCTGCCATACGGGCTGAACTGCAGAAGCTGCCATACGTGGAGAGCGTGGGGTATGCACAAGATGCAATAGGTGCCGGTGACCAATATATGGGGTGGTTTCGCGGCAACGGTGACAAGTCGATGAACATGCAGGTGATGCTGTGCGACCCCGGATATCTGCGCACGATGGGACTGAAGATTGAGGAGGGACGCGACTTCAAGGAGTCGGACAGCCAGACAGGGGCGTATATCCTGAACCGCACTATGATGGACAAATACAAATGGCTGCACGTGGGCGACTCGATAGGCAGCCGGAGCGAATGGGGCGACGACAACTACCTCATCGTGGGAGTGTGCAACAACTTCAGGATGAAGTCGGTGCGCAACGATAACAGCATCCTCTCCGTCGCTTTCCTCGTGTTGGACCCTTTGGCAATGAATCGCATAGGTGACCGCTGCTATAATCTCTTCGTGCGTGTGGCAGAGGGACATGACAAGATAGAGGCAAAGCGAGGCATAGAAAAGGTGCTCAATCGTCTGGATGCCTCATACGGCGACTATAAGATGAAGTTCTTCGACGATGCGCTGCAGCGTACCTACGTGGATGAGTTCCGCTTCATCTCCCAGGTTAAGCTCTTTGCCATCATCTGCATCATAATAACCATCATAGGAGTGTTCTCGCTCACGATGTTCGAAACCGAATACCGTCGCAAGGAGATAGGCATCCGCAAGGTGATGGGTTCCTCGGTGGGGGCGGTGGTGCGGTTGTTTGCCGTGCGCTATAGCGTGCCTCTCGTCGCATCGTTTGTCATTGCCGCACCACTCGGCTATTGGCTGAGCCGCCAATGGCTGCAGAGCTTCGCCGAGCACACGCCAATTTATTGGTGGCTCTTCCCACTGAGCTTCGTGGGCGTATCGGCTGTAGTTGTTCTTACGGTAGTGGCACAGTCGTGGCATGTAGCCACGGAGAACCCGGTGGAGAGCATAAAGACGGAGTAATATGAATTAAGCCCAAATTTAGAGAGTAGAGAGCCTACCACGCTAACCCTCATTTTGCGAGTTAGCGTAGTAGGTTCATGAAAGTCGACATTACTGTAAGAAATCGTCGTTGCATACCTTTACGCCAAGTGGTCCATAGTGGCTCAGGAGAGGTTGTCTATCCACGGACAATCTCTCCTGAGCCAAAAGTTGGACGTGTAATATTGTATTTTTATACAATCATACTGTGAATATCTTATGCATAAAAACAGGAGATGGATATGTTTTTTATAGCATGTCGAAGCAAGCTAAAATAGATGTCCAACCAACTTCAAATAGAAAGTTACCGAATTTCTATGAGAAAGTTACGGACTTTCTATTGGAAAGTTACCGAATTTCTAAATGATGACAAAATTCTATGCTCACAGAGGCTTGGAGTAAATGTCAGAACCGAGCTATATAGACGTGCTGGGCAAACTGTTTATTTATACAGTATGATTGGATATTTATGCAAAAAGGCTGTCAGAATGTTTTTGTATAAGCGTTGGACAGAATCTCCTGTTTACATCACTCCAAATATCGGATGAGCCAATATCCTACGAATATCTTATGCTGCAAAAGTATCTTCATATCCGTTCTTGAATTTTATACAATTCATATGTTCGCTTCGCACTTGTTGATTGGCAATTGATATGTCGTTCCGTTCGAAGAAATAATACGATAGCCAACACGCACGAGAGTATATCCGCTATCGGTTGCGCTATGGATATTCCGTCTAATTGAAACCACCGGCTTAACAATATCAAACACGGAATAAATATAAGACCTTGACGGCTAATTGACAGTATTAAAGCGCTGGGTATGCTACTTTAAGGGGAGCATATCTCGAATGGCATCCAAAATAGGAACCGCCGTATGCCGAACGGCACGTACGGTGGTGTGAGAGATCGGTAAATACGAAAGTAGGAGATAAACACCTATGATTAGAGTTTACCTCCTACTCGATTCATTCTCATTTTCATCAACTGTAAGATGGTAAGAGGCAAATTGCCAATAATAATTATTAAAGGTGTAGGCAAAGTGTGACAAGTATCAGAAAAAAATGTGTACCTTTGCACACATATTGACTGAACATATGCACGGCATAGACATCAAAGAGGACGAACTGTTGGCGATGGGCGGCGGCATACTCGACACGCTGCTCATTGACCGCACCACAGGTGAGAATATCATCTGGGCAACGGATGACTATGCCCATCTGGGGGATGGCTACACTTTCCACAACCATATCACAGTAGAGCAAATAACAGGCGAGCACCACAACGTGATTCAACCGCGAGTGTCAAAGAGCGAGGAAGAGCGCAGACTAAGAGCACGGAAGATGGCTGAGGTGTTCACGCCCTCATGGGTGTGCAACAAGATGAACAACGGCGTGGACGAAGCGTGGTTCAAGCGCAGTCCTGTGTTCAACGTGCCTCACGATGAAGGGCAGCGGCACTGGTGGGAGCCAACGAAGGAGAAGATTGTCTTTCCTGAAACGCTGAGCGATGACGAGCAAAAGTCCGGTAAGCACAAGACTTGGCAGGAGTACGTCAGGATGGGCGTGATAGAAATCACCTGTGGCGAGGCTCCGTTTCTTACCAGCCGCTACGACACGGTGAGTGGCGAGGCCATCACAGACCTGGGCAAGCGCATCGGCTGGCTCGACAGAAAGATGCGAATAGTCAACGAGAACACCGATAGTGAAGCTGACTGGCTGCATTGGACGCGCATGGCCTACAAAGGCACGCTCGGCTACGAGTGGCAGGGCGACAATTTGCTGCTAGCTCGCGAGAATCTGCTGATGTCGTGCTTCGACTACTACGAGGACCGCTTTGGCAAAGAGCCGTCTTTGGAATTTGTCAAGGAGATAGCTGAAATCATATCATGGAACGTGTTCCAGATGGACGGGTTGAAGTTTGTCATCCCTCGCAGTTGTCGCACCAAGACTTTGAAAATGCCAGACCTGATTACGGGTGAAGTCAAAATCAAGAAAATAGAGTGTGAGGGCTGCAAGAAGGGCTTGATTCATCGTCACAACGGCATATATGTGCAGACGATGGATTGGGACACGGGCAAAACTATCCGATTTGACCATATAAACGGACTTGCTAAAAAGGAAAAGCTATGATGAATACTGAGATAGTTGACAAACTGATTGTTGGCCGTGTTGAGCCTCACATCTATGCTTTCGAGACCAATACCGTGCCCAATTACTTGAAGATTGGCGACACCTACCGACCTGTGGAGGTGCGACTGAACGAATGGCGGCGATACTTCAAGGACTTGACCAAACTCTACGAGCATGTGGCCAAGGTCGATGAACGCTATTTCAGGGATTACGAGGTTCACAAGTTCGTTGTTACAGAGAAGCAGCGCAAGCAGATTGCTCGCGAGGATTTTCCTGACCTGCCACACTTCTCGAATGAATTCTTCAAGAATGCAGTTCCTTCAGACATTGACGAAGCCATTGACGACATAACCGACAGCGCACACCAAAACAATGGACGTTATAAGTTCTACTCGATGCAGGACGGACGAGTGCCAGAGGAATTTCATTACACACGCGATGAAGTGCCTCTCACACCACGCCCCAACCAAGAGGATGCAATAAGGCGTTTCGACGATGCCGTCAACAACAAGCGTCGCACCCATTTGCTGATGTATGCCGTGATGCGCTTTGGCAAGAGTTTTACGGCGATGTGCTGTGCTCAAAAGCTAAGGAAGTCAGACTTGGTTCTAGTAGTCTCGGCAAAGGCAGATGTAAAATCAGAATGGAAAAAGACTGTCGAGAAGTTCAAGAACTTTGAGGAATACCAATACGTTTCCAGCGAGGACTTGAAGCGTAACCATCGGCTGATTTCAGATGCCAAGCGCAACCATCAGAAGTTGGTCGTGTGCCTGACGCTGCAAGACCTGAGCAGCCCTGAAATCAAAGAACGGCACAAACAACTGTTCAAGAATGCCATCGACCTGCTGATTGTTGACGAGACCCACTTTGGTGCTCGCGCGGAGCACTATGGTTCTGTGCTGGCAAAGCCATCGAACGAAAAGATACTGAAGCAGGAGAAGAAACATAATGACGAGTCAGTAGAAGACCTGCTGGAGCAGACAAAACAACTGAAAGCGAAAGTGCAGCTGCATCTTTCTGGCACGCCTTACCGCATATTGATGGGTAGCGAATTTACGAAAGATGACATCATCAGCTATTGCCAGTTCACCGATATCATAAAGGCCAGCCAGGAGTGGGACGCACAGAATCTTGACGAGAAAGAGGAATGGGAGAATCCCTATTTCGGCTTCCCGCAGATGGTCAGGTTTGCTTTCCACCTCAATTCCTCTTCTTTGCAAAAACTGGAAGAGCTAAAGGAGGCAGGCATCACGACTGCCTTCCAAGAACTTTTCCGTCCATTGTCCATCCAGAAGAATACAGATGGTGGTCACAAGCAGTTCAGGCATGAGAAAGAAGTGCTCGATCTGCTGCAAGTCATTGACGGTAGCAAGGAGGATGAAAACGTCATGGGCTTCCTTGATAATGAACGCATCAAGCAGGGCAAACTTTGTCGGCACGTAGTGATGGTGCTGCCATTCCGTGCTTCCTGCGATGCTATGGAAGTACTGATACGCCAGAATCAAGGCGTGTTCAAGAATCTTGCTGAATACAAGATACTGAACATCACAGGTGTAGAGGATGAAAAGACTTATCGCAATCTTTCCGACGTAAAGAAGGAGATAGCCGATTGCGAGGCTAACGGCATTAAAACGCTGACGCTGACCGTTCAGCGAATGCTAACAGGCTCCACTGTGCCAGAATGGGACACGATGCTCTATCTGAAAGATACGGCTTCACCGCAGGAGTACGACCAAGCCATTTTCCGCCTACAGAACCCATACGTGGCAACATACATGGATGAAGATGGACGGGTGGTCAAGCGCAACATGAAGCCACAGACGCTGCTCGTTGACTTCGACCCTGACCGCATGTTCTTCCTGCAGGAACTGCGCGCCCACATCTATGACATCAATACAGATGCCAACGGCAACAGCAACCTGCTGGAGCGCATAAAGCGAGAGCTGGAGGTCTCTCCCATTGTGTGGCTCAACAAGGATAAGTTGCAGGAGGTAACGCCCAACGATATCATGGCCTTCATTCGCAAATATAACAGCGAACGAAGCGTGCTTGATGAAGCAATGGACATACCTGCTGACGCATCCCTGCTCGACATAGATGTGCTGCGCGAAGAGATTATGCGGCAGCAACCTATAGGTACGCGAGGCGGTCTGAAATTGAACCCTGTCGAGGGCGAGGGTGATGACGATGTTGACACAGGCGACACAGAGCCTGCAAAGGGAGATGACACCTCTGCATCAACGAAGTCGGACAAAGAAAAGGTTGACGAGGACACGAAGTTCAGGGAACGTATGGCTACGCTCTACTCTCGTATTCTTTTCTTTGCTTTCCTGACTGAAAAACGTGTCATTTCGCTGGGAGATGTGTTGGTTGCCATCGCTGAAGGCAACAATAATCCGCGCATTGCCAAAAATCTGGGATTAAGGCCACAGGCACTCGCTTTGATGCAGCGTCACATGAATCCTCACGTCTTGCATGAACTTGACTACAAAATCCAGAACATCAACGACCTTGCCAACGACCCAGACAAGGAGGCTTTCGAGCGAGTAGAGACTGCAATGAAGCAGTTTGGCCGCTGGTCGGATTCGGAGGTGGTGACACCTGTTGACGTAGCGCAAAGAATGCTCCGTCAGATACCGCGAGAGCGTATTGGCAAAGACGCGAAGTTCCTCGATATAGCCTCTAAGGAGGGCGAGTTTGCCTATGCCATCTTGCAGGAGTTTGGCAGCGAATATAAAGACAAAATTTACTCCATCCCAACATCGTCTACCGCCTACGAGTTCACTCGCAAGGTGTATGAGTCGTTGGGGATGCCGATAGAAAACATAGCAAGCAATTTTAATTCATACGACCTCATCGGCCCACACGGCGATGAGATTATAGAAAGGATAAAGAATATGGGAATAACAGTAGCAGTGGGCAATCCTCCGTATCAGGACGAGGGCGGCTCTGGCGGCACTAACGATGCACCGATATTCCAAGATTTCAGCATGGCGGCAAAGACACTGTCAAGCCCGTTCTCCACGCTTATCATTCCATCGAAGTGGTTCACTGGCGGTCGCTCCAACCTGCTTGACCCATTCAGAAAGGAAATGCTTACTTGCGGAACGGTGTCACATCTGACGGCCTTCAACGACGCTGGCGAACTCTTCCCCAAGGATGTAGAGATAAAAGGCGGCGTGTGCTTCTACCTGAACGATGCCGAGCACGAGGGTGAGTGCAATTATTCGCTGGTCAAGAAGGGCGATACAGAGTCTGCACAGTTGATTCTGAAAGACCTCGACGTTATCATCAGAGAGCCGAAACTGGCCAAGATTGTTGACAAGGTGATGCAGCAGGCTCGCACGGAGAATCGTGGCGTTGTGGAGTCCATCATCTCGTCGGATACGCCTTTTGGCATTCCGACGAATCCTAAGACCAGCAAGAAGCATCCATTTGACGTAAGCGATGAACAGACTAATGAGTTTGACATAAAGCTCTATTATTGGAGCCACAATGTCAGGCTTACGGGATTTGTCAGAAGAACCGACATCCGCAAGAACAGCGATGACATAGATGCCATAAAGGTGTTTATTCCCAAGGCTGGCGGCTCAGGAAACGACCAAATAGTGCTGGGTGAGCCAATCTTGGTTGATACTCCTGCCGTTTGCTCGCAGACCTACCTCTACGCCAAGTTCGACACTGTGACAGAAGCCCAGAACTTCATCAGCTATCTGAAGACACGCCTCTTCCGCTTGCTCGTCTCGTCGATGAAGATTACGCAGGATGCGATGGCTGGTGTCTATCACTTCGTGCCGATGCAGGACTTCTGCCAGGCTTGGACGGACGCAGCCCTCTATGAGAAGTACGACTTGACTCCTGATGAAGTCAAGTATATTGAGGGTATGATTAAGCAAATGTAAAAATATGTCTCGCTTCGCCCATTACTACATCAAGTACAAGCACGACTTCGGCCCGCATGAGTGGGACGACAGACAGCGGCATCTGGATGCTCTCTTCGAAACCGACGAGAGCATTGCGTTTGTTGTGGGCGAGGATGAGAAGAAGAAGGTTTACAAGCACAGAGTGTATCGCTTGAAGGCTGCATCAGGCATCATCGTGATGCGCTTTGCCAATGATATCGACCTACCTGTGGAGCGTGACTTCAAGCCACGCTGGCCGACGGATTCACTCGCTCGGAAATCATCGAAGGGCATTTCAAGGACAAAAACGGCCAGTGGCTGAGCCGCCAATGGCTGCAGAGCTTCGCCGAGCACACGCCGATTTATTGGTGGCTCTTCCCGCTGAGCTTTGTGGGCGTATCGGCGGTAGTTGTTCTGACGGTAGTGGCACAGTCGTGGCGCGTAGCCACGGAAAACCCGGTGGAGAGCATAAAGACGGAGTAATATGAATTAAGCCCAAATTTAGAGAGTAGAGAGCCTACCACGCTAACCCTCATTTTGCGAGTTAGCGTGGTAGGTTCATGAAAGAGCCATTACCGATTCAGGTTTTTTCAATGTATACTTACAACATTTCATCGAAAATGCTTGTGTATCTCAAGTATTTTATAGAATTTTGTATAAGAGTCGTGCATACGTTGACTGAATATTAATGGCGCAGACACCACTAACATATTATAAATCAGCGGAGTGCAGAACTCCAGAAAGAAAAGATTATCATTTAAAAGATTTCCGTATTCGGATAATATTTATAATACGACTATGAAGATAGGATTATTTGTACCCTGCTATGTGGACGCACTCTACCCGGAGGCAGGTGTTGCCACTTACAAGCTGCTTAAGCATTACGGGCTTGACGTGGGTTATCCAGAACGACAGACTTGCTGCGGACAGCCGATGGCAAATGCCGGATTCCAGGATAAGTCGATGAAGGTAATAGAGAGTTTCGACGAACTGTTCAAGGACTACGACTACATCGTGGCTCCGTCCGCCTCATGCGCTGCATACGTGAAAGTGTATTATCCCAAGATTCTGAAGGGCAAGCACGAGTGTGTCTCCTCCAGGAAGATTATGGATATAGTGGAGTTCCTCCACGACGTGCTGAAGGTGAAGGAGGTGCCGGGAAAGTTTCCACACTCCGTGAGTGTGCATAACAGCTGCCACGGAGTGAGAGAACTGAACCTGTCGTCGCCCTCGGAATGCAACGTCAAGCCATTCAACAAGATTATCGACCTACTGCAGCTTGTCGACGGCATCACCATCCATGAGCCGGAGCGAAAGGACGAGTGCTGCGGCTTCGGCGGCATGTTCTCCATCGAAGAGCCTGACGTTTCCACCCGTATGGGAGAGGACAAGATAAAGAGGCACATCGCCACCGGGGCGGAATACGTGACGGGGCCCGACTCCTCATGCCTCATGCACATGGCCGGCATCGCCAAGAAAGAGAAGATGCCTATCAAATTCATCCACGTTGTCCAGATTTTAGCCGCAGGATTATGAGCACAGAACATTCAAAGAGAGCTGCCCGCTTTATTGCGGATGCAGAGAAGACCAGCTGGCACGACGCTACCTTCTGGTCGGTAAGAGAGAAGCGCGACAAGATGGCACAGGAGCTGCCGGAGTGGGAAGACCTGCGCGAACAGGCTTCGCAAATAAAGAAGCACACCATCACCCATCTGGCAGACTATCTCGAGCAGTTTTCCGACTGCCTGGAGAGCCGCGGAGTGAAGGTGCATTGGGCGAAGGATGCCGCGGAGTTCAACGAGACGGTGCTTTCCATTCTGCAGAGCCACGGTGTGAAGAAGATGGTGAAGTCGAAGTCCATGCTCACCGAAGAGTGCGAGATGAACCCCTATCTGGAGCAGCACGGCATCGATGTGGTGGAGACCGACCTTGGTGAACGCATCATCCAGCTCCTGCATCAGAGGCCGAGCCATATCGTGATGCCTGCCATCCATCTCAAACGGGAGGAAGTGGGCAGAATGTTTGAGGAGAAAGGAATATCGAAAGAAAAAGGAAACTACGACCCTACATATCTCACCCGTTGCGCCCGTTTGCATCTGCGCGACCAGTTCATGCAGGCAGGAGCCGGCATGACGGGATGCAACTTCGGTGTGGCAGCCACCGGCGACTGTGTGGTATGCACGAACGAGGGCAATGCCGACATGACCACCTCTATGCCCAAGCTGCATATCGTGGCTATGGGCATCGAGAAACTGGTGCCCGACTACAAGTCGCTTGCCGTCTTCCAGCGCTTGCTCTGCCGCAGCGCCACAGGACAGCCCACCACAGCCTTCACATCCCATTTCCGTCAGGCACGTCCCGGAGCAGAAATGCACGTGGTGCTCGTGGACAACGGCAGGAGCGACATGCTCGCCGACAGCGACCATTGGCAGACGCTGAAGTGCATGCGGTGTGGAGCCTGCATGAACACCTGTCCCGTATACCGCCGCTCGGGAGGCTACAGCTATACGTATTTCATTCCGGGTCCTGTGGGAGTGAACCTCGGTATGCTCCGCGACCCGAAGAAATACAGCGATAATGTGTCGGCATGCACCCTTTGTCTGTCTTGCGACAATGTATGTCCGTCAAAAGTAGATCCGGGGTCACAGATATATGTATGGCGACAGAGTCTGGAGGAATTGGGAAAAGCCGACCCTATAAAGAAAATAATGTCGGCAGGCATGGAGTATCTGTTCGACCGTCCTGCCCTCTACGCCACGGCACTCAAATTCGCTCCGCTTGCCAACTACGTGCCCGACAGCTGCACCCATTTCGGTAATATCAACGCATGGGGCATCGGCCATGCCATGCCTGAATTCGCCAAGAAATCATTCCATGAACTGTGGAAGGAAGGCAAGGTGAAGTAAAAGAAGGATTCATTTGAAAGAAAGTATGAAGAAAGAAGATTTTTTGAATAAGTTGCGCCAAAACACGCACTTTCAATACGATATGCCAAAGGAGGAGATAAAAGGCATCGAATACGAAGACACCTTTGGACAGTTCGTCAGGATGACCGAGACGGTAGGCGGTCATGTCATCAACGATGTCCGGAAGGATGCCGACCTCAATGAACTGGTGCGCAGAGCTTATCCTGACGCTAAGGTGTTCTGCTCTAACCTAAAGGGAATAACGCTGGAGGGACTGAAAGGCGGCAATGATTCCACAGCCTTAGAACTTCGTAATCCGGATACCGTGGCAGAGGCAAACGACCTGAACGGCACCGATGTAGCCATTGTGCAAGGCACGGTGGGAGTTGCCGAGAACGGCTGTATATGGATTCCGCAGACGATGAAGGAGAAAGCATTGCTTTTCATCTCAGAGTATCTTGTAATAGTGCTCGACAGGAAGAACATCGTCAACAACATGCACGATGCCTATGACCGCATCGGGATGGATGACCGGTACAACTTCGGCACGTTCATCAGCGGACCCTCGAAGACTGCCGACATAGAGCAGGCTCTTGTCATGGGAGCACAGGCTGCACGCGGAGTTACCGTTGTGCTGGTGGATGAATAGTGGTTT
>ERZ1026862.424-NODE-424-length-27719-cov-11.598648_pt1 | contig 27719 bp, 23 predicted proteins | sample MGYA00380161_ERZ1026862 | MGnify/ENA primary metagenome ERZ1026862 (study PRJEB33269, sample SAMEA4719797) | human gut metagenome | biome: human-associated habitat; feature: organic feature; material: feces | place: Cameroon | collected 2013-10 ... | reverse complement strand
AATATATAGAAGTCTGACACGCTATCTTTTTTTTGAAAATGACCTTAATGACAAATGACCTTAATGACACGCAGGAGCGGATTTTTCGAGATTTTTTTATAACTTTGCGAGACAAATTGCCAACAATAATTTAAAACTAAAATACACACAAATCAACTTCCAACACCTATCCACTAAATACCACATCCAACATATGTCACTAACCCCAGAACAAATGGCAAAAATAGCTCAGAAAGAGGCTACTTTGTCGGAAGCATTGAAACGCTCCACATCAACAAACTATTATGAGGGCTACTTCTTCATCACCCTCAACACCCGCGATTATGCTCCCATCCTCAGCACCCTCGTCGGAAATCCCGATGCCGACGATGATTCGCCCGATGCCCCACGCTGCGCATACACACAGCTGGGACAGCGAGTGATGTATGTATGGCAGACAATACCTCAGTTTCATCCCAACACCGAGATAATAGCCGCCGAGGCTATGCCCGACCACTTCCATGGGCTGCTGCGCCTGAAGGCAGGGAATAGGAAGCACCTGGGACACATCCTGGGTGGCTTTATGGGCGCCTGCACCCACGAATATTGGGACATGCTGGGCATAGACTGGCGCAAGGATCGAGAGATACGCCTAACTAAGGGTGCGGCCGCACTTCCTCCCGATCGAGATGCTGACCACACACGCTCGCTGCGTGGACCCTCGCTCTTTGTTCGTGGCTACAACGACATGGAGGCCATCACGCCCGAGCAGGTGCGAACCAAGCTGGAGTATATAGGCGAACAGGCGCGACGCGCCATCATCAAGGGCTCGCTCCGCGATAGGTTCCATATTCATCGCGACTGCACGTCGCATGGGTGGACAATGGAGGCTCTGCGCTCAGCCTTTCTTGCCGATCGCCACCTTGCTCACGACCAAGCAAAAATAGAAGCCACACTCAGCTCGATACTCCCACGCATCACTATGCAACAACAGACCATGCAGCCAAGCATGCAACAACAGGCGATGCAGCCAGCCATGCAGCCCAAGCTGCTGCTTTCTTTCGTTGGTCTTTTTGCCTTGCTCTCTGCCGAGCGCAAGTTGCCGCTCATCTGCCATCGCTCTGATGCTCCTTTCTTCGAGCGCCAGCGCGAAGCTGTGATGAGTGCAGCCCGAAGTGGCGCTGTGATAGTGTCTGCCTTTATCAGTCCGAAGGAGCGCGAGATAAAGAAGCAGTTGCTCATTGAGCAGTTGCCCGTGATAGAAGTTGTAGACAACGGATTTTCCGACCGCTACAAGCCTACAGGCAAGAATTTCTATGCTTGTGCCGAAAATCGCCTTGTGCAAATATCGCCATGGAGATACAGGTTTAGCCGCCAAAGCATGGTGACTCGCGAGATGTGCTTGGTGATGAATCAGCTGGTGAGGGTTATTGCTGGCGTGGATGACGGATGGTGGAAGGAATAACTAAACAAACACATATAATAAAAACACACAGAAATAAAAATGGCTATTTTTAAGTTTTACACATATCGCTATGTTCCTAATGAAGCTCAAAGGCAACTGCATTTGGCTTTCGATGAAGACAACAAATTGATGCATGCCGATGGGGTGCAACAATTTGGTAGTTTATTCAATGACAAGACTCATTTGGATTTGACCATAGCGAAAGATAAGAAGTACACCGAATGGGAAATATACAAATGCCATGTGCTGCGCCATGAAGCTGGTGTGGTGCTGATGGCTTTGGAAGACAATAGACACAAACACGCCATAATAGACCTAAAGGATAAAAAAATAGAGCACCATCCTTATTGCTATGTGATAGTAGACAACAGGGCTGAGCATATGATTATCGGTATTGAGCGGAATTCAGCATTTGGCTCCAACACAGATAAGGTGGCAGACATACTGCGCAGCGGACTATCCAACCTGATGTATGATTACCAGAAGCATATCGAGATAGAACGGCTTACGAAAAATTCTATAGACCTATGGGATGTGGCTGACGAAATAACGGAAAATTTCAACGACTGCGTGAAGCAGATCCGCATCGATTATGTTGGCAACGAACAGAACAATTCGCAGAGTGCCAACGATATTTTGGCAATAATGAATCAGCTTGCTGAAAAATCGGATAGCAATGCGTTGCTGGCTCTTAATGCTAAAAACAACGACGGAGTGAAGCTCAATAACATACGCTGCGACATGCAGCGCATAGCCGAGCTTTGTCTTGCTCAACCCAACTATGGGCTTGCGGTGAGATTCAAGAATTTTGGAGTCTATCGCTATGGTTCTGATCTTGCTGCGCAGTTTAGCATGGAAGAGAAGGTGATTTGCGACTTTAGGAAAGGCGCAAAGATTATTGATTTTGAAACCACGGGACAGAACTACGACCTTATAGTTTGGCTCGACCGTCTTCATCAACTAATAAGTAACAATTATAAAAATGAACCTATTCAGCCCAAAAGAACGCGACGCCGTAGAAGATGAATTTTACGACACTCCAATATATGAGATGGCAGACGACGTGTGCCATCGTTGTATGGTGGCGTGCCAATCGTTTGCGCTTCATCCGTCAGAGCTGCTCTATCTTTGTTTCTACATCATTGATACCATACGTGGGGGCGACCCAAGGCAAACGGCGCGTTTTGTAGACAAGTGCTATGACGACCATCTGTATTATCTGCGCCACGAAAAGCAGACAGGAGCATCAGACTGCGATTTGCATGTGGTAGTGACGGCAATTATTCACACCAGCGTGGAATGGATGCTGGAGAGTGGAAACCAAAAATGGATGAGGGTGGCACGCTCGCTCGAAAAGCAGATTGCTGATAAGCATGGTGACGGAATAGTGGCATTTGCCACAAGTTTTAACGACTGTGTGCAAAGCGAACGAGAAGCCGAGCGCCGAGTTTTTATGTATCAATACATGCATGGCATGAAGCTGATTTCGCAGCAGATAGATGATATGCTTGATGCGTTGGATAAGAGCGAGGCTGCTAAATCTGCCAATGCGCCTATACAGGTGTATGGCGATTGGGTGGCTGAAAAGCATGTTGACCACCAAGTGGGCTACGTGGCTACAGGCGGCATTGGCACACAATTAAATTCAAAATAATAAAATCCAAGCTTTTTTTTCGTTATGGACAAGGAATTGATAGAGAAGATATTGAAGAGTGGAATAACCGTACAGGGCGACCTGGTAATGGAAAAGCATGTTGAAAATGAAATTGGCAATGTGGAGGCTGGAGGCATCGGCATTCAGATAAACCACGGCTCTCCACAAATAAACCCCAAGAAGGATGCCGATGATGCAGCCTCTCAGCAATGTTTCGACACTACGGAAGCTGCAGCTCTGTGGCAACGTGCCATCGAAGCAGGATGGGTGGATGCCGAACGGCAGCCTACGAGCAGGCTGAACAGCAAGGCTGCTAAGGCGGTGTTTGCCAACGTGATGATAGAAATGCTGAATATCCCTCGACCTGCCTATGTGCCGTTTGAAGCGTTGTGGGGAGAAACAGGATTGCAGAATTCTTATTCAAGTGGCATAGACCGCCCAACAAATATTAGTCTGAAGAACGATATAAAACGCTCGCTTCAGCAATAACTTTTTTTCGCTCGCTCTACTGAGGGCAACCGTAATGACAACGTACTGACAACGTATTATTACGGTTGCCCTCTTTTTTTCTCTCTATCTTTGCCCTCGTAATCCTCACGGCATGCTTCGACCAGCCTGAGTGGGGTTGCGAGGAAACTTTTTTAATAACCATAACATTAAAGTATCGATGGAAACAAAGATTATGAGAGTGGTGCAGCAGAGCGAGGCTTTCGCTGTACAGAGCCAAAAGGCGGAGAACGGACAGACCATGAAGTGCAACATCATGTTGCAGGAGATGGGCGGTAAGTATGAGAACCAGTATGTGGCTGCTATTCTTGGCAACTTGGCTACAAACAAGTTCACCCCTGGCGACATTGTGGCAGCAACGATGAGATTCTCAACAAGAGAGTATAATGGTGCTCATTACCAAGATATTTTGGTTACGGATATTGTAAAGGTAAAAGGGTAAAAAAGTAAAAAGGTAAAAAAGGTAAAAAAGTAAAACCCTGAGTTGAATTGCGGAGGATATTCCATGGTAAAGTGCACAAGAATCCGATGTTCTTCTCGCAAAACAACAAAACAATGAAAAAGCAAAATAAGGGAAACAATAATTCCGACAACAACACAACCAACAATCAGTTTAACGGCTGCAACCACGTGCAGCTGGGCGGTATGGCTCACTACGACGAGAGGCGGTATTTCATGTTTGCACCAGATGAGCCTGTGCAAAATACGGTGCAGCGAATACGGAGGATGTGCGGAGTGGCGCAGCAGATGACCGACGGAACTTTCGACTTTGTGCCGAAGCCACACGTGAAGGCGCAGTCGAAGCTGATAAAGAAGTTGGCGCACGGCAGAATCAGTCTGACCAAGGACAAGGCAATTCAGCTGACGCTAAAGGTGATGGCAAACGAGAACATCAACATCGCAGAGGCTATTGCTGCAGAGGCTGCAGAGGGAGCTAACGCACTAATCGATTATCAACTAAGGAGATAAGGAATGAGCGTACATATTATATATTATCAGGACGGGGCAAAGATTATGCGCCCCGTCGCCGACGAAAAAGAGTATCGGCAGTTGAGGGATTCGGAGCGCAACAAGCATGCTGACAAACACCACATGGTGCAGATGAACTATTCGTGCTTGCCTAACGAGAACGGAGCGCTGAAAGGTGCAACAAGATTGAGCCGTTCGGTAGGCATGGACATAGATTTCGACCCAAAGGCTGCCGACTATGAGGAGAAGATGGCGAGTGTGCCAAATCTCGTGATGAGCAAGAAGGAGGAGTTGGGACTGCTGATGATGGAGCGGTCGGCAGGCAAAGGCTATCACATCGCTTTCCGACGCAAGGCAGGAATGAGCCAAGAGGATAATCTAAGGTGGGCTTCGCAGCTGCTTGGCGTGGAATACGACAAGGGAGCAAAAGACATTACTCGTGTGTTCTTTACGCCACCATGCGAAAAGTTGCTCTTCGTAGATGCAGAGCTGTTCGATAATAGCGAAATGGTGAATACGGAAGCTGCGCCTGAAAAAGAAAAGAATACGGAAGCAAAGAATACAGAAGCTGAAAATAATACTAAGCCTGCAAATCCATCGGATGCTTCACTCTTCACTCTTCGTTCTTCACTTTCCTACTTAGGCATTCCTTACGAGGAAATAATCCGCAAGTGGTGGGCAATGTACAACGACGGATGCGAACCTGTGAAGAGCAATCGCAACACGCTGACCTTTGAACTTGCTGTGAACCTTCGCCACATTTGCGGTTTCGACCGTCAGCTCTTGGATAAAATCATTCCATGCTACGATGGATTCCCCGAGGCGGAGAAATTGGCTTGCATAGACTCTGCCCTGGGCGAGAAACGCACTCAGATGCCAAAGCGACTGAAAGACGTGCTGCTTGCCATCCGACAGGAGCGACTGATGGATTCTGACGGCAACCAAGCGGAGACCGACGGACTGGACGAAGCGTTGGCTAAGGACGATTTATTCTATTTCAACTCGCTGCCAAAGATGCCAATGGGCGTGAAAGATTCGGTAGATGCTGTTGGTCCACATTTGGCTCTGCCTGTGATTACCGCCATTTGTCCTGCCATCGGCATGTTGGCAACAGGTGTGAAGGTGGATGTACACGGCAAGATGAACTCCTTGAATCTCATCTCCTACATATCTGGCGATTTCGCCTCAGGCAAGGGAAGCATCGACCCTGTGATTGATGCGTGGACGAGCGAAGTGAAGCAGATGGACAAGATGTATCAGCAGCAGGAAGACGAGTGGCGAGCACGCAAGCGAGCTGCCAAGAACAAGAAGGATCAGCCAGAAGAGCCGAAGCTGCCCGTAAGATGCCTGACGCTCAACAATACCGTGGCTAACCTTGCCGAGCGATTGGCAAACACGGAGGGCAAACATGCTTTCTCGTTTACTCCCGAGGCTGACACGGTGGCGCAGAAATGGCGGTCGGCAATGAGCGATTTCTCCGTGATGCTGCGACAAGCCTACGACGGCACAAGCTACGAGCGAGAGGCAAGAAGTGCAGATGCGGTGAATGTACACATAGACCGTCTGTTGTGGAACGTGGTGATGTGCGGAACTCCCGACGCTCTTTATAGAGTAGTCACCAACTACACCGACGGTTTCCAAAGCCGAATAGCCTTGGCTCGCACTCCAGACAACACGTTTACTCCACTCACCGAAAACCTCCACGTACTGACCGAAAAGCAGCGTGACCGCATTGGTCAGATTGCCCACCTGTTGCCATTGATGCAGGGCGAAGTAACGTTGCCAAAACTTGAAGCCAAGGGTAGAGAATGGCTCGAACAGGTGCGACTGGAGACGATGAAGAACGACGACAAGGTGAAGGCTCGCCAGCGCTTCCGTATCTGTCCAACCACGATGCGCATGATGACCTGTCTGATGCTCTGCCGTGTGGCGTCTCTGCTCATCGACAAGCACGGACTGTCGGGAGCCGAAAAGCTGCTCAAAACTCAGCCCAACCTTTGGAAAGAAATGATAGTTAAGCTACAGCAGCCATCCTTCCTTTCAGCCTTCGATGTGTTGGCAGACTATCAAATCGACAACGCCATGTATTTCTTCCGCGACCGCATAGAAGCCGCCTTCTCGTCGAAAGATTATTGTCCGCGCGACGTTGCAGAGCGCACACGAAGAGGAAAGAACGACACCATCTTCTCACGCCTCGACAACACCTTCAGCTATGAGCAAGCCCTGCAACACAGCATAGCCGTGAAGGGTGCCAACATCTCACGAAACGCTGTGCGACAGATGCTAAAAAATTGGCGCCGACAGCGACTTATCGTAGACACGCCAGACAACAAATATCAGAAGATTCAGAGTGTTTGATATTTTAGCGTGTCATTAAGGTCATTTGTCATTAAGGTCATTAAGGATTTTCACTTTCCTCCCGAAACCAAGACTTTGGCGCTTGAATTATTGTAGATAGAAGGTATGGTGAAGCTCACTCCATTGTAGGTGAGGGCTTGACCTGCCTTCACTTTTACTCCACTATATGTGTTGTAAGTCTGGGTATTTGCCGTAGGCTTACTGCCCTTGCCTCCAATGCCCATGATGGTGCCGCCAGAGATGCTGAACACGAAGTCGGTTTTGAAGGCTGCGCCTGAGTTGGCAGAGGCTGCAACAAAGATTTTTCCACCCTTAAGATAGATGTTAGCATCGGTCTTTGTGCCATGAGGCTTGGTGTCGTCGTTGCCGTAGGTCCAAACGGAGCCTGTGGTGGTGACATACACTTCCCCACCCTCGATGGTAATGTCGCCATCGGCATTGATGCCCTTGCCTCCTGCGCCTGTGCTCGTTAGCGAGAGAGAGCCTGAGGTGACGGTAAGTTGTCCGCCAGTCTTCAATGCTGCCGAGCTTGAAATATCATTGTCTGTGGTGTCGAAGATGGCATTTCCGATAGTGTTTGCCGTGAGGTTAGCTCCCGACACTACGATAGTGCTGTCTGCCTTGATGCCCTTTGCAGCATCGCCTGTAGACGTGATGTTGATGGTTCCGCCCTCGAAGAAGGCGAAGCCATTCTGAGCGTATGTATCCTTGGTGCCTTTGTTCACTCCCTTGAAGCCAACGTCGATGCCATCGGAGGTTGACTTTATGGTGAGGTTGCCACCTGTCTGCTTGAAATATTCGCTAACGTGGAGACCGTCGCCAAGAGAGGTGATATTGATGGTTCCATCTTCTATCACCATGTGCTCGTCGCCTGTGATGCCATGCTTGGTGTTGCCCAGGACGGTTAATGAGCCTGTGCCCTTAAAAGTGGTGTGACCATTTACGTAGAGGCAAGCATTATTGAGTTTGCCTGTGCCGTCAGCGAGACTATTGTTGCCATTCATCACGATGGTGATGTGTTTGCCATCCTGGATGTTGATGGCTGCGCTATCGGCATTGGTGAGCGAAAGGTTGTTGAGATTGAAGGTGGCTGCATATTTGCCATCCATATAGAACGAGCCATTGGCGGAGGTGCCGCTGAGGTTGTAAGCCACAGGCTGCTGCAAGTCGGCAGAAGCCAATATGCAGACATTGGCTGCCGAGGCATTGATGGTGAGATAGCGAGCTATGTTGCCAGCCACGGTAACCTTGGCTGCTGTTCCATTATATGCAATGTTTACGGTGTTGTCGTCGATGCCATCTTTGGTAACCTCAAGAGTGGTGCCATTGTCGAGGGAATATTGTTTGCCTTCGATAGTTACGGAGTTGGAACCGAAAACCATGTCGCCAGTATTGGCTGAGGAATGAACCACCGTGACTTCGCCCTGCGACAAGCGAAGACTCTGGGCAGAGGCTGCGAGCGAAGAGGCTGCAACAAAAAGAAGGAGTATAGATTTCTTAGAGTTCATAATGCTGTTTGCGGTTTAGTTATTTCACCATTACTTTTTGTGTTTTGCTCTCTGTCTTTATTACATAGATGCCCTTGGTGAGCGAAAGCTTGGCAGTTTCGACATTGCGGAAGGTGCCAACGCAAACTCCTGCAAGGGTGTATGCCTTGGCACTTTGGTTGTCGGAAGCAAGATTGTCGCTGATGCCGGAAGTCTCGGCAAAGAACATCTTTGATAGTGAGGACAGAGGCAAGGTGGCAGAGCCTGCGGCATTGGTGACAACGAGTTTGCCGTCGTTGACAATCATTTTGAGATTGTCGACAGACATAGATGTCTGTGTGCCATCTAAGTTTTGGAAAGTGAGATAGTCGTAGCTTGCAGCATTAGCAGCTATGGCAGATATGGCTGCGAAAGCCAAAGTGATGAATGTTGTTTTCATTGTCGTATGGGTTTATGGAGTAAACATGTGTTTATATTCTGTCGGCAAATATAGGATAAAACCAACATTTCGACAAATATATTCAGCAAAAGATAGAAATATTGTTGCAAACATTATATTTTCTTCCACACTCGCCAGATGAAGATCAAGCCACGGAAGGCAAGTTCGCAAGCCATGGCAAACCACACTCCTTGCAGACCATAGTTTGGAGCAAGCAGGGCGGCAAGCGTGAGGCGCACCATCCACATAGAGAAGAGATTCATCAAGGCTGGTACCTTGGTGTCGCCAGCTCCCACACATACACTATAGCCGATGATAGAGGCTGCGAAGAGCGGTTCGGCAAAGGCTTCGATTCGCAATGCTGCTGCTCCGTTGGCTTTGATGTCGGCAACAGGGGTGAGCAAGCCCATCATCTCGGGGGCAAATACATACATGATGACACCCATCAACGCCATGACCACCATACCAGAACTTATAGACATTGCGGCAAAGGAGCGACAGAGGTTACGACGTCCGGCTCCGATGCTTTGACCAACGAGCGTGGTGGCTGCTTCGCCAATGCCATAGCCAGGCATGTAGCAAAGGCTCTCGACGGTTATGGCAAAGGTGTTGGCAGCGATGGCTATGTTGCCTAACGGTGCCACTATCATGGTGCTGACCACTTGGGCTATTCCCATCAAGATGCCTTGGAAAGCCATAGGTGCAGAAATGCCCATAGCATTACGAAGATAGGTGGAGACATAGCGGAAGTGTTCGCCACGACCCACAAGCGAGAGCATAGAGCTGCGCACCATGGCAAACCATGACGAAATAATGGCTCCAATAGAAATGGCTATGGATGTGCCTATGGCTGCGCCACAGACTCCAAGGTCGAGGAGATAGATGAAAATATAGTTGAACACCACATCGAGCAGGCAAACCAATATGCTCACCATGCTTGGTATGCGCATATTGCCTGAGCATTTCAGCATGTTGGCAGAAAGGCTCGACATTTGGAATGCAGGGATTGCCATCATGAAGATCATGAAATACATGGAGGCATCGCCAGCGATGGAGGCATCGCCACCAAGCCAATAAGGCAGATGACCGCTTATGCCGATGCCGACAAGGGCAACGATGGTGGAGAATATCAGGGCAAAGCGAATGCCATGGCGGAACACTTCGCGAGCTTTGACAAAGTCGTTGGAGCCTATGAAATGAGCCACCTGTACGGAGAAGCCCATGGCTACAGCAGAATTGATGCTACCGCAAAGCCATGTCGACGATTCCACAAGTCCTATTGCCGCCGACGCCTTGGTGCCAAGATGGCCTACCATGGCGGCATCGATGAAAAACATCATTACGGTGGTGATTTGTGCCAATATCGATGGTATGCTCAACTCTACGATGAGGTTGAACATCTCTTTGCGTGTCATTTCCTGCTGACCGCGTATCTTTGCCAATAATGCTTCGCTCTTGCGCACGGAGAAATGGTATTAAGAGTTAAAACTATCAGATTAGGGGAAATAGGGAATTTTATAACAAAACAAGAATTCAAAACCCAAGCTATAGACCTTGGATTTTGAATTCTTACTTATGATTTTATATAACGACTTCAGGAGTGGTTACTTGAAGTCTACGAGCTGTATCTTGAATGTCAGAACAGAATATCCTGGAATGCTGCTACTGCCTGTGGTGCCGTAGCCTAACTGGTAAGGCATGTAGACTGTCCACGAGTCGCCCTTGTGCATATTTAGCAATGCTGTGGTGAAACCATCTACCAACGAGCCTGTATAGAATGTTACAGGGAGCTGAGTAGGAGGCATCTTGGAATCGAAAACATAGCCTGAAGGATAAGATACAGATGGCAACAGGCGACCCTCGTAGTAGACAACAGCCGAATCGGTGTTGTTGGTAAGGGCTGCGCCAGTACCCTGCTTATCGACATGCACCACCACGAAGTTGGAGTTGTCGACCTTCAAAGAGTCTTCGAGCGACCATTTGCGCAGAATCTTCCAGCTGGTGTCGCCATTGGCTATGGCAGTCTCTGTAGTAGTATAGAGATTGTTCCAATAAGCCTCGTTGGTGGCTTTCCAGTTAGGATATTCTTCCACGGTGTCGTCGCTCTCGCTGCACGAAGGCAACAAGAACAGCGACATCATGGCTGCCATTATATATAATAATGTGTAATGCTTCATATATGTGTATTATTGCAACTTCTTGAGCAAGCTTGCGATGCTAACCTGATCCTCGATGATAGAGTTGAGTTCAGAGATAGCTACACGCTCCTGCTTCATGGTGTCACGATAGCGGAGAGTTACGCAGTTGTCGTTCAATGTGTCGTGGTCTACGGTTACGCAGAATGGAGTACCGATGGCATCCTGACGACGATAGCGCTTTCCGATAGAGTCCTTCTCGTCGTACTGGCAGTTGAAGTGGAACTTCAAGTCGTTGATAATCTCGCGAGCCTTCTCTGGCAGACCGTCTTTCTTTACCAATGGCATTACGGCAAGCTTGATAGGAGCAAGGGCTGCAGGCAACTTCAACACTACGCGTGTTTCGCCATTCTCGAGCTTCTCCTCGTCGTATGCGTGGCACATGATAGAGAGGAACATACGGTCGACACCGATAGAGGTCTCGATAACGTATGGAGTGTAGCTCTCGTTGGTCTGAGGATCGAAGTATTTGATGCTCTTGCCAGAGAACTTCTCATGCTGAGAGAGGTCGAAGTTGGTACGGCTGTGAATACCCTCCACTTCCTTGAATCCGAATGGCATCTTGAACTCGATGTCGGTAGCTGCGTTAGCATAGTGAGCCAACTTCTCGTGGTCGTGGAAACGATAGTTCTCTGCGCCGAAGCCGAGTGCCTGGTGCCAAGCCATACGAGTCTGCTTCCACTTAGGGAACCATTCAAGCTCGGTGCCTGGCTTAACGAAGAACTGCATCTCCATCTGCTCGAACTCGCGCATACGGAAAATAAACTGACGAGCAACGATCTCGTTGCGGAAAGCCTTACCAATCTGAGCAATTCCGAAAGGAATCTTCATACGGCCAGTCTTCTGCACGTTAAGGTAGTTGACAAAGATACCCTGTGCTGTCTCTGGGCGCAAGTAGACCTTCATGGCAGCATCAGCGCTTGCTCCCATCTCGGTAGAGAACATAAGGTTGAACTGACGAACGTCGGTCCAGTTCTTTGTACCGCTGATAGGGTCAACGATTTCTTCGTCAAGGATAATCTGCTTCAAAGCCTCGAGGTCTGGACCCTGCATAGCCTCAGCATAGCGCTCGTGAAGAGCATCGCGCTTAGCCTTAGTCTCCTTGACGCGCTCGCTGGTTTCCATATATTTCTCTTCGTCGAACGAGTCGCCAAAACGCTTGCGTGCCTTAGCAACTTCCTTCTGAATCTTCTCATCGTATTTTGCAATCTGATCCTCGATCAATACATCGGCACGATAGCGCTTCTTAGAGTCGCGGTTGTCGATGAGAGGGTCGTTGAATGCGTCAACGTGGCCGCTGGCCTTCCATATTGTTGGGTGCATAAAGATGGCTGAGTCGATACCTACGATATTCTCATGTAGAAGCACCATGCTCTTCCACCAATATTGCTTGATATTGTTCTTCAATTCTACACCGTTCTGTCCGTAGTCGTAAACGGCTGCAAGACCATCATAAATCTCGCTACTTGGAAATACAAAGCCATACTCTTTGCAATGGCTTATAATTTTCTTAAATACATCTTCTTGTTGTGCCATAATATATATTTGATTACGTATTTTGGCTGCAAAGATACATTTTTTTATCCGAATAGCGATAATATAAGGTGTGAAAACTTTATAATCTGTTTGCCATCTCATTTTTTTTATGTACTTTTGCCGATAATGTTAATTTCCCTAATCACGCTCTGTTGACTCGTGAGGTGGGAAAATGACTGTAACTTTGAAATTACCAACAGCAATATGGACGACAATACCAAAGACGAGGGAACAATAGAAAACGAAAACGTGAACGAGACTACCGAACAGCATTCTGACTACAAGCCTGTGAACAGGTTTGATGCCTCTGCCGTTCACCATCTTAGTGGCATGTATCAAAACTGGTTTCTCGACTATGCTTCGTACGTTATTCTTGAACGTGCGGTGCCAAGTATCGAGGATGGTTTGAAGCCTGTGCAGCGCCGTATCTTGCACTCTATGAAGCGTATGGACGACGGACGCTACAACAAGGTGGCTAACATCGTGGGTCACACCATGCAGTTCCACCCTCATGGCGATGCTTCTATTGGCGATGCCTTGGTGCAGCTGGGACAGAAGAATCTGCTCATCGACACTCAGGGAAACTGGGGAAACATACTTACTGGCGACCGTGCTGCCGCTCCTCGATATATTGAGGCGCGACTATCCAAGTTTGCACTCGACACCGTTTTTAATCCTAAGACAACTAATTGGCAGATGTCTTATGATGGCCGTAACAAGGAGCCGATTGCGCTCCCTGTGAAATTCCCATTGCTGTTGGCGCAAGGTGCTGAGGGTATTGCCGTTGGTTTGAGCTCAAAGATTCTGCCTCACAACTTCTGCGAAATCTGCGAGGCTGCCATTGCCTACCTAAAGGGCGAACCGTTTACTCTATATCCAGACTTCCCTACTGGCGGCTCTATCGACGTTAGTAGATACAACGACGGTCAGCGTGGCGGTGTACTGAAGGTGAGAGCAAAGATAGAGAAGCTCGACAACAAGACTCTCGTTATCCGCGACTTGCCTTTTGGCAAAACTGCCGACACATTGAAAGAGTCTATTCTGAAGGCTGTTGAAAAGGGAAAGATAAAGGTTAAGAAGGTTGACGACATGACGTCGGCTGAGGTTGAGATTCAGGTGCATCTCGCTCCTGGAGTTTCGTCGGACAAGACTCTCGACGCTCTCTATGCTTTCTCTGATTGCGAGATTAACATTTCGCCAAACTGCTGTGTCATAGAAGACAACAAACCGCAGTTCTTGACTGTTAGCGATGTGCTTCGCCATTCTACCGACTGCACTATGGGACTGCTACGCAAAGAACTCCAAATACGTCGTGGCGAACTCATGGAGCAGCTCTTCTTCTCTTCGCTCGAAAAGATTTTTATCGAAGAGCGCATGTATAAGGAGCGTCGATTTGAGCAGGCTAAGAGCATGGACGAGGCTGTGGCTTTCATTGACGAGAAGCTTACTCCTTTTAAACCAAGTTTTGTGCGTGAGGTTACTCGCGACGATATTCTCCGACTCATGGAGATTAAGATGCAGCGCATACTGAAGTTCAATAAGGATAAGGCTGACGAACTCATTGCCCGCATCAAAGACGAGATAAAGGGCATCGACCACGACTTGGCTCACATGACTGATGTTACCATCAACTGGTTTAAGTTCATACTCGATAAATATGGTAAGGATCATCCTCGCCTAACCGAGATACGCTCGTTTGACACCATTGAGGCTACCAAGGTGGTAGAGGCTAACGAAAAGCTTTATATCAACCGCCAAGAGGGCTTCGTAGGCACGGGCTTGAAGAAGGACGAATATGTGTGCAACTGCTCCGACATCGACGACATCATACTATTCTATAAGGATGGTAAATATAAGGTGATAAAGGTGGCTGACAAGATATTCGTGGGCAAAAACGTGATGCATGTACAGGTGTTTAAGCGCAACGATAAGCGAACGACCTATAATGCCGTGTATCGTGATGGTAAGAAGGGATTCTATTACATCAAGCGATTCAACGTGACAAGCATCACTCGCGACAAGGAATACGACCTGACGATGGGTACTCCTGGTTCGCGCGTAATCTATTTCACCGCCAACCCTAATGGCGAGGCAGAGCTCATCAAGGTGACGCTCGACATAGACACCACGAAGAAGAAGCAAAACATATTCCTCGAAAAAGACTTCTCGGAAGTGCTTATCAAGGGACGTGCCTCTCGTGGTAATCTGCTCACCAAGAAGAGCATTCACCGCATCGGACTGAAAAGCCATGGCCATAGCACCCTGGGCGGACGCAAAGTGTGGTTCGACCCGGATGTTAACCGCATCAACTACGAGGAGCACGGAAATCTGCTTGGAGAATTCTGGGATGGCGACTCTATACTCGTGGTGCTCGACAATGGCGAATTCTATATCACCAACTTCGATGCCAACAACCACTACGAAACCAACATTCAGCGTATTGAGAAGTGGGAACCTCACAAGGTGTGGACGGCTGTGCTCTACGATGCCGACAACGAGGGCTATCCTTATGTCAAGCGATTCCTCATGGAGGCTATCAAGAAGCATCAAAACTATCTTGGCGACAATGCAAACAGCAAACCAATATTGCTCACCGATGTTGTTTATCCACGTTTGCAAGTTACATTCGGTGGCGTAGATGCTGTGCGTCCTGCGCTCGAGATTGATGTAGACAGTTTCATCGCTGTCAAGGGCTTCAAGGCTAAGGGTAAGCGAATATCTACATTCAATATCGACAAGATTGAGGAACTTGAACCTACTCGTTTCCCTGAGGCTCCTGCCGAAGGTGAGGGCGAAGATGCTGATGCCGACGAAGAGGACGAGAACCTCGACCCTGATGCTGGCAAAACTCAGCAACAGGTGATTGACGAGATAACAGGTCAGCTAAATCTATTCCCCGACGAGTAAATGCGACGATTCACCATATTGCTATGTCTCGTAGCATCGCTGGCTTATGGTCAGCAGCAGGTTGGCGAAGACAGAAGTGTAGAGCAGCCGCGCGAAGGTAGAACCATAGAGCGTTCTACCATGCTCGGCATTGGTTCTACAGAAATCCTCGACACCTATCTCTCGCAAGAGAAATATCGAGGCACCGAAGTGCGCTTCGTTTCTCACACCATATCCAAGCGTCCGCAGTCGCGTTGGTCGCGACTAATCCTTCACCAGGGATTCATTGCGTGGGCAGACACTCGCTCGGGAAATGGTGGCGAAATGGAGGGCATCTACAATTTCCAATACGGATATTTGTATAATTGGCACTTATGCCAAAAGCCTTTGCACATTGCTGCAGGCGCTACTGCCGATGCTACTCTGGGTGTGCTCTACAACACTCATGGTGGCAACAATCCTGCGCAAGCAAAGTTGCAGTTTGCCATCACGCCAACAGCCTATGCCGACTATAGCTTCACGATTGGCTCCATGCCGCTAAAGGCTTCATACAAGGTTGGCATTCCGCTCATGGGCTTTATGTTTTCGCCCAACTACGGACAGTCGTACTATGAGATTTTCAATCGTGGCAACTACGACCACAACGTGGTATTCACACATCCCGTCAACGCTCCTTCCTTGCGCCAGATGCTTGCCATAGATGCAAGCTTTGGTCGCACCACTCTACGCTTAGGCTACCTTGGCGACATTCGTCAGTCTAAGGTCAACAACATCAAGGCTCACACCTACACCCACGCCTTCGTGCTTGGCTTCACCCGCAAATTCTCAGTTCACAATCTATGAAAAAGCAACTATTCTTTTTCTTCATAGCTCTCGCAGCCATTATCCCGTCGCTGTCGTCGTGTATCGACGAGGATGAATACTCTGATTCTCCATCAGGCAATTTCGAAGCCTTATGGAAAATCATCGACGAGCACTATTGCTTCTTCGACTATAAGAATGTGGACTGGAATGCCATTCATGCCAAATACAAGCCACAGGTGGCAGGCGACATCACCACGTCGCAGCTGTTCGAGGTGTTGGGCAATATGCTTGGCGAACTGCAAGACGGTCACGTGAATCTATATTCGCCATTCGATGTGGCACGCTATTGGAAATGGCACGAAGACTATCCTTCCAACTATTCCGACACTCTAATCTCGAAATATCTCGGCACCGACTATCGCATCACTTCGGGCATGAAATACCGTATTCTCGACGATAACACCGGCTACATCCGTATGCCGTCGTTTGCTTATGGCATTGGTGCCGGCAATCTCGACAACATTCTCTATTATCTTGCTCCATGCCAAAAGCTCATCATCGACATTCGCGATAATGGCGGCGGACTGCTGACGAGTGCACAAGAACTGGCGGCAAGGTTTACAAACGAGAAAATCCTTGTTGGCTACATGCAACACAAAACGGGCAAAGCCCACAATGCCTTCTCGTCGCTCGAACCGCAATATCTTAAGCCTGCCAAGGGCATAAGATGGCAAAAACAAGTGTGCGTGCTCACCAATAGAGCCGTTTATAGTGCTGCCAACGAGTTTGTGATGTATATGCGCCAATGTCCTAACGTCACCATCATAGGCGACAAAACTGGCGGAGGTGCAGGAATGCCTTATTCAAGCGAATTGCCAAATGGTTGGATTGTGCGCTTCTCTGCCTGCCCTATGTTTGATGCCAACAAGCAGTCTACAGAGTTTGGCATAGAGCCCGACATCAAAGTCTCGCTCACCGATTCCGACTTCAGCAAAGGCATCGACACTATCATCGAAGCGGCGCGGAAGAGGTAAAAAAGTAAAAAGGTAAAAGAATAAAAAGGATAAAAGTGGTTTTGGGGTTGCATTTGTCGCAGCTCGGCTGCGTCGCTTATCCCAAAAAGGAAAAAGAAGTTAAAGCCGTATGTTTTATGGCTAAAACAAAAAAATATCGCAATTTCTTCGTTATTTCAAAATATTATTCATACCTTTGCATTCGCTTTTGCGCCTGTGGCGAAATTGGTAGACGCGCCAGACTTAGGATCTGGTGTTTCGCGACGTGTAGGTTCGAGTCCTATCAGGCGCACCATACAAAATCCTAACTGCTTGATATTGAGCAGTTAGGATTTTTTGTTTTATCTAAGTGTGTCATTAAGGTCATTTGTCATTAAGGTCATTTTCAATTTCTAATGCTAAAACATTAAATGGATATTGGGTGTCAGTGGATATTTCATGGGGAATAGTCACAACAACCAGCCCTTTGGCTTTACCTTGGTCTTTCATTATTCAAACATTCTTTCTGCGGTAAACATAAGCGAATCTTTCTCCTGGGTTGCAAACTTGGGTTGTATTTGTTGTATGAGTTGTATAAGCTGCTTTCATTCAGCAACTTAGCAAGCTTCTATCGTTGTCGAAGCTATATTCGAGCAATCTATGCTTTCTGGCAAAGATATCTATGCTTTCTATCAAACGTATTTTTGCTTACTATCAAATGTCAATATGATTACTACCAAATATCTGAGATTAACAGTACGTGTTGTCGTTGTATTAAATGGTATCTGAACATTAAAATTGAGTGCTTATTAAATAAATATTCTGTTTTTCCCCTTTCGTATTAATAAATTTCTTATATTTGCATAATCGAAATGCTATACTGAACAATCGGAATTATTACTAACCATTAAACATATTTTTTATGAACAACATTCCATTAGTATTTTGGCTAATCCCTATAGCCAGCGTTGTGGCATTGGGAATGGCATGGTTCTTCTTCCGTTCGATGATGAAAGAGGATGAGGGTACAGACAGGATGAAAGAAATTGCTGCTCACGTGAGAAAAGGTGCTATGGCATATTTGAAGCAGCAATACAAGGTGGTGACGATGGTATTCATTGTGCTCGCTATCATCTTTGCGTTCATGGCTTATGTGCTACAGGTGCAGAACCCATGGGTGCCATTTGCTTTCCTTACTGGTGGTTTATTCTCAGGACTGGCAGGATTCTTCGGTATGAAGACTGCCACTTATGCTTCTGCCCGTACAGCCAACGGAGCACGCTCAAGTCTTGACAAGGGATTGAAGATTGCTTTCCGCAGCGGTGCCGTGATGGGCTTGGTAGTGGTAGGTCTTGGATTGCTTGATATTGCCATTTGGTTTATTGTTCTTAATGCTGTTTATGATGGCGAGGCAACAGCCCTTGTCACTATAACCACCACTATGCTTACATTTGGTATGGGTGCTTCTACTCAAGCACTCTTTGCACGTGTGGGAGGTGGAATATACACCAAGGCTGCCGATGTGGGAGCCGACCTTGTGGGCAAGGTAGAGGCAAATATCCCTGAGGACGACCCACGAAATCCTGCTACTATTGCCGATAATGTGGGCGACAATGTAGGCGACGTGGCAGGTATGGGCGCCGACCTCTACGAGAGCTATTGCGGTTCGATATTGTCGACAGCAGCCTTGGGAGCTACAGCCTTTGCTATGAATGGCGACATGCAGCTTCGTGCTGTCATTGCGCCAATGATTATCGCAGCCATCGGCATCTTCCTTTCGCTAATAGGAATATTCTTGGTTCGCACCAAGGAGGGCGCAACGATGAAGGAGTTGCTCCATTCGCTCGGTCTTGGCACCAATGTTAGCGCAGGACTCATTGCCGTTGCCACATTTATTATATTATATCTGTTGGGCATCGAGAATTGGCTTGGATTGTCGTTCTCTGTAATCAGCGGTTTGGTGGCAGGAGTGGTGATTGGTCAGGCAACAGAATATTACACATCGCATAGCTATAAGCCAACACAGAAGATAGCAGAGGCTTCGCAGACAGGTCCTGCTACGGTTATCATCAAGGGAATAGGCACAGGTATGATTTCTACCATGATTCCTGTTGTCACCATTTCGGTAGCCATTATGTTGAGCTATCTCTGCGCTAATGGTTTCGACATGTCGCTTTCGGCAAAGTCGATAAGCACTGGTCTATATGGTATCGGTATTGCAGCTGTTGGTATGCTGTCTACTCTCGGCATCACCCTGGCTACAGATGCTTACGGTCCTATTGCCGACAACGCAGGAGGAAATGCAGAGATGAGCGCACTGGGAGAAGAAGTGCGTGAGCGCACAGACGCCTTGGATGCTCTCGGCAATACTACTGCTGCCACAGGCAAGGGCTTCGCCATTGGCTCTGCAGCCCTGACGGCTCTCGCCCTTTTGGCTTCGTATATAGAGGAAATAAAGATTGCGATGATTCGTGCGGTAGAAAATGGTAAGCAATATGTGGATGCTGCAGGCAACATCTTCGACCCAACGAATGCAACAACAATAGATTTCATCAACTTCTTCCAAGTAAACCTCATCAACCCAAAGGTTTTGGTGGGAGCATTCCTCGGAGCTATGGCAGCATTCCTGTTCTGTGGTTTGACCATGGGAGCAGTAGGTCGCGCTGCAGAATCTATGGTTCAGGAGGTACGCCGACAGTTCCGCGAGATAAAGGGAATACTCGAGGGCAAAGCTACGCCTGACTATGGTCGCTGTGTGGAGATAAGCACCCGTAGCGCACAACGTGAAATGATTATCCCTTCGCTTCTTGCCATCGTCATCCCTATCGTTGTTGGCTTGGTGCTTGGCGTAGCAGGTGTGCTCGGTCTGCTTACTGGTGGTTTGGCTGCAGGCTTCACTCTCGCAGTATTCATGTCAAACTCTGGTGGTGCATGGGACAATGCCAAGAAGATGATTGAAGAGGGGCATTTCGAGGGCAAGGGTAGCGAAAACCATAAGGCTACTATCGTTGGCGATACCGTTGGCGACCCATTCAAAGACACATCTGGTCCTTCGCTCAATATTCTGATTAAGCTTATGTCGATGGTGAGCATCGTCATGGCAGGATTGACAATAGCGTTCCTTTGAGTAAGGGAAGAGTGAAGAATTAAATACAAACAGTAATAAACAACTAAATGAAAAGATTATTTCTATTATCTGCTACAGCCTTAATGGCAACAATGATGTCGGCACAGACTGTAGCACGTATGGACAGCCTGAAACCTGAACAGAAGTCGATGGCTGTGAGTTTGAAACTTACAGGCGAACTGTCTACCGATGTAAAGGGCGACTATCGTCAGATGCGCGACCTATGTTTCCAAGTACGCAATATCGACCTTAGCGATGCGCAGAGCACCATGATTCCTAAGAATGCTTTCCACTCGCGCCACCAACTGCAGAATATTGCTCTGCCAAAGGTGCTGAAGACTATAGGCACTCAAGCTTTCTTTGCTTGCGACAAGTTGCAGAGCATCACCATTCCTGCAATGGTAGAAACTATCGGTGCTGCCGCTTTCTCTGGATGCAAGAGCATGACGGAGCTGACTATCGAAGGCAATCCAACCATCGGCGAATATGCTTTTGCTCGTTTGCCTGAACTAAAGACGGTGAGAGTGAAGTCGAAGGTGCCACCAAAGGCTATGGCATCATCGTTTTATGGAATAGTAAGAGGTAGCGTTCGCCTGATAGTACCGAAAGGTAGCGAGAAGGCTTATATGAAGGCTGCAGGCTGGAGCAGTTTCTATACAGAGCCAAAATATGCTAAGGAGGTGAGCAACCCTATGGAGTGCATAGCTCCTATGCCTCAAGAGGTGAATGTGCAGAAGGCTAAGACGCTGAATGTGCAGACTGCATGGAATATCGTTGTTTCGCACAATGATGGTGCCGGTACGATATTGAACAACGAGGTGGAGCAGGCACGCGAGATGCTCAATAATCGCATTGGCAACATCGTGAACAGCCGTCAGCGTGGCATACAGCTTGTGCTCGGCATCGACTCTTCGCTTGGCGACGACGAAGCTTACACCATGGCAGTAGATGCTAAGGGTGTGACCATTAATGGTAAGACCGCACGCGGAGTGTTCTGGGGATTGATGACTCTCGACCAGATATTGCGTGGTTCGGGTGTGAAGGAATGCGTAGATGCTATTCCACACCTTACTATTAAAGACACTCCTCGCACTCATGTTCGTGAGCTCATGGTAGACCCTGCCCGCACATTCATTCCTTTTGAAGAGTTGAAGGCTTTTGTGCCTGAAATGGCTCGCTATAAGCTCAATGCCTTGCACCTACACCTTGTTGACGACCAGGCATGGCGCATAGAGATAAAGAAATATCCACAGCTAACTCAGCAGGCTTCTTCGCGCTGGGGACAGGACGACTTGTTGGCACCATATAAGGGATATTACACTCAGGAGCAGATGCGCGAACTCGTGAAGTTTGCTGCTCGCTATCATGTAGAGATTGTGCCAGAGATAGAAATGCCTGGACATGAGGTTGCTGCTATCAGCGTGTTCCCTGAGCTTACTTGCCATCAGCGCCAGGTGCCTATCCGCACCACTTGCGGTGTTTCCAACGAGTTGTTGTGTCCAGGCAATGAGTTTACATACGAATTCCTTGGTAATGTTTTCAAGGAGCTAACCGACATTTTCCCATCTAAGTATGTGCACCTTGGTGGCGACGAGGCTGGTAATCCTGCCCTCGACTGCTGGACAGACTGTCCAAAATGTCAGGCGCTAAAGACTAAACTCGGCATTACCACTACCGACCGTTCAGAGAACTGGAAACTGCAAGGCTATCTCTTCGACCGCATCATCAGCCTATTGCGCGACACATACCATAAGACTCCTATGTTCTGGTATGAGACTGATTTCAAGAAGATTCAGCCAGGATGTGTGACCTTTGCATGGCGCAACGGACTAACAGAAAAGGCTCTCGAAACAGCGGTAGAGAACAACGCTCGCATCATGCTATGCCCAGGCGAGCATTGCTATTTCGACTACCCTATGGCTGAGGGCGATATGCCGGAAGTAAACTGGGGTATGCCTGTGACTACGCTCAAGGATACATACAGCCTCGACCCTGCTTGGGGACACGACAAGAACTTTGAGAACAACAATCTCTTTGGTGTGGCTGGCACCCTTTGGAGCGAATGTATCACATCGCCAGAGCGCATCTACTATCAGGCTTATCCACGTGCCATAGCTTTAGCAGAAGCAGGATGGAGCCAGCAGGAGAATCGCTCATGGGAGTCGTTCCTAAAGCGTATGCAACCATTGGCTAACGACATGATGCGTCGTGGCATCTCGTTCTCGATGGAATATTAATAACTGAAAAAAACTTTTCCTTCTATAGCACCATGTTGAGTGGTTTGTCGGAAATTCCGACAAACCACTTTTTCATCCAATTCTCCTTCTTTAAAAATATTGGAAATATGTTCACTAATAGTAGCTTTGCTTTATTCAATAAAGTTTCAGAAGGCTATAGAAGTATAGAGTAGTATAAGTATTCATGCAAGTTGCTGGCGCAGGGTGTCGAGATATTGGTCAACATGTGGGTCGTTGATACGACTCCAGATGTCGCCCAAGAAGGCGGCACCGCCAAAGTGCCATGACTTTAGTTGTTGGATGTTGGCTGATGATACGCCTCCTAAGGCTATTACCTTAGAGTCGATGATAGCATCTTGAGCTGCTTGCTGCAAGGTGGAATCTGAGAAGGCGGCTTCGTAGCCCATCTTAGAGATGCTATTGAAGATAGGACTTAGGAATAGGTAGTTGCGCAAAGGCTTGTTGGCAACAACCTCTTCGAGACTATGGCATGAGCACGAGATGCTACCCTTGAAACCTTCGGGCACCTGCGAACAGCGACGATTAAGATGGATGCCATGAAGGCGAAACTCACGTGTAAGCTCGAAATGCTCGTGCAAAACTATACGACTATGCCAACACTCAGGAATGAGAGAGAGCAAATGGCGATAGTCTTCTACTGATGCTCCAGGCTTGCGCAAATGTAGCAAGTCCAGACCATGACGAAATAGTTTATCTATAAAAAATGCCTCTCCCGACAAGAAGTCGGGAGAGGTTATAACGATCCATTTCATACAAAATAATTCTTTTGTTTATACGTATGTATTGTACGTAGGGAATTGTTATATGTATGGGAAATGGCTTATTTCTTCAATTTCTCGATAATCATATCGGCAACCTTCTTACCAGAAAGCATCATGCCACCGAAGATAGGTCCCATACGTGGTGTGCCAGCAACGGCTGAAGAAGCCATACCGCAAACATAAAGTCCTGGATAAACCTCGCGTGTGCCTTCTACTACCATACGCTCGCCTTCTACAACATCCAACGAACGCTCACCGATAACACCACCTGTAGGAGTATCCAACTGGATGCCATTCTTACGAGCTACAACCTTACACATCTCGCTGTCGTGACCAGTACCGTCGATAACGCACTTTGCCAAGATGTTCAATGGGTCTACATGCAAGCCCTCGCGGAGTACAGGAGTCCAGTTGACAACAACACCGCTAACAACATCATTCTTGAAGATTACATCTTCTACAGAATAGCAGTTGAAGATAGTTGCGCCAGCATGAACAGCATGATACAAGAGTGCAGAAGTGCTCTCTACAGAGTCGATAGTGTAGAGTCCGTCTTCGAAAGCCTCGTAGTTGATATCGAAATCCTTTACGATGTGCATAGCCTCTTCCTGAATAACAATCTGGTTGAACATCATGGCACCGCCCCACATACCGCCACCAGGAGAAAGCTTGCGGTCGAACTGAGCAACCTTTAAGCCAGCCTTAGCCAAATAGTAAGCTGCAACAATACCAGATGGACCACCGCCAACGATGGCTACATCGAGATCAAGATTACGCTGTAGTTTGTCGAAATAGGTACTGATAATACCTTTAGATACTTGTGTTTCAATCATTTTTTATAAATGTTTATTGGGTTTATGTGTTTTATATTTCTACTTTTTGCTTATAGCTATGAGCCTTTATTCCTCACAACTCTTTAGCGAATGGCTGATGCGAGCAGCGCAGAAGTTAGGTCCGCACATGGTGCAATAATTGGCATCTACCGAGTTGCTCGACTTATAATATTCGAGAGCACGCTCTGGGTCGAGAGCCAAATTGAACTGGTCTTTCCAACGGAAGTCGTAGCGAGCCTTGCTCAACGCATTGTCGCGAATGGTTGCTCCAGGATGTCCTTTTGCCAAATCGGCAGCATGGGCAGCAATTTTGTAGGTAACAACGCCAACTCTCACGTCTTCTTTCTCAGGCAAAGCAAGATGCTCTTTTGGAGTAACATAGCAGAGCATAGCTGTGCCATACCATCCTATCATCGAAGCACCAATGGCTGAGGTGATATGATCGTAGGCAGGTGCAATGTCGGTTACGAGAGGGCCGAGGGTGTAGAAAGGAGCACCATGGCACTTTTCAATCTGGCGTTCCATATTCTCCTTAATCTTATGCATTGGCACATGACCAGGACCTTCGATAAATGCCTGTACATTCTTAGCCCAAGCACGCTCTACGAGTTCGCCCATAGTATCGAGTTCGGCAAACTGTGCTGCATCGTTGGCATCATAGGTAGAACCAGGACGCAAGCCATCGCCCAACGAGATGGCAACATCATATTTAGCACAGATGTCGCAGATGTCATCGAAATGTTCGTAGAGGAAGCTCTCCTTCTGATGCACCTTGCACCACTTAGAGATGATGCTACCACCACGGCTCACGATGCCTGTCAAACGAGTATCGGCAAGATGGATATTCTTTAGGCGAATACCGCAATGGATGGTGAAATAGTCAACACCCTGCTCACATTGTTCGATAAGAGTGTCGCGGAATACCTCCCATGTCAGGTCTTCTGCCTTACCATTCACCTTCTCGAAAGCCTGATACATAGGAACAGTACCTACTGGCACAGGACAGTTGCGAAGAATCCACTCGCGTGTTTCGTGGATATCATTGCCTGTAGAGAGGTCCATCAAAGTGTCGCCACCCCACTTGCAACTCCATACTGCCTTCTCTACTTCCTCTTCGATGCCCGAAGTGGTAGACGAGTTGCCGATATTGGTATTTATCTTAACCAAGAAGTTGGTACCGATAATCATAGGTTCCGACTCTGGGTGCTTGATATTGGCAGGAATCACAGCCCTACCCTCAGCAATCTCTTTGCATACAAAGGCAGGAGTGATATGAGTCTTTATGCCAAGTTCTTCGCAATTCATATTCTCACGAATGGCTACATACTCCATTTCCTGTGTTATGATGCCTTGCTTAGCAAAATACATCTGAGTTTCGCCTTCCTTACGACCGTCAATCCATGATTGGCGCATTTTAGGCAAACCTTTCTCCAAGTCTATCTCCACATTAGGGTCGCTATAAGCACCGCTGGTGTCGTAGATATACACAGGCTCATTAGGTTCCATATGGCGCTCGTTTCCTTTGACAGTAACGGTTGGAGTAAGTGTCACTCTGCGCATTCCTACCTTGATTTCAGGATATAGCTTTCCACTTAGATACACCTTCTCGGAAGAAGGATAGTTGAATTTGATTTTAGTTTCCATTAATATTTCTTTTATTTAGGTTTCTAATTGCACTTTCGCAAGTTCTGAAGTTATACAAGCTTCAAGAAGCGTTGCATCTCTTCTGCAGGATTCTCGGCATTCAATATGCCTCCACTCACAGCTATTCCGCTTACGCCGGTTGCCAATATCGACTTGATATCCGACTCCAATATGCCACCTATGGCAACGATAGGAAGATTGATACCATGCGACTTCATCTGGTCAACGATATGCTGATAGCCTTCTAAGCCAAGAACTGGCGACAGATTCTTCTTGGTGGTGGTGAAGCGGAACGGACCACAACCTATGTAGTTGGCACCCTGACGATATAGGCGCTCCACATCTTCAAAGGTGTTTGCTGTGCCTCCGATAATCTTGTCGTTACCAAGAATCTTTCGAGCCTCATCAATAGGCATATCGTTTTTGCCAAGATGCACGCCGTCGGCTCCTGTCTTCTCTACCCATTCCACATGGTCGTCGAGAACAAACGTAGCGCCATGCTCCTTGCATAGTCTGCCTATTTCTGCTGCAGCAGCCATAAACTCAGCTTCTGTAGCTTCCTTCATTCTTAGTTGCACCCATCGGCAACCTCCTTCGAGAGCCAAGCGTGCGCCGTCTACATAGCCGTAGCGATTGTTGGAGTGTGTGATAAATTGTATCATAAGATGATTGTTTTTTCGGGATTAAACAAATGGCATACAGGTCCATGACCTTCGCCTATCTCTACATCCTTGCCAGCTTCCAAGGCTTGCGACAGATATTCCTTGGCATGAGCAATAGCGTCGGGCAAATCTAAGCCACGAGCCATAAACGAGGCGATGGCTGAAGAGAGTGTGCAACCTGTGCCGTGGGTGTTGCGAGTGTTGACAGTAGCATGCACAAAGGTGTGAACGGTGCCATCTTGAAGATATAGCTTATCTATCTTCTTGTTGCCTTCCAGATGACCACCCTTTATGAGCACAGCCTTGCAGCCCATAGCAAGTATTCGCTTGGCTGCAACATCCATATCGTCGATAGTATGGATTTCGGTTTTCGACAATACTTCTGCCTCTGGGATATTTGGTGTCAGCAAGGTTGCCATAGGGAGCAATTCGCAACAAAACACCTCAAGCGCATCTCGCTGCATGAGCATAGAGCCGCTGGTAGACACCATAACGGGGTCTACAACCAGTTTGCTTGGAGAATAAGAGCTTAGAGAATCGGCTATAGCGTGTATGGTAGCGCAGTCGTTGACCATACCTATTTTTATAGCCACAGGCTTCACATCATCCATCACAGCCTTGATTTGACCTGCCACAATTGCAGGTTCTATGGCTTGTATAGCCTTCACGCCAAGGGTGTTTTGCACAGTTACAGATGTTATTGCCGAAGCGGCATAAACGCCCAAAGCCGACATAGCCTTTATGTCAGCTTGCACTCCTGCACCTCCGCAACTGTCGGAGCCTGCTATAGTCAATACGCAAAGATACCTCATGCTATTATCGTTTGCAGAGGTGCCTCTGTTGGCTTACTTAAAAAGACGATACGGAATAGAAACAGCCTCGCACACCATAACGATGGTTGAAGCAATCCCTGCGGCAGCATTACCTGCGTCAGGTTCTATGGGTATAATCTCAGCATCACAATCGTGAAGCACCCCTTATTTCTTATTTTTATTATTGCAAAAGCGGCAGCTACCATTAGCCACCGCTTTGCAAAAGTATACATAAAAATGTAATTACGAATATCTATAGATAATATTTAAGATTTATTCACGCTAACGCAACAGCGAGTAACTATTCAGCGGTAGTAAGAATGGCCTGATTCGGTCTTGTTTCTTTGTAGG
>ERZ1026862.420-NODE-420-length-27810-cov-22.231994_pt1 | contig 27810 bp, 27 predicted proteins | sample MGYA00380161_ERZ1026862 | MGnify/ENA primary metagenome ERZ1026862 (study PRJEB33269, sample SAMEA4719797) | human gut metagenome | biome: human-associated habitat; feature: organic feature; material: feces | place: Cameroon | collected 2013-10 ... | reverse complement strand
TGTCCAATGAAAAAAGTATATGCTTTGTTATTAGTTGCAGTTATGACCGTAGCTATGGCAGTTCCTACCTTTGCAGCAAACAGCCCTGAGGCTGATCCTGTTGTAAAGACCGCTGCCGGCGTTGATGTCGTAGCAGCAGCAAAGGAAGTTAAAACTTCCGTAGCAGCAGCTTCTGTAGCAGTTCCTTCTGAGCAGCTTGCTAAGCAGGTTGTATCCGTAACCTCTACAGAATCCGTGCTGAAAGACTTAAACGTTCCTACCAGCGCTAAACTGGTAGCAGCAGTTGATGTATCCTACAGCGGAGAGATCCCTGCAGGCGGCGTACAGGTTCCTTTCAAGGTTCCTAGCACCAAGAAGGGTGATATGGTTTACATCCTTCACAGACAGCCCAATGCACCTTACACCTGGGAAGTAGTTGGTTCCGGAATTCTCGGTGATGACCTCACCGTAACCGGTACTTTCACCAGCTTCTCCCCCGTTGCATTCATGGTAGTTGATGCAGCTGATGTTGCAGCAACCGCAGTGAAGGCACCCAAGACCGGCGAGTTCTAAGATTTTCTTATGAACTTGATTTCATAAGGCCTTATGAAGTATTGGTCATAAATGAAATAAGAATGAAATTGAAGTAAAAAGGTAGAGTGGTTTCTATGAGACCGGTGTGGCGCTCCGGCGCCATGCCGGGATCAAAAAAAGGAGAAATATCGCATGGAATATATTGATATGCATTCCCACATACTGCCGGGTCTGGATGATGGTTCGAAAAACATGGAAATGACACTTGCCATGCTGCGGGTAGCCGTAGAAGAAGGCATCGGCACGATCTATACCACCCCCCATTGTATGCCGGGGAAGGGACATCCGACGCTTGCAAAGGTGGAGGAACGGATCCGCCTGGTACAGGAGGCGGCCGAGGCAGAAGAAATTCAGATCACCTTAAAAAAAGGCACAGAGTATTACTACATAGAAGAAATGTCAGAATGGATGGAAGATGGAAAGATCATCACCTTGGGAGATTCCCATTGTGTATTGGTAGAATTCGAACCCTATGCGGAGGAAAAATACATCCGCAATGCAGTCAGAGAGATCCTGGGATTCGGATATCAGCCAGTGATCGCCCATGTTGAGAGATACCGGAATCTGATGGAACGGAAATTCGCCGCCATCCAGTGGATGAGGGAGATCGGGGCACTGATCCAGGTGAACTGTGCTTCCGTGACAGGAGATAACGGTTTTACTACAAAACAGAATGTGAAGAGCCTGCTGAAAAACGGTCTGGTGGATTTCGTATCCACAGATGCACACAGACCGGAGGGCAGAGCTCCTTATATAGAGAAATGTGCGGAGCTACTCCGCAGAAAATACGGAGATATCTATGCCGCAGAACTGACCGGAGGCAATGCCCGGAGGTTCCTGACGCACAACTAATGAACTCATTTATGTATAACGAGAGGAAAAAATACCATGCAGACTTCTTATCAGGAAGATGAAATTGAAATCGATTTACAGGATCTGTTCGGCCTGCTCCTGCACAAAGCCTGGATCATTATTCTCGCAGCCATCGTGACAGGTGCCATCGGATTCGCGGTGAGCTTTTTTCTGATCACACCGCAGTATGAATCCACCACCAGCATCTATATCTCTACCAGCAAAGGGAATGAGAACAGCATGACCTACAGCGATGCGCAGCTGGCCAGCCAGCTGACCAAGGACTATGAGGAGCTGATCCTGGGACGCACCGTGCTGGAAAACGTGATCGCACAGTATCAGCTGAATGAAAGCTACGAGAGTCTGAAAAAGAGAGTGTCCGTAGAAAATACTTCTAACACCCGTATCATCAGCATCACGGTAAAGGATCCGAATCCTGCCAATGCACAGATCATAGCCAATAGCATCCGTGATGTGGCAGCGGTACATATCAAGGATGTGACGGATGTGGAGGCTGTAAATGTAGCGGATGAGGCAAACCTGCCGGAAAAACCCTGCGAGCCTTCAATCCCGAAGTGGACTGTGATCGCAGCAATACTCGGCGTGATCCTGTCAGCCGGTATTATCATAGTGCAGTATCTGCTGGATGATACGATCAAGTCTTCCGAGGACATTGAGAAATATCTGGAGTTGTCTACCCTGGGACTGATCCCTAATTTTGATACCGTGGAGAAGAAAAAGAAATCCCACAGATCAAAGGAGGAAGAGGAAAACTATGAGCCCCGGATGGAAGCGGACGAGACCATCGAAGTCGTAGATATAGAAAAGGAGCAGGAAGATGCAGAGCATTGAATTAAAAATGGAAAAACAGGATTTCCGTACCAAAGAAGCATTTAAAACGCTCCGAACGAACATCGAATTCTCCGGAGAAAATATCAGGGTCATCTGTGTGACAAGCTGTACACCGAACGAAGGCAAGAGCAGCGTGTCCTATGAACTGGCAAAATCCTTTGCACAGAATGGAAAGAAAACAATCCTCATTGATGCCGATCTGCGCAAGAGTGTCATGAGGGGCAGACATAAAAAGGGTAAAGTTCGCTTTGGACTGACCAATTACTTAGTCGGAAAAGTAGATCTCGATACGGCAATCTGTGAGACGGATATTCCGAACTTCCATCTCCTCTTCGCCGGACCGGTACCGCCCAACCCCAGTGAGCTATTGGGCAACACTCGGTTTCAGAAGATGGTAGAGGCATGCCGTATGAAGTATGACATGGTCATCATCGATACACCGCCGCTCGGAAGCGTTATCGACACAGCGGTTGTGTCCAAGTTCTGCGACGGCGCGGTGATCATCCTCGCCTGCGGTGAGATCAGCTACCGTTTCGCCAAGAGGGTCAAGGACCAGCTGGCAATGACCGGATGCAAGATCCTCGGCTGCGTACTGAATAAGGTAGAGATGAACGGCAAGGGATACTACGGCAAATATTATGGCAAGTATTACGGGAAGTACTATGGCAAATATTACGGTAACTACGGAACGGAAGAGTAAGCGAAGGTGCAAACAGGAGGGGAAGCCTGCTTCGTTTGTCCGTTGTAACGGGAGTAGTATTAAGGGTAGACAACATGGAGGAAACTAGAAACTAAAAAACAAAAAAATAATTGTGATAAACCGAAAAAATTCGGGGGGGGGTAGAAACATGTACAAAAAAAAGTACAGTGGCTGGCTGAAACATGCAGACTTTCTGATACTGGATATCATCGTTCTCCAGCTCTCCTTTTATATTGCATATTGCATCCGTCATGGGATCGGTAATATGTATGCGGATCAGTTGTATGCCGGTATGGCAATCGTATTAGTGCTGATAGATATCGTCATTGGTATCATTTTTGAAAATTTACATAATGTCATGAAGCGTGGCTTCTGGATCGAGGCCATCCAGACATCCAAGCAGGTGCTGGAGGTATTCGCACTGTTTGCCATCTATCTGGTCACCGTGCAGAGTGCTGAGCAGTTCTCACGTACTGTACTATATCTGACCATGGTATTCTACTGGATCCTGAGCTATGTAGGAAGGATCCTCTGGAAGACATACCTGAAGCATCATAACAGGTATGCACCAAAACGTTCCCTGATCATTGTGACCAAAGCAGACCGTCTGGGTACTCTGACAGAGCAGCTACAGGGAGAGACTTATGCTGCTTACCAGATCCTGGGCATCACAGTCGTAGATGCGGATATGATGGGACAGCAGATCGGAAAATATACGGTGATAGCGAATGCTGATAACGTCATTGAATATACCCGTACCGGCTGGGTGGACGAGATTTATATAGACTTGGAACCGGGAGATACTTCGGCCGAACCGCTGATCAGACAATTCCTGGAAATGGGTACTGTAACGCACGTGCGGGTCCCCGATGCACTGACAGAATCCGGACGGAAGATCATCATGGAAAAGCTGGGAGATATGCCGGTAATAACGGCTACGATGAATTATGCTTCTCCCAGACAATTGTTCATGAAGAGATGTCTGGATGTCACAGGAGGTCTGATCGGATGTATCCTGACCGGTATTCTGTGTATATTCCTGGCACCGGCAATCTATATCCAGTCTCCGGGACCGATATTTTTCTCCCAGATCAGGGTGGGTAAGAATGGCAAACAGTTCCGCCTCTATAAATTCCGCAGCATGTATATGGATGCGGAGGAACGTAAGGCAGAGCTCATGAAACAGAATAAAATGTCTGATGGCAAGATGTTCAAGATGGATAATGATCCCCGTATCATTGGCAGCAGGATCCTGCCGGATGGTACCTATAAAAAAGGAATCGGCAACTTCATCCGAGACTGGAGTATTGACGAGTTCCCGCAGTTCTTCAATGTGCTCAAAGGTGATATCTCCCTCGTAGGCACCAGACCACCCCTCGTCTCCGAGGTAGAACAGTACGAGCTCAGACACTGTACCAGACTCGCCATGAAACCGGGAATCACCGGAATGTGGCAGATTAGCGGGCGGAGCAGTATCACGGATTTCGACGAAGTCGTGAAGCTGGACCGGGAATATATCGAGAACTGGAACTTTGGAAAGGATCTGAGGATACTGTGGAAGACCGTAGGAGCGGTGCTGAAGAAGGACGGAGCAGTGTAAGGGAAAGTGAAAAGTCTGTATGTGGTGAGAGTACTGGATACAGGCTTTTTTGTGGTTAAGTGAAAATAGGAATTGTAAGGATAGAATGGTGTAAAAACATATGAAAATCGCCATGTTTGGACAAAAACGTCTATCTCGAGAAGGTGGAGTTGAAATTGTTGTAAAAGAATTATCTACTAGAATGGTCAAAAATGGTAATGAGTTAACTTGCTATAACAGATCAGGACATCATGTGAGCGGTGCGGAATATGATGGAAGTGAAATAAGGTATGAAGGAATTCGTCAGATATCAGTTCCTACCATTGAAAAAAGAGGATTGGCAGCAGTAAGTTCTTCTTTTTTTGCAGCCATTTATAGTGCGTTTGGAAAATATGATGTGGTGCATATCCATGCCGAAGGTCCGGCTTTTTTCTGCTGGCTGCCCAAACTGTTCGGCAAAAAAGTAGTGGTCACGATCCATGGCATTGATTGGCAACGCGAAAAGTGGAAAGCAGGCTTCGGTGCAAAGTTCATTCGGCAGGGTGAAAAGAATGCCATAAAATATGCGGATGAAATCATCGTGTTGAGCAAGCGAGTTGAGGATTATTTCAGGAATACTTATGGCAGAAAGACGCACTTCATTCCAAATGGTGTGAATCGACCAGAAATCAGAGAAGCGAATCTGATAACGAAAAAGTTTGGCTTAAAAAAGGATTCCTACATATTATTCCTAGGCAGGCTTGTGCCGGAAAAAGGCATTCGATATCTGGTGGAAGCGTTCAAAAAGGTCAGGACGAACAAAAAACTGGTGATCGCCGGTAGTTCTAGCGATACTGATGCCTTTATGCAGGAACTGAAAGAGCTTGCAAAGGATGATGATAGAATCATTTTTACCGGATTTGTTCAGGGGCAGATGCTCGATGAATTATATAGCAATGCGTATATCTACACATTACCTTCTGATCTGGAGGGAATGCCTCTGAGTCTGTTGGAGGCGATGAGTTATGGCAACTGCTGTCTGGTTTCTGATATTCCGGAGTGTGCAGAGGTTGTAGAGGACAAAGCTCTGCTATTTAAAAATGCGAATGTGCAAGATTTGCAGGAAAAATTGCAGGATGCCTGTGATCACCCGGAAATGGTTATAGGGATAGAGACACAGGCGGCTGATTTTATCTGCAAAAAATACAACTGGGATGATGTTGTAGGAGAAACTTTGAGGTTGTATAGGGGAATTGAAAATGCGAGTATTGATGATTAACAAGTTTCTGTACACCAACGGGGGATCAGAAACCTACATATTTAAATTGGGCGAGACACTGGAAAAACACGGTCACGAGGTCCAGTTCTTCGGAATGGAGCATGAAGGTCGCTGTGTTGGTAACCGGGTCAATGCTTATACATCAGATATGGATTTTCACGGTGGAAGTAAGCTGAGCAAGCTGACCTATCCAATCAAAACTATCTACAGCAAGGAAGCAAGAGTACAACTGAGAAAAGTTTTGGACGATTTCCAGCCGGGCGTCTGTCACCTAAACAACTTTAACTACCAGCTGACGCCTTCCATCATTCTGGAAATTGTGAAGTGGCGTAAGGAGACCGGGCATGAGTGCAAGATCGTTTTCACGGCACATGACTACCAGCTTGTCTGTCCGAACCATATGCTGAACAATCCTGTGACCCATGAGAACTGTGAGAAGTGCCTCGGTGGTCACTTTATGAACTGCACCAAGGGCAAGTGCATCCACGGCTCGACTGCAAAGTCTGTCATCGGCACGATGGAAGCTGAGTTCTGGAAGCTGAAAGGAACTTATAAGTACATCGACACGATGATCTGCTGCTCCGAGTTCATAAAGAGCAAGATGGACAGCAACCCACTGTTTGCCAAAAAGACCGTGGCAATGCACAACTTCATCGACAAGGTGGAGTGGAAAGAGACGGAGAAGAAGGATTACGTCCTCTACTTCGGCCGCTTCTCTGAAGAAAAGGGCATCGGCACACTGATCAAGGTCTGTAAGGAACTGCCGGATGTTCAGTTCATCTTCGCCGGTACTGGTCCGCTGGAAGAGAGTATCAAGGGTGTAAGTAACATCAAGAATGTTGGCTTCCAGAAAGGCGAGGCACTGGAAAAGCTGATCCGTGAAGCACGGTTCTCCATCTACCCGTCTGAGTGGTATGAGAACTGCCCGTTCTCCGTGATGGAATCCCAGATGTACGGCACACCGGTGCTGGGTGCTGATATCGGTGGTATCCCGGAACTGATCCAAGTCGGTAAGACCGGTGAGCTGTTTAAGAGTGGTAGTGCGGAGGAGCTGAAGAGCAAGATCCAGAAGCTCTGGGGCAATAAGAAGCTGTGCGATGAGTATAGCAGGAATTGCAAGGGCATCAGCTTCGATACTATTGATGAGTATTACGAGAAAATTATGAAGGTGTATCAGTAAGACTGATACGTGAGGAGAAAACTTGTGGCTACGAAAGCGGATCGATATGAGGGAATAGATGGATTGAAGGCGTATGCCATTATTGGCATTGCGCTGATGCATGTCCTCGCAAATGGAGAATATGGGATAGGAGGATTTGCGTTTGAACGGCTGATACCATCTTTCACAAACCTCGTTTTCCTTTTTATGATGGTCAGCGGTTTTGGTATGTGCTGCGGTTATTACCAGAAAATTATAGACCGCAAGATCAGCATGGAGGATTTTTACAGCAAAAGATACATCAAAATCTGGCCGTATTTTGCATTGCTCTGTACGCTGGATTTTGTGATTTCGCCTAGTAAGAACTCGCTGTATGAAGTGTTTGCAAACCTGACCTTGTGCCAGGGACTTCTGCCGAACGCTAATATTTCGGTTATCGGTGTGAGCTGGACATTAGCTGTCATTTTTGTGTTCTATATGCTGTTTCCATTCTTCTGTTTCTTGCTTGGAAATAAAAAGAGAGCATGGGGAGTGGTTGTAGCCGCATTGATTTTCAATTTTGTGTCTAGTACCCATTTCAATGCTGGAAGAAAAAACATCGTCTACGATGCAGTATATTTCATTGCAGGTGGCTTGATCTTCCTTTACCGGAAAGAGCTGGCTGATTTTGCTTCCAAGCATAGGGTAATCGCCGGTGCGATTCTACTGGCAGTTACAGTTGCTTATTTTGCATTAGGAAGTTCGACATTTACAATGCTGTTCTTCTGTGTGGCAGCACTGGTCTATACCCTCGGATGCAAGCGGGGGGGGGTACTGGTCAATCCAGTTGCCAAGTTTCTCGGCGGTATCAGCTTCGAGATTTACCTGTGCCACATGGTAATTTATCGTGTGCTTGAGAAGTTGCACATTGTTCATCTATTTGGAAATGGTCTGCTGGCATATATCTTCACAGCGGTTGCAGTCATCTGCGGTTCGGTTGTGTTCTCGGTATGTGCCAAGTGGTTCTTAAATATAATCGAAACATTCTTAAAGAGAGAGTAAACAATAGGAGTTAATCATGTCTGAAGAAAAGAAGTTAAATGGTACTGTCATCGTCACTTACCGCTGCAATGCCCGTTGCTCTATGTGCAATCGTTATAAGGCACCTTCCAAGCCGGAAGAGGAAATCAGCATCGAAACCATCAAGAAGCTGCCGAAGATGTACTTTACGAACATCACCGGCGGCGAGCCGTTCATCCGTACTGACTTGAAGGATATCGTGCGTGAACTGTACAAGAAGTCCGACCGTATCGTCATTTCGACCAACGGTTTCTTCACAGACCGCATTGTGGATCTGTGCAAGGAATTCCCGCAGATCGGTATCCGTATTTCCATCGAGGGTCTGGAGCAGACCAACAATGAGATCCGTGGCCTGCAGAACGGCTACCAGCGTGGTTATGGCACGCTGAAGAAGCTGCGTGAAATGGGCATGAAGGATGTCGGCTTCGGCATGACTGTCCAGGACAAGAATGCTCCGGATCTGGTTCCTCTGTATAAGATTTCCAACGAAATGGGCATGGAGTTTGCGACTGCATCTCTGCACAATAGCTTCTATTTTGTTGAGGCAAAGAATATCATTCATGACCGTCCGATGGTGGCAAAGAACTTTGAGAATCTGGTTAATGAACTGCTCCGTAGCAACAGCCCGAAGAAATGGTTCCGTGCTTACTTCAACCACGGTTTGATCAACTACATCTATGGACAGAAGCGTCTTCTGCCTTGCGACATGAGCTTTGATACGTTCTTCATCGACCCGTATGGCGATGTTATGCCTTGTAATGGTACCAAGGACAAGGAAGTTATGGGCAACCTGAACACCCAGAGCTGGGACGAGCTGTGGAACAGCCTGCAGGCAGAAGAAGTCCGTAAGAAGGTTCGTTGCTGCGATCGTGACTGCTGGATGATTGGCTCTGTTTCACCGGCTATGCACAAGTACATCTGGAAGCCTGCCACTTGGGTTCTGGTACATAAGTTCAAGGCATTGTTCACCAAGCATCCGTACTCCATGTATGAGCTGAAGATCTGCCGTGACTACCGTGATGGTAAAGTCACCAAAGAGGAACTCGATAAGTGTAGCACCTGCGATATGAACTGTGTGATCAACAATGGTCTGAGTGAGGCATCTAAGGAGCAGCTGAAGCATAAGACCGGCGAGGAAATCGTGGATGCTGATATCGCACAGCAGATGGAGACGAAGTAATGGGTGAACAGACAGCGGTAAGGACGAGAGAAAAATGGGTTGATGACGTAAAGGTTATTGCCTGCATACTGGTTGTACTGGGACATTTCTTTCAAAGCATGGCGAAGGCAAATATCTTGCCTGAGAGCGACTTGTATAAGTGGTTTAACACGACAATCTATTATTTCCATGTGCCGCTGTTCTTTATTTGTAGTGGATACCTTTATCAAAAGTACAGCAAGGTAAATGACTTCAGAAGCTGGAAAAAGAATGTGGCGAAGAAGGCGTTGGCACTTGGCGTGCCGTATGTGACTTTTACGACAGCCACATGGATACTGAAAAAGGGTTTTTCCAGTAGTGTAAATGATCAGATTGGTGGGTTGGGGGATACATTGCTTTTACATCCCACTTCTCCGTATTGGTATCTGTATGCATTGTTCTTTATCTTTCTTATCACACCGACCTTTTCTACTGTCAAAATGGCCGTTGTGGGTTTGACAATTGCAGCACTGGCAAAGACCTTTATTTTAACGGGGGGGTACGGGAATATATGCCGTATCAATCTTCCTTGCAAATGAGATTTGGTTTGTGCTCGGAATGAGCGTCTGTGCATTTAATGTGGAGCTACGCGGAAAGAAATTGCAAGGAGCGGTGATTGGTTTGCTGTTCTTGGGGCTAAGTGTAGCTGTGCATATCGGTGGTGTTAAGAACTTGACAGTATCATTTGTGTTGGGCGTTATGGCTTGTATTGCAGTGATCTTTTTGGTGGCTGCATACGAAGAAAAAATGGGAAAGGTTATGGGATTTCTTGCAAAGTATACCATGCCAATCTTTCTGATGCATACGCTGTTCGCGGCACCAACAAGAGCTGTTCTACTGAAGATAGGTGTTACGAATGCAGCACCTCATGTTGTACTAGGACTAGGAATCAGTTTTGCAGGACCAATCGTAGCTGCATGGACTATGAAAAAAACAAAATGGTTAGAGTTCTTTCTGTATCCGAATAAGAGTCTATCATAGTATGAAACTCAGCAAAAAAGATCGGAGACACAAGAGAGCTGTATTTAAAACGGCTGGAGTTTACCAAAAGGATTAAGGAGACATCATGAAAGTAGCTGTTATTACTAGACATGCGATAACGAATTATGGTTCGCTTTTGCAGGCTTTGGCTACGCAGACGGTAGTGGAAAAAATGGGGCACTGCTGTGAAATCATTGATTATATAAGAGATGACGAACATTATTCCCAGCATGAAAAAACTATTTTAAAGCGTAAGCCGGAGTGGAATAACAATCTGATAAAGAGAACACTGTATCTTCTTTTACGTCAGCCAGAGAGTGTTTTAGCGGGAAAAAGATTTGAAAAAGCTCAAAGAAAGTACTTAAAACTGACAGAACGGTATCATACTTTAGAGCAGCTTTCCAATAATATACCTTCGGCCGATGTGTATATGACAGGAAGTGATCAGGTCTGGGGACCAACAGAAAATGGATCGTATGATAGCAGTTATTGTTTGTCCTTTACCAAAGACACTGATAAAAGAATTGCATATGCTGCGAGTTTTGGACATACTGAGATGACCGCAGAATTAGAGCAATACTATAGAAAATGGTTGAGCAGATATGAATATATTGCGGTTCGAGAAGATAGTGCCGTTGCAATGATAAAAGAATTTGGTATAGACGCATACCAAGTTATTGATCCGACATTATTGCTGGATGCTTCTTTTTGGAATAATTATTTATCACCTATTAAAATTAAAAACTATGTGCTTGTATATCAGCTTCATAATGATGAAAGGCTGGGACGATATGCAAAACGTGTGGCGGATGAAATGAATCTACCACTTATTAGAATTTCTGCATCATTTCATCAAATTACTAGAGAGGGAAAGTTTGTCTGGTGTCCAGAAGTGGGACAATTCCTTTCGTATATAAAAAATGCGACTTGCATGATAACGGATTCTTTTCATGGAACGGCATTTGCAATCAATTTCAACACGCCATTTGTGGAGGTGCTTCCAAATAATAATACGGGAACTCGAAATATGAGCATTCTCCGTATGACAGGACTCTCACAGAGGATACTTCGTGATGAGGAAGATATTCAATTAGCGAAAAACAGGATAGACTTTACCGAAACAAATGAAGTGTTAAAAGAAAAAAGGACAGAATCTTTAGAAATTCTAAAAAAAATGATTGAGGAATAAATTAGAGGTATCATGGAGAATGGCTTGAAAACAGTTTGCAAATTAAATAAATGTACGGGTTGCATGGCGTGTGTAGAAGGCTGTCCGAAAAAAGCGATTGAAATTAAGGACGGATTGTCTTACTATAACGCAATCATTAAAGAAGATAAATGCATAAAATGCAATAAATGCTATGGAATATGCCAACAAAACAATCCGGTATTGAGCAGGAAACCGATTGAATGGTATCAAGGCTGGACAAATAATCAGGAAGACAGAAAAAAGTGTTCGTCTGGTGGACTGGCTACTGCAGTTTCTTCTGCATTTGTAATCAATGGTGGCGTAGTTTGCAGCTGTTGCTTTAGAAATGGAAAGTTTGGTTTTGAATTTGCTGAAAAAACTGATGAACTACAAAAGTTTGTTGGATCGAAGTACGTTAAGAGCAATCCAGCGGGCATCTACAAGAGCGTAACAGAAAAACTAAAAAGCGGTCGGAAAGTGCTGTTTATTGCATTGCCGTGTCAAGTGGCGGCATTAAAAAAATTTGTGGGAGAGAAACTTGGAGAGAATCTTTATACAATAGATTTGATATGTCATGGTACTCCATCGCCAAAACTTTTGGACAAGTTTTTGAACCAGTATCATTTTGAACTGGATGCTCTGCAAGATATACAATTCAGGGTAAAAGCAAAATTTATGGTGTATGGTGATTATAAAGGTATCATCACAAATGGTGTAAGCGATAAGTATTCGATTGCATTTTTGAACTCATTGACATATACGGAAAATTGCTATAGCTGTCAATACGCAAAGATATCGAGAGTATCGGATTTGACTTTGGGCGATTCGTGGGGAAGTGAGCTGTCAATTGAGGAGCAAAAAAAAGGCATTTCTCTTGTTCTGTCGATGACAGATAAAGGAAGTGAATTGCTTCAAATGGCAGATGCAAATTTGAAGAGTGTCGATTTGAAAAAAGCTGTAGCTAATAATCATCAGTTGGAGCATCCGTCAGTTCTTCCGAAAGGAAGAAATATGTTCTTTAAAAAATTGCAAAAGGGAAAATTCAACAGACTTGTATTTCATCAACTTCCCAAACAATGTCTACGCCAGGATGTAAAACAGCTATTATTAAAACTTAAAATTATTAGGGGGGGGTAAACTGAATTATAGTTTACATATCCTGCCTACAAGCAGTATAAAGTGATAAATGTATAAAGGATTGAGATGATGAAAGAGCTAATGGAGCTTCAAAAAATTTTTTTAAGTATTGTCATACCGCTATACAATCCTGATTTTAGTCAATTTAAGAGATGCATTGATAGTGTGACTAATATATCGATTCCCCATGAAATTGTTGTAGTAGATGATGGCTCAGACGATGATATTTCGTCTGAATGTGAAAATTATATAAAAGGATCTGCGGAAATAAAATTTCTAAAGAAAGAAAATGGAGGCGTGAGTTCGGCAAGAAATTTTGGCATAGAGAAAAGTTGTGGAAAATATATTTTATTTTTGGACGCGGATGACGAAATATCAACGGAACTTGTTGGATATTTGAATAATAATTGTGATAAAATTGTGGCCGACTGGGTTCTGTGTGGTATAAAAGTAAAGGATATTGAAAAGAAAAAGGAGTTTTATCGGACAATTGTTGGAAAAGATGTATTCCGTAGCAATGAGGACATCTTCAATGTGGACTATGGATATGTTTTACAGTTGCGTGCGAAATGCAAAGAACTCTGTGAGTGTTGGGCAAAACTCATCAAACGAGATATCTTGAAAAAGTATGGTGTTCAGTTCAAAACAGGGATGTTATCTGGAGAGGATGCCTTGTTTAACACATGCTTAATGCAGCATATTGTTACGATACAGTATATCCCAATTTATGGATATATTTATTATTATATACCACGGCTTGCTACAAGAGTTTTGGATGATCCAATAAAGAGATGGTTCTATTTATTTGAAGGAGAAAAAGAATTAGAAAATCTCATTCATGAGAAATGTGATGCGGAAACAGCTCAAAAATTGATAAAAGAGAAGAAAAGTATCACGACGGTTGAAATTGTTCAGGATTGTTTTATTTTAATAAAGGCAATCCGCTTGAGTTCAGATATAAGAAATGGACTATTCAACCTAATAGACGAGCATGGCTTATTCAATGAGTTTGATATATGCGATTGTACAAGTTTGAAAAGAAAAGTGTATTATATGTTGCTCAAGAAAAAAAAGTGGACTGCAATGAGAGTGATTGTTAATCTCAAACAGGTTTTGAAAAGATAGAATGGGAGAAAAGTGTGAGCGTATATTTAATAGGATTTTTTATTTCGACATTGATTATCAAAGCAACAAATGCGATCAAAAAAAAACAGAGATTTGTTTTGATTATAGTTGCGCTACTAATACCTTGCTTTATTGCAGGTTTGCGTGACAAATGCATTGGAACAGATGTGCAAACCTATCTTTCGCAAATGACCGAAGCGGCAATTTCAGCAGATAATTTTTCTGATTATATGACTACAAGTTGGTTTATGATTTGGCGAAATCTATATGTATCAGATTATGAAATAGGATTTAGCACGACGGTATATATTGTTGCAAAGCTGTTTAGGAATATATATGCAGTTCAGTTCGTTATTCAAGGATTGGTGATTGCTCCAATTTGTTATTCTTTATATAAAAATGATCGAACACCAACTAGCCTGTTTTGGGTAGGAATTCTAACATATTATTTTATGTTTTTTAATTCGTCACTGAATTTGATGAGACAATCAATTGCGATGGCTTTTATTTTTTTGGCTTTTACTTTTCTTGAAAATAAAAACAACAAGATGTGCTGTTTTTTTACCATCGTGGCTGTGTTGTTTCATACAAGTGCGGTTATAGGAATAGTGATTTACTTTATTTACAACTACATAAGTGCAGAGAAAAAAGTGGATGTAAGCGAAAGTGTACGTGACGAAAAGCGTAAAAATATAAATATGATGGTAGTTATACTCGTCGGATTTGTGATTGTTGTCGGTACGGGAATTGCGACTAAAATATTATCTTCCATTGGGTTATCAAAATATGTGGGCTATATCAGTGGAAATATTATGTTTATGCCAAACCAAATCTTGAGCAGATTGCCAGCAATTTTGATTTTAGTATATGCAATGTTATATGCCAAAAGAAAAAATCGCACGTTTCAGAATTTTCAGTTTTATTTCACGATGATGATTTTTGACGTGTTGTTAGCTCAGTTTACGAGTGTGAATTCTTTTGCTGGTAGAATTGGCATGTATTTTTCACAGTTTGAGATGCTTGCTTTTCCTGCTATTTGTTACGAGACACGAAATAAAAAACTCATACAATTTTGCTTGATCGGATATATGCTTTTTTATTGGTGGTTCTTTTATGTGTTAAATGGTGTGAATGCTACGGTTCCATATGTTTTTGGGGTGTAAATTATGATTGGTTTATTGACGCTTAATCCTGTAATGTACAATTATGGAGGATTTTTACAGGAACTTGCATTACAGGATACATTAAAGGAAATCGGATGTGATGTGGAAATAATTAACTATAAGCCATCGGAGGAAATGAATACTTTTAGCGTCAAACGAAATATTCGGTATTTGACGATGGATAAGGTTAAGCAAAAATTGCATCGTGCAAGGAACACGAATAAAATAAGAGATGATGTCGAAAAGAGTATTAAACTAAGGCATGCTGCGTTTGATAAATACAGAAATCAAGAACTGAAATTATCTTTGCCAATTACATACAATCAGTTAAAATCTGGAAAGTTAGTATATGATAAATATGTATGCGGTAGCGATCAAATATGGAACCCTGATTACAACATCCCTTCTTTTTTCCTTGATTTTGTTGATGATAAAAAAAGAAAGGTAATTTATGCGGCCAGTTTTGGTAAAGAAACATTGAAGAGATATGAAGCAAAACGCTATGGAGCGTTTTTGAAAGAACTCCAGTATGTTTCAGTTAGAGAAGAAACAGCACAGAAACTGGTTTCAAAAATATCCGGCAGAGAACCAGAATTGGTTCTTGATCCTACTCTTTTGCGTCCATATGAATATTGGAAGAAGAAGGCTGATACATCTAAGAAAAAATACACAAACTATATCTTTTGCTATTTTCTTAATTTGACTAAAGAAAAAGTTGAGGAATCACAAAGATATGCGAAAAGAAATAATTGTAAGATAGTGATGATACCGTATTTGCATGACCGGGAAGATGAGGTGTTCGGGGATATTCAGGATGCAAATGTTGCTCCTAATGACTTTTTAAAGCTGATTGAAAATTCAACAGCCGTCTTGACAGATTCGTTTCATGCAACGGTTTTTTCACTGATATTTAATAAGGAATTTTGGGTGTTTGGACGCAATTCTGGTTCATATAATATGAATACAAGAATTGATAATATTCTTAAATTATATAACGTCACAGAGCGGTTGATAAAACCACAGGAACTCGCAGTTCAGAAAAGAACTGATTGCTTATACAATACTGAATCTGTGGAAAAAGCAAAAGAACGCTCTCTTGTTTTTTTAAAACAGGCACTTCAAAAATAATGGGTAGAAAGAGATGACAATAAAAATCAATCAACGTAAAGCTGGTGTAATTCTTTCATACGCCGGAGAATTAGCTAAAATATTAGTAAGTCTTGTATATACTCCGATTATGCTTCGCCTTCTGGGACAAAGCGAGTATGGGTTATATCAATTAGTATATTCGGTTGTTTCCTATTTGAGCTTGCTTAGTCTTGGATTTGGTAGTTCGTATCTTCGTTTTTATTCAAGATATAAGGCGCAAAAAGACGAAGATGGGGTAGCAAGATTGAACGGAATGTTCATGATTATCTTTTGCTCGATTTCTGCTATATGCATTCTCTGTGGAAGCGTTATGATCGGAAACATACGGAGCATTTTTGGAACAGGGCTTACAGATAGTGAGTATGAAACAGCAAGAATTTTGATGGGATTACTTATTATAAATCTTGCAATGACATTTCCGAATAGTGTGTTTAACTGTTCAATAACTGCTCATGAGAAATTTTTATTTCAAAAGTTATTGATCCTTCTTCAGAATTTGTTCAGCCCATTTCTGACACTGCCGTTACTTATTATGGGATATGGATCGGTTGGAATGGTTTCCGTCACAACATTTCTGACCTTTGCAGTATTGCTGTCTAATATGTTCTACTGCTTTAAAAAATTACATATTAGATTTGAATTCCGTGGGCTTCAGATTGGATTACTGAAGGAAATGTGGGTGTTTACTTTTTTCATCTTCCTGAATCAGATCATTGACCAGGTGAATTGGAGTGTGGATAAGTTTCTTCTTGGTCGATTGGCAGGAACAACAGCAGTAGCTGTTTATGGTGTTGGTGGACAGATTAATACACTGTACTTGCAGTTTTCTACTTCGATTTCCAATGTGTTTGTACCAAAGGTAAATCGAATTGTGGCTGAATCGGATGATAAAGAGCAACTAACAAAGCTATTTACCAAGGTTGGCCGTATTCAGTTTATTGTGTTAGGACTGATTTTGTCAGGATTTATATTCCTAGGAAAACCATTTATAAATGTATGGGCTGGAGATATTTATGGTGCTTCTTATTATGTTGCATTATTGCTGATTATCCCAGTAACGGTTCCATTAGTGCAGAATCTTGGTATTGAAATCCAGCGTGCAAAGAATATGCATAAAGCGCGTTCCATTGTCTATCTGTTCATCGCTATTGCAAATATTTTCATCAGTATTCCATTGATTAAATTGATGGGACCCGCTGGTGCAGCCCTCGGAACAGCCATTTCACTTTGTGTAGGCAATATTCTTTTCATGAATTGGTATTATCATGCTCACATTGGCATGAATATGTTTTATTTCTGGAAAGAAATTGCTAAATTTATTCCTGCGTTAATCGCACCTGGCATTGTTGGAGTTCTTATTATGAGATTTGCTAATGTTACTGGTTTCATTAAACTTGGGATGTTTGCAATTATTTATACTGGGGTATATGGAATCTCAATGTACTTCCTTGGAATGAATGCCGAAGAGAAACAGATGGTGATGGGACCAATCAAAAAGATTCTAAGGAAATAATGAAATGGAAAGAAAAAGAGAGTATGTGTGCGTTAAAAGTTTATGCCTGTTATAATACGGATAAAGGTGTTAGATTGAGTAGTTCTTCTGGCGCGGTATTTTCCTCACTGGCAGAGTATGTATTGGAACAGCAGGGTGTTGTATATGGCGTTGCTATGGCAGAGGATTGCTACTCAGCCGAGTTTATTTCCGTCACAAGCAAGGAGCAACTGAAAAAACTGCGTGGTTCAAAGTATTTGCAGGCGAAAGTTGGTAATACATACAAGTCGGTCAAAGAGAATTTGATGTCAGGAAAGCTTGTGCTTTTTAGTGGAACCGGTTGTCAAGTAAATGGCCTTAAAAGCTTTCTCGGCAAAGAGTACGAGAATCTGATTTGCGTTGATGTTATTTGTCATGGCGCTCCATCTCCGGCGTTGTGGAGAAAGTATGCTGAGCATCAGGAACAAAAGATAAGTGGAAAACTAAAAGGTATTAATTTTCGCTGCAAGGATGATAGCTGGACTGACTTTGGAATGAAAGAAATTTGCAAGAGTATTCCGGAGGGCGAAATAAAGAAATTATATATTTCCAAAGACAAAGATGCTTATATGCAAATGTTCTTGAGAGATTATTGCTTGCGGCCGTCCTGCTACCAATGTACAGCAAAAAAAGTAAAGATGTCTGATGTAACAATTGCTGATTTCTGGGGTATTAATGATGTGGCTCCCGACATGAATGATGGTATGGGTACTTCTTTGGTTCTTATTCGTACAGAAAAAGGAAAAGATATCTTTGAGAAAATCAGCAGTAGCATGAAGCTGAAAGAAGTATCTTATGAAGATGGTGTAAGAGGTAATCCAGCTGAATATATATCATGTGCTAGACCAATGCAGAGAAATACATTCTTCGATGATATGCAAAACATGAGCTTTGAAGAACTGGAAAAGAAGTATGCTGCTCCGATTAAAGTGTCTCTTGTAACGAGAGCTAAGAGGAAAACAAAAAAGACAATTAAAAGTTTACTTCGAGTAATCGGGGGGGGGCAGAGCATGAACACAGCCAAGAATATGGATTACTCTTTGTGTTTCGTGTTTGATTGTCAGGAGAAACATCAATGAGAGAAATACCAGTACTATATAAAAGGAAAGAAGAATGCTGTGGATGCACTGCCTGTTATGCAATCTGTCCCAAAGAAGCCATTTCTATGGTAGAGGATGAGGAGGGTTTTGAGTATCCACTGATTGATGAAAGTAGGTGTGTGCGTTGCTATCAGTGCACTAAGGTTTGCCACTTCAAAACGAAATAATTTATAGAATTCACAAAAGGAAGGAAAGAAAATGGATATCACATCTTTGGAATTTCTCCTATTTTTTGGGGGAGGGGTAACGCTATTTTATAGTATTCCTCAAAAATATCGCTGGAAATGGCTAATTGTGCTTAGCTTTACATTTGTGTATGCTGCAAGCACGATTGGTCTGTTTTTCATGGCGTTAACGAGTGTGATTGTATATCTCGCAGCAAAGAAAATTGAGAAAGCAGATGATGGCAGAAAAAAGAAAATTTTACTAGCGGCGATGGGAGTGAGCCTGTTTATCTTGTTTTTTTTGAAATATTTATCTGGACTGCCTATTTTTTCGCAGGGAAATCTCATGATTTTCGGTAACGAAATGACGATCCAAAGTGTGATTAAAAAATATCTGCTCCCGATTGGTATGTCCTATTATACACTTCAGGTTATTTCGTACCTTCTGGATGTGTATTGGGGAAGACTGGAGGCTGAGCAGGATTATTGGAAAGTGTTGCTTTTTACATGCTTTTTCCCACAGCTCGTACAGGGACCAATCAGCAAATACAGTGAACTTGCTCCCGAACTTTTTAAAGAGCATAAGTTGGACTGGAAAAATATTAAGTATGGTGTTCAGTTAATGCTGTGGGGATTCTTCAAAAAAATGTTGATTGCAGATCGTATTGGTGTATATGTAAATGCGATTTTTCATGAAGGCGTAACGCCATATGGTTTGACGGCATGGATAGGGCTTGCGTTTTATGGTATTCAGCTATATTGCGATTTTAGTGGTGGAATTGATGTGATCCGTGGCGCATCAGAATGCTTCGGAATCGGATTAAAAGAAAACTTCAGACAGCCATATTTTTCTTTGTCACTTGGTGAATTCTGGAGAAGATGGCATATTTCACTTGGAACGTGGATGAAGGATTACATTTTTTATCCGGTTTCAATGGCTGGATGGATGGGAACATTAAAGAAAAAGCTAAAAAAGGTTGCATCCAGAAAAACAGCTACCCGTGTTGCCATGGCAATCGCGGATCTTATTGTATTTGCATTAGTAGGTGTCTGGCATGGTTTAGGTACAAACTATCTGGCGTGGGGCTTATATAATGGTATTATTCTGGCAATCAGTGCAATTCTGGTTGATGAGTATGCGGTGTGGAAAAACAAGCTGCATATCGACAGCCAAGCTGGATACTGGAAAGTGATTAGCCTGATTCGAACTTTGTTCATTGTCACAATTGGGTGGATATTCGATTGTACTTATACTGCAGGTGCAGCTGGTGAATTATTTGTCCATTTGTTTACATTTGGAAAAACAGATTTGTCTGTAATTGCATTAACGACCACAGATATAGCAGTGCTTTTGGCAGGTTGTCTTGTTCTTCTAATTGTTGATGCCCTACATGAAAAAAATATTGAAGTTCGGCGGATTGTTGGAACTAAAAACTACTGGGTGCAAGTTGCATTCTGGACGATAGTTGTTCAAATGATAGCTTGCTTTGGAAGAGTTGCTTCGGCGGGAGGTTTCATGTATGCGAACTTTTAAGAGAATTGCAGGATTCATTATTGTGAATTTAGTTGTAGTTGTTTCATTGACTTTTATGTTGGCGCAGCCATCTGTTTTGAAAATTTTATTAAAAGAGGCTAAGAACGCAGAGTGTGATACCCTAATTATAGGGGAATCCCATGGTGAAACAAGCTATGACCCTTATGTAATGTCAGATGTGACCGGAAATCAGGTGTTCAACTTATCAAGGCGTTTGATGCCGGTTGCGAATCTTTGCTATATCATGGAGGAAGCAAATGTAAATGGCCAATATAAAAGCGTGATATTAGATCTGGATCCGTCCTATTGGGATGATGATCATAAGGGCACGTTTGGATCTGACACGAACCTTCTTTTTCGGCTGACAGGAAATAGATGGGTCGATTATATTAAGAATATTCTGATGAAAGACAATTATAACAATACATTTGCTGATTACAATTTGAATGCGGCAATGGTTAAACGAATTCCGCAAAATTTGAAGTGCAAGTTAAATAAGGCTTATTTATTAGGAGATGAGTCGTCTATCCAAAATACATATTCAATTATTGGTGCAGTTGGTAGTTTTGAATACAAAGGCAGAGGATTTCGTTACGGTTTGAAAAAATCAGGAGTTGAATGGCCAAGCTGGGATTTTGACGAAGACAGTATAAAAGAAGAGAATGTAGAGGCGTTCAAGAAAATCGTTGAATATTGCAAAGATAATGATATAGAACTTATTTGTGTGCAGTCAGCCTTGCCACCATACAGATTGCAAAATGAGAATATGGATGAGGTTCATGAATATTTTACGGAACTGTGTAGTGTATATAATGTACCGTTTTATGACCTTAACTATTTGAAAGACGAATATCTTTCAAGGACAGATGATGATTATGTTGATCTCGATGGTCATATGATGGGTGAACTGGCAGATAGGCAAAGTGCAGTTTTGGGACAGATTCTTATCTCTGAGAATAAAGATGCATTTTTCTATGATAACTATGAGGATGTTCTGAAGCATTTGAAGTAAAAGAAAGGGGTAACGCAATGAAAAACGTACTTGAATGGCTTGAAGCAAGCGAATCAGTATATCCTGACAAAGCGGTGTATCTCGAGGATACGAAAGAAATCACATTTCATGAAGTGTTGTGTGCAAGTCAGAAAATTGGAACAGTTCTTGCAGATGTGAAAGGGACAGCACCAATTGCTGTGATAAGTGGAAGAAAGGTTGAGACTATTACAGCTTATCTGGGCATTGTTTATAGTGGACATGCATATGCACCGATTGACGGTAAACTGCCGCGACATCGAATTGATATTATAGTTGAGACTTTGAAGCCATCAGCTATTCTTGCAGATTCGGACAATCTTGCTCTGGCAGAGGAACTGGCGCAGGGAATTCCTGTATTTGAACTGGAAAAGGCGATGCAGGAAACCACAGATGCAAAGAAGCTGCAGGAAATTCGCAGAAACATGATCATGACAGATCCGCTGTATGTTATTTTTACTTCCGGCTCTACAGGAAAACCAAAGGGAGTGATTACTTCTCATCAGTCACTGATCTGCTATATTGAGAGCTATGTATCGGTCATGAAAATTGATGAGAATGATCGGCTTGGGAATCAGTCTCCACTTGATTATATTGCTGCAATCCGGGATATTTATGTTCCGTTGTATAAGGGATGCTCTTCCGTGATTATTCCAAAGGAATACTTCATGGAACCGAATCGCCTCTTCGATTATATGAATGAACATAAGGTTACATCAGTTGGATGGAGTGTATCTGCATTTACTGTTGCACTATCTCTTGGAGCTTTTGAGGAAGTGAAACTGAATACATTAAAGAAAATTTGTTTTTCCGGATCGGTAATGCCTGCATCCTGCTTGTCTGTATGGCAGAAAAATCTGCCGGATGCGAAGTTTGTAAATCAGTACGGACCGACTGAGGCAACGGCATCCTGTACCTACTATGAGGTAGATCATGTGGTAAGTACGGACGAGCAACTTCCTATTGGCAGACCGTATAATAATTATCGAGTTTTTCTTTTGAACGAGGATCTGACTGAAACACCGAACGGTGAGATCGGGGAGATCTGTGTGAGTGGACCGATTCTTGCACTTGGTTACTACAATGATCCGGAACGCACAGAGAAGAGTTTTGTTATTAATCCTAATTATAAAGGTTATCCGGAACGGATGTACCGCACAGGAGACTATGGACGAATCCGTGAAGATGGGCTTTTGGAGTTTCATGGCAGAATGGATCGGCAGGTGAAACACATGGGACACCGTGTTGAACTGGATGAAATCGAATGTGCAGCAAACCAGATTGCTGGAGTAGATGAATGCGTTTCTCTTTACAATAAGGAGAAGGAAGTGCTGTATCTTTTCTATTCAGGTGAAACAGCGATGAGACAGGTGGTTCTGGAGCTTCGTAAAGTGTTGCCGGGGTTCATGATACCGCGAAAAGTTAAACAGGTTTCTGCCTTGCCGAAGCTGGCAAGTGGAAAGATAGATATGACTACACTTAAGGAGGAAATGTAACAATGAAAGAGAAAGTAATGGATATTCTGATGGATCTTCGCCCGGATGTTGATTTTGAAAATGAGAAAAAGCTGATCGGAGATGGTATTTTGGAATCTTTTGATATTATGTCTCTGGTGGCAGAACTTGAGGATGAGTTTGACGTTAAGATTAAGCCGAAGGATCTTGTTGCCGAAAATTTTAATTCTGTGGATGCCATGGTAGAAATGCTTCAGAAACTGGGTGCGTAATATGGAACTTAGAGAATATCTGAAAAATTCAGAAACTGTATCCACACCGGCTTATTATTTTGACACAGATGTATTTGAGAAGAGGATTGACTTTGTGAAACGGGAACTACCGGAGATTCCTTTGACTTTTTCGATTAAAGCAAACCCGTTCCTTTTGAGTCGCCTTCCGCAGAACCTTAGACATGTTGAAGTGTGCAGTCCCGGAGAACTGAAAATCTGTAAAGCTTATGGAATTCCGGGCAGCAGAATTATTTATTCCGGTGTCAATAAAGAAATTGAAGATGTCACAGAAGCGATTGAATACGGAGTTGATATCGCAACAGCTGAAAGCATTCTCCATGTTGAACTTGAACAGGAAGCAGCATATAAAGCAGGGAAACAGCAGAGAGTTATTCTGCGGCTTACAAGCGGAAACCAGTTTGGAATGTCCGAAACAGATATCATGAGCATTCTTAGAAACCAAGCCAAGTATCCGAATCTTGATATTTATGGAATCCATTATTATTCTGGTACACAAAAGAAAAAACGTCAGATTGATAAGGACTTTGAGAAGCTGGATGCTGCACTTACCTGGTTCAAGGAAGAAACGGGATTTGTGCCAAAATTAGTTGAAATGGGTCCGGGCTTTCCAGTGGAATATTTCAATCCGCCCTATGATGAAACTGAAGAGGCAGTATTGATGGAGAACAAAGCCACCATTCTTGCATTTGCTGAAAAATATCCATTAGGAATTGAAATGGGACGTTATGTTGCTGCTCCGTGTGGCACTTATGCAACCAAAGTAATGGATATTAAAAATAATAGCGATACTGATTACATTATCTGTGATGGTGGAATTCATCATTTGAAATATCACGGTCAGACAATGGCAATGCAGGTACCGGAGATGAAAGTACTGAATACATCCTCGGAAGCAAAGCCATATTGTATTTGCGGCAGCCTGTGTACTGTTGCGGATGTTCTGGTACGTGAGGTTGAGCTTCCGATAGTTTCAAGGAATGATGTGATTTTGTTTCATCGCTGTGGAGCTTATTCTGTGACAGAGGGCAGTGCATTGTTCTTATCAAGAAAGATGCCAGAGGTGTATCTCTACAATGCAGCTACTGGATTAGAAAAGATGCGTGGTTTTGTTGAAGCGGCAGATATCAATCGGAAAGAATAAGCCAAATCTCTTTACAATCAACTAAGTGTGGAAAGAACCTATGGAGCGTTTACCATCCTTCTGCTTTTCTAAGGAATGGTAGACCTGATATCCATCGGTTACCAGGATCCCGGAATAGTTCCGGAGAAATTCCTTTGGATGATCCGCTTTTCTGGTACTGCGGTAGTCATAGAGGATCACCGGGTGTTTTTCGCTTTCCCCGGTGCAGTAGACCCACATATAACTTTTGGCATCGGAACTGCGGCCATCGCGGATCACTTCAAAAGGAGTTTCATCTGCATGGATCAGGGATGAAGTAATCAGTTCCTTAAGAAGTTCCTCGTAGAGGATGTTCAGATGGATCTCTGTGGCACGCATCCAGAAGAGCCCTTTGATCTTGGAAGTACGCCTGCCGCAGAAGAGGAACAGGGTGTTTGGAACAAAGAGGGGCAGATGATACCGTGTTTCAATGATGGCAGCGAGGGTATCCATGCCGTAGCACATATCGGTGTAGCCACAGACTACATAGACAGCGGAGAAGGAGGAAGGATCCGCATCCCTAAGCATGGCGGAGAGCCGTGATGATACGGCAGAGCATCTCGTCAGAGGCTGAGGCATCAAGAGAGAGGGTGACACCACAAAGCGAGACAGAGATCGTGTTGTTAATACACGAATCGGCCGATTCGCGCGAATCGCGCAATTCGTGTAATGGAGCAGGTGGCTGTGGAGTAATAGGAACAATGTCCGGGAGAACGGAATCCACATAGCTTTCTTTCAGACAATGCTTCCAGTAGTTGTAGGTATGAATGGTATAGCCGTTCTGCTCACACCATTGCCTGACGGTCAGACCGCTTTCGGATTGTTCTTTACAAAGGACAGTCCACTGGTCAAGTTTGGCCTGTTGTAACTTTTTAGTAGTGTTCATGAGAACCTCCTGGTATAAGACGCAAGGAATTGCGAATATTTGGGGCAATTATCTCATGAATGTGGTATTATGGTAAGGTACTCATGATAGAGTGCGTACGTTCATTCGTGAAGATGGGGCTAAAAGTCCGTGCAAGTAGGTGTCGGCGATCGGAATATACACATCAATCGCAAACCTGGTGAGCAGGTTGAAGTTGACTGGGCAGGGGATCCTGCAACAATCATCGACCCATGAGGGCTAAAAGGGGTCAGACGCCAGAAATTAGAATTAGAAAAATGAAGAATGGCAATGCTAGAGGCTTACAGATGACTGTACTGGGATTAAATGAGAAAATAATGGTAGCTGATATATCAACAGAAATGGCAGCAGATATATTGGAGGATTATAAAACATTAAAAAGTCAGAATGGGCAAACTCAAATAATATGTGTTGAAAATAAAGAAAAATTTATTGATTTAATAAAGATAAGTGGAAAAATCTTAAAAAATATTGATTTTTCAAAAGAAAATTTTAACTCAGTTGATTTTAGTGATATGGTTTTTATAGGTTGTTGTTTTGAATTTGCTCGTTTTGATGGGTGTAATATGGATGCTATAGAATTTCAGCTATGTAATATCAATCAGACGTCTTTTCATGGTGCCTTTATGGAATGTGCAGCTTTTATGGAATGCAGTTGTATAAAAGCGGATTTCTCAAACACACATTTAATGGCGGCGTATATAAGTGATTCGAATTGGACGGGAGCAAATGTTAGTGGGGCAAATTTAATTGAGATAGAAGCACATAATTGGAAAATAGATGAGATGATATTAAATGAAAATACAGCAATTATTGAAGGCAAATTTTATAATGTTGATTGGTCAAAAACGAATGTATCAAGATTGAACATTTCTATAGACCAAGTTAAATATTTTTTGCAGAGTGCAAATGGAGGGAAGTATTTACAAGTATATGATAATTATAAAATATCTTCGTTACAACAGCGAGAAGATGCAATTCTGGAATCTTTATTAAATGAGAATCAGAATGATATTATAGAGGAAGATACAGCGTTTGGTTCAGATTTGATATTTCTTTCATATGCATCTGAACAAGAAAATATAGTGAGAAGATTTTATGAAAGCGGAAAAGGGAGCTGTAATTTATGGATGGATTTAGAACTTGTAAAAGAGGAAAAACTAAAAGGTCAAGTGGAAAAGGTTCTTTTGAATTGTACGGAAGCTGTGATTTTTTTGTCAAAGGAATATTTGATTAAGGCATGGACTCGATATGAGTTCTTTAGATTAATTGAAGAACGCAATAAAAGAGGAATAAAAATTATTGTTGCTATGCTAGATGGTATTGGTCTTGAAACTGAAATATTGCGAGTAATAGAACAGGAAAACTTTGAACTTGCTGATATGGATAATTTGTTTCAAGTATTGAAAGAACGGAAGTGAAAACAATGATAAAAAATAATTTTAAAGTAATATATAATTATTCAATAAAGATAGGCGGTGCTATATTTGCTTTTCTGGGATTTGTATCGGTTTTTATTGATATATCAAGTTGTTTTCCTAGATGGAGTAACGCAATACTTTGCATACTGTGTATTTTGGTGTTCGTAGTTCTCATGGCGTGTATATATGCTCTAACTATAAGAAAAAAAGAGGTCTTTTTAAGTAAAAATCAAAAGTCACTTACGGTTAGTTATGGAGATTTATTTGAAGACAATTCAAAAATAAAAGTAATAGCAGTTAATAGATGTTTTGATACAGAAGTAAATGGAGAGTTGATTTCACCGCAATCTTTGCATGGAAAATGGATTCAACAACATCTAAAAAATATTTCTGTGTCTGATTTGAACAATCAGATAAATGAGTCTCTGAAAAATCAAGGATGTAAAGGAGAATTTATACAAGATAAACACAAAGGTAGTCAAATCAGATATCCGCTTGGAACGATTGCAGAAATTTATGACGGAGAAATACGTTACTATTTGCTTGCCTTAACAGAAATGGATAGCAACTTAAATAGCCATTGTACATTAGAAGATTATTGCTATTCGATTTCAAAGTTAATGCATTATTATGATATGCATGGACAGGGGAATAATATGGTTATTCCAATTATAGGGAGTGGATTTGCACGTTTAGATAGAAGCGAAAAAGAACTTTTAGACTTGATGATTTCACTTATTAAAATACATCAAACAGATATGAGAGGAAATATAAAGATTATAGTACATAATAAGTTGCGCTCATTAGTACCTATAGCAGACTTGTAAAGGTATATATGTACAAGTTGGGCACAGGATTGTAGAAGAATGTAAAGAAGGGCTTTGTGAGGAACACAGTCGTATATAAGTTAATTTGTCAGACAGTGTCTGACAAAAGTTCTCTTCCTTCTTCTAAACACTGATGGGATGTAAGTGCTCAAACATGGGTACCATAAAATAAAAGAAACCGCCATTTTACTGGCGATTCCTATAGATTTGCTCTTTGACAGTCAAATTAACTTTTTTTGGAGACTTTTTTCAGACTGCGACATTTTTTCTGGGCTGCTTTGGACCAGGGGAGAAGGTCAGCAAGGAAGTCACGGCTGGTATCATCCTGGTGTGCTGCAAGCTTGGTCGTAAACGTCAAATCCTGCGCCTACCCTTAAATTTAACGCCGCTTTTATGAGCGGCGTGGTTTCCGACATTCC
>ERZ1026862.417-NODE-417-length-27889-cov-6.698822_pt1 | contig 27889 bp, 18 predicted proteins | sample MGYA00380161_ERZ1026862 | MGnify/ENA primary metagenome ERZ1026862 (study PRJEB33269, sample SAMEA4719797) | human gut metagenome | biome: human-associated habitat; feature: organic feature; material: feces | place: Cameroon | collected 2013-10 ... | reverse complement strand
GACATAAGAAATAGTATGGGCGCAGTGATATATTTTATGTGCGAAGTTTGAGTTAATAAAATTAAGCGAACAAACCATAAAGATATTATAAGAAGATATTTCTGCTTAACATAGGAAACTGTCTTGTATTTCCAATCAAATAATGCTATAGTACATCCCAATAAGGGACAGACTAGCAGGTATAGATTGACAGAAGGATTGGTGGATACAATGGATATTTTCGATATTATTGGTCCGGTAATGGTAGGACCAAGCAGTTCGCACACAGCAGGGGCTGTAAGGATCGGATATGTGGGTCAGAAGCTATTGGCAGAGCCGGTAGTGAAGGCGCAGATCGGTCTTTACGGCTCTTTTTGGTCTACCGGAAAGGGGCATGGAACAGATCGTGCGCTGGCTGCCGGATTGATGGGCTGGGAGCCGGAGGATGAGAGGATTCCGAGGAGTCTTGAGATTGCGGAGCAGGCAGGCGTGGAACTTTCTTTTTATCAGACGGACCTAAAGGACGCACATCCCAACACGGCGGTAATTCATATGACCGGTGCCGGAGGACGTGAACTTGAGGTGATCGCTGCGTCCATCGGAGGAGGCAGGATCCGCATCTGCGAGGTGGACGGTCTGACAGTAAATGTGTGCGGTGAATATCCGACACTTATCGTTCATAATCTGGATCAGCCGGGGCATGTGGCGGAGGTGACATCCATGCTCAGCCATAAGTCGGTCAATATTGCAACATTGCAGCTCTACCGTAATTCGCGTGGTGGCAACGCCGTGATGGTTCTGGAGTGCGATCAGGAGATTCCACTGGAAGCGATCAAATGGCTGGAGCATCTCGAGGGCGTGATCAAGGTCACATATTTGAATCTATAAGGATGGAGGATTGGCGTTATGTATGAATCGTTGCAGCAGATGCAGGAAATATGCGAGACGGAGAATAAGGCGTTCTGGGAGCTTGTGATGGAAGAGGAGGCCAATGAGAAGCAAAACAGCCATGAGGAAGTGTTTGAGACGATGCGGAGCATGTACCGCGCAATGGTACAGGCGGACGAGAATTATGAGGATCGCAGATCTGCCAGTCAGATGACAGGTGGTGCGGGGGAGCTTATGGCGAAATGGAACCGTGACGAAAAGACACTGTCTGGTCCATTTCTGGGACAGGTGATGGAAAGGGCACTTAAAATGGCAGAGTCCAATGCCTGCATGAAGCGCATTGTGGCGGCACCGACCGCAGGCTCCTGCGGTGTACTGCCGGCGGTGATGATCACCTATCAGAAGCTGGAGAAGTGTCCCGAGGATGAGATCGTCAAGGCGCTGTTTGTGGCAGCGGGAATCGGTCAGATCATTGCGAGCCGGGCATCGATTGCCGGAGCGCAGGGCGGTTGTCAGGCAGAGATTGGCTCTGCGAGTGCTATGACGGCAGGAGCTCTTGTCTTTCTGCGGGGCGGCAGTCTTCAGCAGATTTATGAAGCAACGGCGCTTGCATTAAAGGGACTTCTCGGTCTGGTGTGCGATCCGGTGGCGGGACTGGTGGAGGTTCCGTGTGTGAAGAGAAATGTGATCGGTGCTGTTAATGCGGTTTCGTGCAGTGATATGGCGATGGCAGGGATCACATCGTTTATTCCGGTAGATCAGGTCATTGATGCGATGGATGAGATTGGGCGCAATATGCCGTGTCAGTACAAGGAGACGAGTCAGGGCGGGCTTGCGGTCACTCCGGCGGGAAAGTCAGTCGCATTGTAACAACAGGGGAGCCACACGAATTGTGTGACTCCCCTGTTTATAGGTGCTCTCCGCATACAGCTTCGATCTATTCGTCCAGCATGGATGTGCAGTGCGGGCAGCGTGTTGCCTCGATATCGACTTCGCTTTTACAGAACGGACAAACCTTTGTGGTAACTTTTTCCTCTGCCTCTTCTTTCTTGATCAGCTTCTCGGATGCGGTGTTCATTGCCTTGATGATCATGAAGATCACAAGTGCCATGATCAGAAAATTAAATACAGCGGTCAGAAAGTTGCCGTAATTTAAGGTGACCTGTCCGAGCAGCTTTATATGATACTGGTCGAAGTTCATGCCACCAAACAATCCAAGGATCGGATTGATGATATCCTTTACAAGAGAGGATACGATGTTGGTAAATGCCCCACCGATAATGATACCGACTGCCATGTCCATAACGTTTCCACGGCTGATAAATTCTTTGAATTCCTTGATAAATTCCTTCATGTCTATCCCTGCCTTTCTCGTTTGCGTAATAAAATACATACAAGTTAAACATCGGCAGTTTGCGGGAAACTCTTAATCGGCGTACTCGAAAAACGGCAGGATATTGACGATATATTTGTTCATGATATCCGCAAATTCCCGGAGCTGTGCATCTGTCTGACACTCACCGTATTCAATGGTATAGGTGTATCCGTTGTGGAAGCCGACATAAATCATCATCGGATTGAGCTCCTCCATTTTCTCGCCGGTAAAGGAACCCTTGAGACGGTGAATGGTAAAAAGCGGCATTTTGGCACCGCCACGCTTTGCCATGAAGGTAGCAGTGGCTTCGCTGCACCCGAAGTCCGGATTGGTCACAGCATTCTTCTCTTTCAGGGTTACCAGCTCGGCAACGCTTTCGGGCAGCTCCACAAAGCATCTGGCTGCCGTGCTGCTGATACGGATCCGTTTGTCGGTTGCCGTGGTCTGGTGGAGCGTGATCGTCTCACCGCCGAAGGTGACGCTTGCGATGGTTTTTGCATCGATGATCTGGTTAAAGCCGATCCGTTTGTATCCCTCGTTTGAAGCATCGCCCCAGCTTTCGGTCACATCATCCTCAAAACGGCTGTCGATACGGCTGCCATCGGTGAAATCAATCGTAAGCCGGTCTGACTTTTCGTATTTGTTCCATTCCTTTTGTGTGAAATGTGTCTTTCCCTGCTTCGTGATCGTGTAGTGTGCAGTCAGTGAAAGCGGAGATACGACAATGTTCGTCCAATGCCCCTCGGAATCCATGAGACGGATGTCTTTGTTCACATTGATCTGCTCCGGTTCAGCATTGGTCTGGAAGGTCCAGTTTAATTTCCAGCTTCCCTTCTGCAGCGTGACGAACCTACCGTGATTATTGTGGTAACCGATATTTTTGAGCGACAAAGCGATATGGCTGTTGTTGATGTCAACATCGTTGCCGTTATTGTTGATGCCACTGACCAACATCGGAAACTTTGTAATGCCCTCGTTTACGGAGGTGCTGCTTATCGTGTCGGCAGTATAGTCATAGCTTGTGCCGTCCTTTCCGGTAATGGCAAGCTCATAGCTGCCAAATTCCAGTGTGTACGGAACATCCTTCAGATCGGAAGCGTTGATCACGGCGTAGAAACCGGAATGGTCTCCGATGGTCTGGGTCAGATCCAGCCGGATCCCGTTTGATTCATCCGATGCATTGACATTGGTAGTCAGCTTCTCGGCAGTCTGTTGTGACTGATTATCATAGATATTGAAAAAGTTTCGGATGCTGTCATCAAAGCTGAAAGCGGCAAATGCGGTGACGCCGACCATGCAGACAAGGCATGCGGCAGCGGCAGCAGCGAACGGTCTGGAATATCTTCTCCAGAATGAAGGATGTGTTGTGATGTTGTTTTGTTTTTTTGATTTCCTGTTTTCTACGTTTGTCTTTGTATGGATTTCCCCATTTATTTTCTGCAGAGTTTTTTCATGTAATCTCTTGATTTCGGACTCTGTCAATGTTGTTTCCTTCCTTTCGGAGCTGATGTCCTGTCTGGAAAGCTCCTGTAATAAATCTTCTATATTTTTCATAAGGCACTCCTTTCTGACTGTCCGGTCTTCCCCCTGACCATTCGACAGTCAAGCCATATCAGATATTTCAGGCAACTTCAACGCCACATTGTAGCAGCTGTTGTCTCAAACGGTGTTTCCCCCTGCTCAGTTTGTTCTCTACCGTCTTTGCTTTCAGCGCCAGTTTATCTGCGATCTCCTTGATCGAATGTTGATAGAAATACCGGTAAATAAATATTTCGCGGTCGGGACTTTTCATGGAATTGACCAGCTGGTATAAGATTTCGTACTCAGATCGGCTTACGATCTGCTCCTCCACATTTTCCCCCGATACCAGCTCTTCGGCGGTATCTATATTCTGTGTCGGATGTTCCTTTGCCAGAGTGCGCCGTTTATTTAGTGCGGTGCGCCTTGCAATTCCATATAAATATTCCCTGAGGCCCTGACCGTCTGTCAGCTTGATTTTTTCTCTGGACCGCCAGAGTCCCACGAAGGTGTCGGATATCGCTTCTTCGATATCTTCCCCGCTGTAACCGGACAGGATGGACCGGCAGATTGTTTTGACCGCCTTTCCATACTGCCTGATCGCAAGCTCGATCCCAAGTGAGACGTCTTCGCTCAGACAGTCCAGCAATTCCTGTTCTTCCATTTGTCTGCCCCCTTTATAATCTCTTGAAAGATCTTTCACTTATCTATTGGCATGAAAATACTTAAATCACTCACCTTATTTTGAAAAATATTAAAAAACTCTTACCTGTCCCATTTATCGTACACCTGGTTTCAGGTGTGATTTCAGACGTAATGGCATTTGCCGTATTTCCTAAGCGTAATGGTATTCACTGCGCTTTTTAATAAGAAATGTCGCAGTGACGAAAAGTGTCAGAAGCTCTGCAACGGCAACGGACAGCCAGATGCCGGTGATGCCGAGGAAAATCGGAAGGATAAATACCACGGCAAGCTGGAACACCAGGGTTCGCAGGAAGGAGATCACGGCAGAGATCAGTCCGTTGTTCAGCGCCGTGAAGAAGGAAGAACCAAATATATTGAAGCCGTTGATCAGGAAGGTTACACAGAACAGACGGAAACCGTAGCGTGTCATCTCAAAAAGCTCCGGATCGTATCCAACGAAGATCTGTGCGATCGGTGACGCAATAAACTGTGCCGCTGCGGTCAGGACAACGCCGCAGATGCTTACCAGTGTCAGGCTTTTTTTGAACAGATTTTTCAGCTCGTCATGGTTGGCAGCTCCGTAATGGTAGCTGATGATCGGCGCACTACCGATGGAATAGCCGAAAAAGACAGCGACAAAGATAAAGTTTGCGTACATGATCGTTCCGTAGGCGGCGACACCGTTTTCGCCGGCAAGCTTCATTAATTGCAGATTATACAGGGAACCGACGATAGAGCTGGAAAGATTTGTCATCAGCTCGGAGGAACCGTTTGCACAGGCTTTCAACAATATTCTGCCGTAGAATTTTGTCTTTCCAAGACGTAGAATATCGGATCTTCCGCCGGCAAAATAGATCAACGGGAAGAATCCGCCAAACAGCTCTCCGCAGGAGGTGGCGATCGCAGCACCGGCAATTCCCCAGCCGAACACGGCAATGAACAGGTAGTCCAAGATCATATTAGTCACGCCGGCAATGACGATCACCGCAAGACCAAGCTTTGGCTTTTCTGCCGCCACAAAGAAGCTCTGGAAGGCGTTCTGCAGCATGAACGGGGCCAGTGTGATAAAGCCGAGACAACCGTAGATCGTACAATTTTTCAGGAGATCTCCGCTGGCACCGAGCAGTTTTGCGACGGACGGTGTCAGGGCGATTCCGACAAGGCTTAAAGCGATTCCGCCGATCAGGGTGACGTACACCAGCATGGAAAAATATTCGCCGGCTTTCTCCTTCTTACCCTCGCCGAGTGTCTTGGCGACAATGGCACTTCCTCCGGTACCCATCATAAAGCCGAGTGCGGACATTGCCATAATAAACGGTGAGATCAGATTGATCGCCGCAAACGCTGTTTTGCCGACATAATTGGAGACAAATAACCCATCGACAACGACATAGATCGAAGTGAAGATCATCATGATGACGGATGGGTACACAAAACGTAACAGCTTTTTAAATGTAAAATGTTCGGATAATTGTATTTTCATTGTGATTCCTTTCTGTGAAGCTTCATAAATTCACTGCGCAGTGCAGCTGCATATTTCTGATGGAACAGGATCAGCTGATCCCATTCCTCCGGTGACAGTACGGACAAAGCGTTGTTTTCTGCCTGAATGACCGGATAGATCTTCTCCTGCTGGATCTGCCTTCCGGTGTCGGTTAGAAAAATCTGCATGCTTCTTCCCTTGCCCGGTTTTAATTCAATCCAGCCATTTGCTTCCATTTTGCGGATGGCGGAGTTGATCGTCTGTTTGGGAATGCAGGAGGTCCTGCAGATGTCACGCTGCAGGCAGCCGTCACCAAGCTCGAAAATGCCGTATAAGATATCAAACGCACTGTCTGAGAGTGACGCATTGAGTGCGGCATCATGATAGATGTCATCGAACTCCTTGTAGAGATGGTTATATTCTATCTGAACGTCACTCATATGAGGTTTTGCGGGTGTTTTCATTATCATCATCCTTTCGTTGTTTTTATGTGTATATAAAATGGTGTTGGGGTTAAAAGGTATCTTGCTATAATGTAAGTCTGATTTCGTACTCAATAATGTATTATAGTCCGATTTCGTACTTATGTCAAGCCGCAGCAGTATAATGTCATTATTTACCTGCCGTCGATCAGGATAAGCCGGAACAAGATCTTCGTAATTTTAACGGAATTGCTCCTGTATTTTACTTGCTATCTTTATATTGAAATGGTACTATATTCTTTAGAAAAAATTTAAGATAAGGGGTACGGCAATTACTATGAAAAACTCAAACGAACCAATCTACGATGCTCGTAAACTAGGGGTTCCTAAAATGCTTATTTTGGGAATCCAGCACATGTTCGCCATGTTTGGCGCAACAATTCTTGTACCGATCCTTGTGGCAGGTTATTTCCAGGAAGCCTGTGGAGAGCCGCTGTCAAGAGGACTTACGGTTTCTGTTACTTTATTCTGTGCCGGATTTGGTACACTGATATTCCATCTTTGTTCTAAATTTAAGGTGCCCGCATTCTTAGGATCTTCTTTTGCATTCCTTGGTGGTTTCTACACGGTAGCGAATCTGAAGAGCGGCATGTATGCCGATATGGCTGCCAACGATAAGGTTGCATATGCCTGTGGCGGTATTGTGGTTGCAGGTCTTTTGTATCTGGTCGTTGCACTGATCTTTAAGCTGGTTGGTGTCAATCGCGTTATGAAGTTCCTTCCGCCGGTTGTAACCGGACCGATCATTATCTGTATCGGACTTTCCCTGGCACCAAGTGCCGTAAGCAATGCGTCCGGCAACTGGCTGATCGCCTTTGTGGCACTGGCAGTGATCATTATTTTCAATATCTGGGGCAAGGGTATGTTTAAGATCATCCCGATCCTGATGGGTGTTCTGATCTCCTATGCATTTGCATTGATCTTAAATGCCTGCGGAGTGACGAATCCGGACGGTTCTGCAATCCTGAATTTCGCTTCCGTTTCTGCTGCAAGCTGGGTTGGACTTCCACCGTTCCAGATCTGCAAGTTTGATGTGACCGCTATCCTTGTTATGGCACCGATCGCGATCGCAACCATGATGGAGCATGTCGGTGATATGTCTGCCATTTCCGCAACCGTAGGTAAGAATTACATTGAGGATCCGGGTCTTCACCGTACACTGATGGGTGACGGTATTGCAACTGCATTTGCCGGTCTCATTGGAGGTCCTGCCAATACAACATACGGAGAGAATACCGGTGTACTTGAACTTTCCAAGGTCTATGATCCGAGAGTGATCCGGATCGCAGCAGTATTTGCTGTTATTCTTTCCTTTATTCCGAAGTTTTCCGCAATCATTTCAACAATGCCGTCAGCGATCATCGGAGGCGTGTCCTTCATGCTTTATGGTATGATCTCTGCAATCGGTGTAAGAAATGTGGTTGAGAACAGAGTTGATCTGACAAAGTCAAGGAACCTCATTATCGCAGGCGTGATCTTTGTCTGCGGTCTTGGTTTTTCCGATGGTCTTACCTTCCGTGTGGCAGGTACTTCCATTACACTGACAGCACTGGCTGTTGCAGCGATCGCAGGTATCCTTCTCAATGCGATCCTTCCGGGCAATGATTACAGCTTCGGAAAGCATCCGGAGGGAGACAGAAGCCGTGGTGTTTATGTGATGAACAGTGATAGAGAGACAGAAGAAACTGAAGAAAATAAATAATAAAAGACTATAAGAGAACTGCATTGGAGATAATAGCAGATATCCGAAAGAAAGGACGCGTAACATGATTAAATCCGATAATATTGTAATTTTTGAACATCCGTTAATTCAGCATAAAATTTCCCTGCTCCGTGATAAGGCGACCGGGACAAACGAGTTCCGTAAGCTTGTCGATGAGATCGCGATGCTGGAGGGATTTGAGGCACTTTCTGATCTTCCGGTGGAGGATGTAGAGATTGAGACTCCGATCGAGAAGTGCATGACACCGATGATCTCCGGACGTAAGCTGGCAGTCGTACCGATCCTTCGTGCCGGACTTGGTATGGTTTCCGGTATCCTTGCTCTGGTTCCGAATGCAAAGGTTGGTCACATTGGAATGTACCGTGATGAGGAGACACATCAGCCACAGGAATATTATTGTAAGCTGCCAAATCCGATCGAGGAGAGACTGATCGTTGTCTGTGATCCGATGTTGGCAACCGGCGGTTCTGCTATTGATGCGATCGATCAGATCAAGAAGCACGGCGGCAGGAATATCAAGTTTATGTGTATCATTGCTGCGCCGGAGGGGCTTGAGAAGCTTCATAAGGCACATCCGGATGTGCAGATCTATGTTGGTCATCTTGACAGACAGCTTAACGAGGATGCATATATCTGTCCGGGTCTTGGTGATGCCGGTGATCGTATCTTTGGTACGAAATAATCATTTAATTTTAATAGAAACGATGTTGTCGATTGCTTTGTTGTTAAGCAGCTTTTGCAGTCCGGCAGCATATATAAGGCAGGCGTTTGTGCGTCTGCCTTTTTGAATGGATCCGAAGTATCTTTTGCGGATGAGGGAGGAAGCATCAAAGAGCTTCTTTTTTGTCGCTATTTTAGCCGTTTGGCTAGTGTACTTTTCGGAAGTGCTTTGTTATAATTGAGTGCAATCATGAAAGGAGAAACAAGGAGGAGCTTATGAGAAAATGGAAAAAATGGGTGTCCGTGATGCTGGCAGGCTCTATGCTGGTATCGGGGCTCCCGGCACAAAGTATTGTAAAGAGGGCGGGCGCAAGCAGCCTGAAGGAAAACGGACAGGCAGAGAAAAGTATTTATGACAAGCTTGCCTTTGATACAACACAGGAGACAGAGGATTCCGAGCAGAATCCATATACGGCGGGAAAGGACGATTATCAGAACCTGAATCCGCAGATGGAGCTGTTTGTCGAGGGAAAGGTATCGTCATTGAGTCAGGCGATTCTAAAAAAGTCTTTGGTCAATGGAAACTATAACAGGAGCCAGACAGACTCAGCAGATCTGACAGATGGAACGGGACTCAATCTTGGCTGGTATCAGGGAACGTATCAAAATTCCGAAGATCAGACAGGAGCTCTTTTGAAGAGCAAGCAGAGAAAGGCAGTAAAGACAACGTTTGATTCCGTAGCGACCGGAGCCAAGGAATATACGGCTCTGGATGCCTCCGGGAGCGGTTATCAGGACTACAAGGTGTGTGTTGCGCAGAAGGCAGCAGACTCGGATGAATTAAACCTGTATCTGCTTAGTGCAAAGACAAATGAGCCGGTGGGAACGGCGGTCAATCTGACAAAAAGCAACACCTGTGTATCCACTATGAAGGAACATGAGACGAGGTCTTATCTCACGGTCTGCGGCGGTGATTTTGACGGAGATGGAAAGGATGAGGCAGCAGTTTATGTTCCGGTTACGGATGCACGAAATGGAGTGAATGCTTCTCATGTGGATATCTATGATATCAATACGGAATCCTCGACCAAAACCTTTGAAAAGAGATCAACGGTATACCTGGCAGATCTGGAGGGGACGCAACCCGGCAAGACGCTTGACGATTCAAAAACTCCTTTTATTACAAGTCTGGCAGTCTATGATTTTGACGGGGATGGAAAGGAAGAGCTTGCAACGTCTTTTAGTCATGCTTATTTTCCGAATGCCAGATTTATTCCCGCAAATACTAAAAAGGCGAAAGAGTGGAAGAAAATGGGATCGTATCTGTCAGTACTGTCCATGAAAACGGACAGTATGGAGGAACAGTATGGACGCCGTCTGGCATTTACCGGAGAGGAATATGGAATTCAGGAGAAAAAGGATACCGTTCTGCAGACCATGCAGTTTGTTGGTCTGGATGTAGGCGATATGGATAATGATTCGATGCAGGAGCTTGTTGTTGCCGGTTACGTTCCGGATGGAGATGACGGTGTGGGTCAGTCGGTAGTCAAGAGTAAGCAGGCAGTTGTGCAGCTTGGCTTTGATCAGGAAAAGGGATGTTATAAGCTGTTGCATGGCGGTATTCCGTATCTTTTATGCCAGCCGGCAGCCAATCAGGAGCTTTATGAAGGAATGAGGGGGTCGGATGTCAGACAGGAACCGGCAGCGGTCGCATGCTTTGCTTCCCGGGGGACAGGGTATGGAGATACTTTGTTCGTGGAGGGCAGTTGTTGGAACTTCAGTGCGGGTGCATCTGAAAAGGAGATGTTTCGATGTCAGTATAATGGCGGCTCGTCTGATTATGTTGTGCCGGATGAAGCAAATGCTTCCGGCGGACTCGCAGAGGCGTATCAGTATCAGTGGACGGACGATAACGGAAATATGAAGCTGCCGATCGATAAGGACAGTGATACAACGAAGTGCTGGCTCAGCAAGGTTGTCAAGGGCAATTTTAATGGAAACCCATATGGCATGGAGCAGGTAATCATGAGCTGTGGTGTCAAGAGCGACAGTATGGTGTCATGGGGGCTTTCTGCACTCAGCCGGAAGGCAGTCGGAGCGGAGGATACCGCCGGATACGCGCGTTTTACACAGGCTTCGGGCTGGGGAGATATCTATCTGAGTTTGGCGGCAGTTGATTATGATGAGGACGGCATGATCGTTAAGTTTGATCATAAGGAGAGTTATTTCAGTGATCCGAATGTTGTTGCCGTGCTTCAGGCGGCACCGTATTTCTCGGATCTGGAATCTACGGACGGCAATTACAGCACCAATGGCTCTACGGCATACGGCAAAACGACAGGCTCCTCCACCACAAATTCAGCCGAGTTTTCGGTATCAGCCGGGGTGATCACAGGATATGAGGAGGATGTCAGTATTCTCGGATTTTACGATGTCGTAGGAATTGATTTTGAAGTGGAGGCGAGCGTCAGTGCCGGCTATGCAAAGGAATTTACGAACGGGAAGAGCTATTCTACTTCTTACGAGGCAGACAGTACGGATGACAGTGTGGTGCTGTCGATGACGCCATACACAAGGTATGTGTATAAAAGTTATGTGCCGGGATTTAAGCTGCCGACACAGAGCCGCTACAATGGGCTGAAAAAGCAGCTTGAACAATATAAGAGCAGTTACGAGACGGCAGAACAGGAATATGCAGAGATCAAGCAGAAGAAAGGAATATCCTATCGATTTAAGAAAGCAGCGCTTGCCAACCGGGTTTCCGTTGCTGCAAACAGATATAACAATGCATACAGCCGGCTTCAGGCAATCGACAAGGCACTGGAGCAGGGATATGAGTGCGGACAGCAGATTGCGGGAAGCTGGAAGGATTATTATGTTTCCGTGCCTCAGACACCGCGTATGACCATGCTTACAGTGACAGAATATGACCGTGTTGCGAAGGAAAACGGTGAATTTGACAAGATCCGCGGAAATGTTCTGACGAACACGCCGGGCGATCCGTTTTCCTACCGGGCTGCGATCGGAGCCTCTTTCGATGGAGGAAAGGTCGTTGACGATGTATCCGGTGCAAAGGATAATTTCGTTAGAGTCAGCAGGGGAGGCAATTCTATCACACAGGGAATTGAAGTGGAAAGTGAAAATTCGGATACCGTGACCTGGGGAACCAGTGTGGAGACACATCTTGTGACAGAGGAAGGCGGTGTTAAGACCGGTGTCAGTGCGGGTGCCGAGGCAAACGGCAGCGTGACATGGACGAATTATAACGGAGCGGAATATTCCGGAACGGTTGCCGGTATTCCTGCGAATGTAGAGCAGTCCTATTCCTTCATGTGGCGATTCGGAACATGGGATACGATGTTAAACGGACAACGGACAAAGGTGCTTGGCTATCTTGTGAAGGGACAGGAGGCACCACCGGCACTGCCATCTGACATTACAGTGACGGATGCCACAGCGGATTCCCTGACCTTGAGCTGGACACACAGCAACCGTAAGGGAGTGCGCTATCGCATCTGCCTGTTGGAGGATAATGAGGAAGAAACGCCGATTGCAGAAGTTTCTTCCGCCCGATCCGGTTATACGATCGGTAACGGTCTGCTTCAGCCGGGAAAGACATACCGTTTTACGATGCAGAGTGTCGGTTATATGGAGACAAGTGCATCCAGCCTTCCGGTGTATGGAAGAACCAAATACGCTGCCGGAACAGATACACCGACAATTGAACTGCAGCCGGAGGATACGGCGGTTGTGGAAGGCGGGAAAGCAGAATTTTCGATTTACGCGACACCGGTAAAGGGAAGCAATGGTTCTGTGCGGTATCAGTGGCAGTGCAGACAGGGAGCAGGTGCAGTGTGGGAGGACATTGACGGTGCAGACAGTATGGATCTTGCGGTGCCGGATGTGACTGCGGATATGGACGGATGGCAGTATCGATGCGTTGTTTCTCAGTTTTACGGCAAAACGATCGAGATCGACAGCGAACCGGCGGCTCTTACTTTAAAACAGCGTCTTGCATCGGTTGTCAGAATGGATCCGTTGGAGAAAACAAGCGGTCGTGCAGCTGATGTGGAAAAGGTGCAGAAGGAAGAAGAGACGCGAAGCTACGAGCCGTTGAAGTTGACGGTCAAGGTGACAAATGGTAATTTGCAGGTGGCAGAGCTGAAGGGCAATGTGAAATATTTTGGGGAGTACACAGGCAATTATTCTGTGACTGTAGGTAAAAAAATTACAGAGGATGCGGTTATTCTGGAAGAATTGGAAGGAAGTGCCTCCGACAGCAATTACAAAGCGACGGTGGATCAAATTGTAAATGCAGCACAGTCCGGATCGTTTCACTATCTTTTCCTGAGAATTTTTAAGGACGATGCAACCCGTACAAAGTTGAAAAATTATCTGTCTGACAAAGGTTCTGTCCGCAGCCGTGAAAATGATCCTGAGACCGATACGCTGTCTCCGAATATGGATCTGACGGTGGAGATAACGGAAGAGAATTTTAACCATTTAAAGTATAGGGAACTTACCGCAGATGATTATGAGAGCACGGTTCCATATGATGACGAATATGTTTATGGGCTTGCTTCCGGTCGGAAGACAATCACCCATACACAGCCGGTGGGAGGCGAGGAGCAGACGCTGTCTGCACAGATTGTCTCTGAAGAGGAGGAGCCGTTAAACGGGGAAGCGGTCTGTGAAATCATGAATCTGACGACAGGAGAAACAGAAAATACAGCGCTTACTGTTACAAATGGGTGTGCTTCAGGAAAGTGGACGCCGCTTGGAACCGGCTACTATAAATTAACGGTAAAATATCAGGGAGATGAGGAGTATTATGGTGCAGCGGCAGAGAATCCGCAGTATTTTACAGCATATAATTCCAAGAAAAAGACATTGCCGGGAGTAGAGCTGGAGAATACGCCGGTTTACGGAGAGGAAATTTCGCTTCAGATGAGTCTTGCCAAGACGGATCAGGTAGAGGATGTTACGGAAGCGACCTCCTTTACATTGGTAGGCAAAAAGGACCGGAAGCGCACTGCGATCACCGTGGAAAACGGCAAATGGGCGGTTAACGAGCTGCCGGGCGAGTATATTTTGGAAGCGTCGATAACAAAGGATGGCGTGACTTATGAATGTTCCCGGGAGGTACAGATCGAGAAGGCACAGCTATATGTAACGGTTGATCCGGTTACGGTGGATGTCAGCAAAACGACAGATTACCAATATCAGTTTGCAGCTGCGCAGTTAAAATTCCGGGGCTTGTCTGCCGGGGATGAAGACGCCGCCAGAGCTCTGTTTACTGCCGGTGCCAATGAGCAGGAAATTGGCAAGGACAGCAAAGGAAAGCCATATGCGGCAGATTACAGTATTTATACCGGAATTAAGGAGGATGCAGAGACAGCGGAAGTGAATGAGCTGCTTGCAAAATACGAGGTGTGTACGATAAACAGTACACTTAGCTACACCGGCAATAAGACCGGAAGCTATCTGGTACAGTACGGCGCAGATGGCAGCGGCATTGTCAACGCGTCCACCGAAAAAGGTACAGCAATCGCAAACGGCGGGTCTTATGCGGAGGATTCAAAACTTTATTTTAAAGCAGTTCCGGCTCAGGGCTGGAATCTGAAAGGATGGAAGGTCAATGGCAAAGATGCGGAGTATGTTCAGGGAATCACATTTGTAAATGGAATGCTGAAAACAGCCTTGACGGACGACATTCAGGTAACTGCTGTATTTGAAGATCCGTCGGCAAGTGAGAAGCCGGCAGAATCAGCAGCCCCAACACAGAGTCCGGGAGAAAGCAGTTCACCGGTTGTCTCCGGAAAGCCGCAGGATCCAACGCAAAGTCCTGTGATTCCGACGAATAAGCCGGATACACCACAGATTTCCGGCAGTCCGGATGTGCCGCAGGTATCCGATAAACCGGACACGCCACATAACTCCGGCAGTCCGGATGTACCGCAGGTGTCTGGAAAACCGGACATACCACAAAGCCCCGGCAGCCCGGATGGCACACAGGCATCGTCAAAACCGAATAATGCGTCCGCCACCGGAAAAGATGGAGCATCAGCAGACGGGACACAAGCAGGAAAGGATGATGGAAAGGCAGCAATCGGCATGTTCTTTATGGTGAAGGGCGTGACTTACCGTGTAACTGCAACCGATCAGGTTTCTTGTGTTAAGGCGAAAAAGAATATCAAGGGAAGCGTTGTGATTCCGGATACGATCACGTATTCCAAAGTAACCTATAAGGTCACAGCTCTTAGTGCAGGAGCGTTCCGAAACTGCAAAAAGCTGACAAAAATAACCATTGGTAAGAATGTGGAAACCATTGGAAAGGATGCCTTCCGAAGCTGTAAAAAGCTGAAGCAGATCACGATCAAAACAGAGAAGCTCACAGCAAAATCCATCGGAAAGAATGCATTTAAGGGCATCCGTAAGAATGCAGCGATCCGTGTTCCGAAAACACAGAAAAAGTCATATACAAAATGGCTTAAGAAAAAGGGAGGTTGTTCAACAGCAAAAATCAAAGCATAGAACAGAAATTAAAATATAGCTTCGATTGGAAACAGGGCTTCGCTTAATAAGCTTCATATAAATATATAACTGCACCCATAATCAATGTGCGAAGCTTGAGAAAATAATAATCTTAATGATAGAACTGTCGGGGATCCATGCCGTTGTTTGTGGTGTCTCCGGCAGTTTTATCTTGAGTATCGGATGCTTATATGGTAAGGTAAAGGAAAACATCAGAGAGGAGAAAACCGGGTGAATACTATATGGAATGAAAATACAAAACGGTGGGTCTGGATCATTCTGCCACTTGTGCTGGCATTGATCTCAGCACTGGTCGTGTCACGGTTTGCAGCATCGGCAGACTTTCATGAGAAAACGATCACAGCACTTGATGACAAAAAGGCAACGGTTCTGGAGTTGACGGCAGCATCAACGGCGGCGTCTGCGGCAATCACGCTGCTTCCGGGAGACACGGCAACCCCGATCGCAGAAAAGCTGGCGGACATGAGTACCTATTTTCTGGTCGTTCTCTGTGCGATCTATGTTGAGAAATATCTGGTCACAGTGACCGGCTACGCTTCGTTTGTCATACTGATCCCGATTGCCTGTGTCCTTTATTCGGCGGGAACGGCAATTGCAAAGGATGCATGGAAAAAGCTGGCAAGAAAGTTTGCGTTATTTGCTATTGCGATCGTTCTGGTTATTCCTGCCAGCGTCAAGGTGTCTGATCTGATCGAGCATACGTATCAGTCTTCTATCCGGAATACGGTGGATGCTGCCAAGGAAGCAACGAAGGATATCCAGAACAGCAGTGACGGACAGCAGGACAGTGACAGCAGCGATAACAGCGGAGTACTGTCAGGAATCATTTCCGGTATTAAAAACGGTGTGTCCGATATTACGGACAAGGTCGAAAACGTGATCAATCAGTTTATTGAAGTTCTGGCGGTGATGTTAGTCACCTCCTGCGTCATCCCGATACTGGTGCTGGTGTTCTTCTTCTGGCTGGCGAAGAGTATGCTGGGGATGGAACGCAACAAAAATGTCTTTTAAAAGTGCTCGAATAACTGCTAAAAATGTCATTTTACGCCATTTGGCGTTTCAGGGCACTATAGAGGATGTTATCTTTACAGATTTGGACACCTTGACTTTACATCTGTTATAAAGTTTAATCTTGATGATGTGGATTTTGATAGAAAGGTACGGTACCAAAGATGGAAAGAAATTTGACGACCGGCAATATCGGGAAAACGATCGCATATTTTGCGCTGCCTTATCTGCTGTCTTATTTTTTGCAGACGCTGTATGGAATGGCAGATCTGTTTATTATCGGTCAGTTCGACGGTGTGGACGGGATTACTGCTGTTTCCAACGGTGGACAGGTTATGCATATGCTGACGGTGATCATTGTCGGACTGGCGATGGGAACAACGGTGACGATCGGCAAAAGTGTCGGAGCAGGGAAGCTTGATGCGGCTTCGGTTTCGATCGGCAACACGGTGACATTTTTCATGGGAATGTCGGTTGTGGTCATGGCGGTTCTTGTATTTCTGGTAAATCCGATCGTTACCCTGATCGGGATCCCGGCAGAGGCGGTTGCCGGAACGAGACAGTATCTGTTCGTCTGTTTCCTGGGGATACCGTTTATCACTGCATACAATGTGATCAGTGCGATCTTCCGCGGACTTGGCGATTCCCAAAGTCCGATGTATTTCATTGCGATTGCCTGCGTTGCCAATATTGTGTTAGATTATGTGTTTATCGGAGGTCTTGGAATGGGACCGATCGGTGCTGCACTGGGAACAACTCTGGCACAGACGATCAGTGTGATCGCCAACCATCGTGGGCTGAATGATGCAGCGGCAGTCGGTGTTGTGGAAAAACTGATCGGTATGATCTTTATCGTGCCATCATCCATGCTGGCAACGGTGTCTGCATTATCTGCACAGAATATCGGCGCAGGAAGGCATGACCGGGCGAGAAAGCTTCTTTACTATGCGATTCTGATCACCGGCAGGCTCTATTTTGTCGATTGTGATCTGCGTGGGAGCGTATATCTGGATGCAGAGATCAATGCGGGGAGGGAGAAATGCGATGTCATAAAAATATCATAATTTTGACATTGATATCCCCGTGTATGAGGCATATAATTCAATGAAACATACAGGAAAGGGGAGATTTATAATGAGAGCGTATGGACGTTTTATGAAAAATATAGCGGCACTTGCACTTCTTTTTGCACTGTTGTCCCTGCTTCTGCCGTTCTGCAGTTTTCAGGCAGCCGGGCAGGACATGACCCTGTCGGGTCTGGACGTGCTGAAAGCGGGAGGCAGTGCCGCTTACACATATATACAGCAGGGAAGTGTGCCGGATGATCATATTATGAAAGCACCGTTTTCCTGGGGGGATGTGAAGGACGGGCTTCATTATGCTGATGATGCAGGAGCCTCCGATCTGCTTATCGCCGGAGGTGTGGCAGCAGGCCTGCCGGTACTGTTCTGTCTTCTTGCTATGTGCATGCTGTTTCTGGCAGAGGGATCAAAGACTATGGTCGTGCCAACATTTTTAACGCTGCTTACAGTGTTGGAGCTTGCAGTGGTGCTGCTTGGATTTCCTGCGCTGCACCCGTATCTTCTGACGGGAGTGTATTTGTTTGCGGTGCTTCATGTGGTGGCACTTGTGTTTATCTTATTTGGGTGGCTGACCGGAGGTTATCGGGAGCCTGACCGGAAAGAGCGTGACCGCAGCCGAAGAAATGATTCCGGAGATGACGATCGAAGTGGCAGAAGGAAACACCGCCATAAGCGAGGCAAGCGAAAGAAGTCCGGCCGGAAAAGGAGCAAAAAGGATTCAAACGATAAGAAAAATAAAGAAAAGAAGGATCAATCCAAAGACGAAAAGAAAAAAGAAGCTCAGCCAAAGGCAGCTGCTGCAGTTGGAAATGTTTGTGATGGCACAGGGATTTATCAGGGATTTCAATGGAATTTGAGGAGCGAGGCATCTTCGCGCGTGACGATTGGGACGACACCTGAGGCGATGCGTGGGATTGAGACGGGCAGCCTGAAAGCAGCCGGTCACATTGCTGATCATAATTGTCAGATCAGTTATCATCCGGAGGATGGAAGCTACACGATAGACAGTCACGCAGCAGAGCGTATTGTACTGCGGCAGAATGGCAAGGCATTGCATCAGTTGAATAATGGAGACAGTGTCCGTGTTTTGGGACAGGTAAAAATGGAGGTTGGCTCCTTACATTCTATGCGGCTGAAATAGTATTTTTCTTCGCAAGAGGGTTAATTTGTGGTATAATAACTCCAAAATCCAGATGTTTCGCATCTGTCGCGCCCGCGAGTGAGAAAAAGCGGAGCTTTTTCGAACCTTTTGCCGAAGCGTATGAATTTACAACATAACAACTCCAAAGGAGGAGCTTGCGAATGAAAAAGAAAAATGGAAAACGAATCATTGCCGGCTTGCTGGCAGCAGGTCTTTTTGCGGCTTCGGTGCTCTCACCGCTTCAACCGGAGGGAGCCGCTGCAGCAACAAAGATCAAGGTTTCAAAGACAAAAGTAACCGTTGCCGGAGGAGGGCAGGTTACTGTCAAAGTGAAGAATACCGGCAGCCGGAAAGTGAAAGCAAAAGTGTCCGGCAAAAAGATCATTGCCGTAAAGGTGATGAAAAAGAAGATCCGAATTACCGGAAAGAAGAGTGGCAAGACTAAGCTCATATTGAAAGCGGCGCACATGAAGAAATGTGTGATCCGTGTTACTGTCAGAAATATGGGACAGAATGATCCTCAGGACAGTACGAAACCGATCGAATCATCGCTGCCGGATCAGACCACTGTGCCGACGATGGCTCCGCAGCCGCCGGTGACGTCAGTGCCGACGACAACACCGCCGCCAAGCGTCACAGCGGTACCGGCTGAAACGCCGACGCCAAACCCGACACCGCAGCCAAGTCAGACTCTGACACCAACAGTTACACCAGAGCCAAGTCAGACTCCGGTGCCAACGCAGACTTCACAGCCGACGGTGACGCCGGATCCGACAACGGCACCGGAGCCGGGTGAAACGGAGATACCATTTTCAACGGTTGCCCCAACCGGACAACCAACGATCATTGTGACCATTCCGCCAACAGCGAAGCCAACCGTAAAACCGACGGCAGCTGTAGGCACGGCAGATGCGCCGACAGAGACTCCGATACCAACGTTGGCACCGACAGTCAAGCCGGCAATAACACCAACTGTCATCCCGACCGCGACGGTAAAACCGACAGTGGCACCAACGGTCAAGCCGACGACCAAACCGACAGTAAAACCGACGATAACTCCAACTGTAACGGCGAAACCGACAGTAACATTGACAGTCAAGCCAACGGCTAACCCAACGATCAAGCCGAGCGAAACACCGCTGCCAACAGAGACAGCAGCACCAACGGTCAAGCCGACGACCAAGCCGACAGTCAAACCGACAGTCAAACCAACTACTGTTCCAACAGCAACGCCGGTTGCGACAATGAAGACAACGCAGCTTTCCTTTGCGAAGAAGTCTGTATATATTGGAGAGAGTATAACTGCTTTGAAAGCGGAGTGGGGTGAGCCGGAACGTATAGATCCGCTGCCACAGAAGAGCCTGTACGGATACATTTATAACGGCAACAGCCAGACAGAACCGTATCTGATTGTCGGCGTTAAGGGCGAAAAGGTCGTTTCTTACTTTACGATCGCGAAAAACTTCACAGCCTATGATGCAGTGATAAGCGCCGATGATAATGAGACAATTCAGCAGACGAAGCTGATACAGCAGGGCGCATCGGCACAGTCGATGATCGATGCGGGCTGGACCGAGCCGGGAACCTACGAGTTTGATGCTCTGGACAGCAGCAAGAGTGAGGCAAGAGTCGGAACGGAGGCATATTACAAGCTGACAGATAACGCATATATTTATGCATTCAGTGATTACTTTGATGGAGGAGACAAATCCATCTATGGAATGTACGCATTTTCCGGAGAATGCACCAAGTATTCCATGATGTACCGCACATATATGACATTTACCGATGAGATTCTCCGTGCGGCGGAGCAGGAGGTCTATGAGATGACCAACGCATACCGCAACTATATGGGGAAAGCGTTATTTAAGCTGGAGGACAGAACGACTACGGCAGCCAGAAAGCACAGTGAGGATATGGCAAATAACAACTATTTCCAGCATAACAGTCTGGATGGCTCGAAATTCTCCGCACGGTTGACGGCAGAGGGTATCAGTTGGTCGGGAGCCGGAGAGAATATATGTGCCGGAGCCGGCGATGCGATCAATATGGTGATCGGCTGGATCGGTTCCTCCGGACACCGAAAAGGTATGCTGACGGATTTCAAGTATATCGGAGTCGGAGCGGCGTATAGCAGTTCTGCAGATTATGGTATCTACTGTACGCAGGATTTTTGGAGGTAGAGTGATTTCCTGTATAATCAAAAGAGATTGTGTCTTTATTGGGCACAATCTCTTTTGATATTCAGCAATTCTTTGATAAGCGTAATTACGATGTTATAAATTCATATAATTCTGCAAAATGTTATGAACTGTTTTTATTGATGCTGTTTTACATATTCCGTCAGGATAGCATCGTCCTCCGGCATCTGACAGCCGACGATATAATGACCTTCATTATCAGAGCAGCGGATGATACGACCCTCTAAAGTGCTGTGATCGGTAAGCTCGAACTGCTCCAGTGTTATCGTGATCCTTTCGCCCTTGGCGGTGGCAAAGAATGGAGCGTCTGTGATGAAGGCAAATCCGTTTCCGCTGATATTGTCCATCTGTCCCGTAAACTCCTGTCCGGTTTCCGGGACAGTGATGACGCAGGAGTTGGTCAGATCTATACGCGGATATTTGCGGCGGTTATTGATCTTTGGACGGGAGCTGATCTGTACCTGATAGTGGTCAGCATCCGTTTTGTCCGGGGTGATCGCTGCGTTTTCCCAACAGTAAAGAACATTATCGACGGTTACCTGTACGTTGCAGGTCGTTGGATGGGTGATAGCAGCATCCGGGAGGGTGATAGCGATTCCCTGCGCCAGAGGCTGGATCAGTTCTCCGTGATATTTACGACTGGCATCACCGGTCGGTATAATGATCACCTTCATGCCCGGCTGCAGATCCTCCAGCCCCATAAAGCCGCCAATTCCAAGCTCGCACATCAGAGCTTCGACAACATTCTCAATCGTGTTGATATTTACGGCAGTTTCATCATATTTACTGAGCATGCGGTGACAGATCTCATTTGATCCGGAAATGCCGGAGGTCATATCCTCCACGGTGGAGGAGACCTGTTCCATATTTGTCACAAGCTGGCGGTTCGACTGTTCCACACGCTTCATTGCGGCATCAATGGTATGAATGTGATGCTCGATCTGGTTGGAATCTGATGTGATCGTGGTAATATTTTGATTTGTCTTGGCAACCTTCTCCAGAGTGATCCGGATCAGCTTTAATGTATTTTCGATGGCGTGCGTCATCTGGTCAGAGGTTTCCTCGAGACGGATCAGTGCTTCCTTGATCTGGCTGGAGGATTCCTTTGTCTCTGCGCTTAAGGTGCGGATCTGATCCGCGACAACAGCAAAGCCCTTGCCCGCTTCTCCGGCTCTGGCGGCTTCGATGGATGCGTTGAGTGCCAGAAGATTCGTCTGATTGTTAATGCTTTCAATCGTGCCGGTTTCCTGCTTCACCATTTCAAACTCATCCTTAAATGCCTGAAGCGTTTGCTCTGTATCGGAGGAAAGCTCTGACATAGTCCTTGTAGTCTGAAGCAGACTGTTCAGATCCTCGGAGCTGTTCTGGGCGTGAGTGCCGGATTCGTCGATCAGCTTGACCATTTCCTCGATCATCACGGCAATGTGCTGTACCTGGGAACTGATGTCGCTGGTCATATCCACAGAGGATGTTGTTGTGGTCTGAAGATTGATATTGTTATTGTTCAGCGTGTCCATCTCGGCAGCAACAATATCAGCGCCGTGCTTGTTTTCACCGGCAAGCTCACGGACAACCAGGACGCCGTCCATAATGGAATTGCTGGCATTTTTGACCTTCTCGACCGTCGTGATCACACGGTGCAGATCGTTTTTGATGCTGTCTGTCATAGCACCGTCCGATTCGTTCAGATGGCGGATGGACATACCGTAGCAGATATAACAAAGAATGATGCAGGACAGCTCAAGTTGATAATCCTTCATGTTCGTGGCGGAGTTCATACCAAGAACAGCGTAGCGGTAAATGGAGCTGCCAATAATGATCAGGGCATTCACAATGCCGCAGTACCGCATGAAAAGCTGATCCTTATAGATCACCAGAAGACTGGTAACGGGAAGAACATAAGTAAATGCGATCGGCGACGAGGTCGTACAGATCACATATGTATAGAAAATACCATAACCGATCACCAGATCGAGTTTGTAGCGTTCCGTATTCCAGCCCCGGGTTCGAAGCAGGATCTCTCCGGTAATAAACGGAATCCAGCAAAGAGCCAGAAAGATCAGATAATATCTGGTGCTGTACAGACCGTTTGAAAAATCAGATCCGTAGTTGGCGGACAACAGGATCGCAAAAATAAGCCATATTTTGCGCGCCTTGCGGTTTGCTTTTTCCTTGAAAAGTTTTTCGTCATAATTCATATAAATACCTGTGCCTTTCAGAAATAACCCCTAAAATTGTCGTATATATTCGGCAATCGCCTCAAGTGTCTGTGTGCTCTCCGGCAGCTCCGGTTCAAAAGCGCTGAAGGCGTGTGTCAGCCGTTTATCATCCGGAAAGTCCATGATTGCGGACTCCATCCGGGCGGCATCCAGTGCCATTTTAAACTGCATTGTGTAGTGACGCAGATGATCTTTGCCACTTGTCACAAGAAAGCATGGTGGCAGAGACCGGATAATATCCGGATGCTCCGGGTTGACATATGGTGCAAATGCTGATTTCTTATAATGTTTCCCGTAAAGATATCTGGGCATAAACAGTCCGATCTGATCCGGCTTATTCGTGTAAAACATACCGCTGATCAGTCCAAGCGCATTTAATGGCAAAGCAGATGGTGTGACCCCGGCTGCCTGTGCGACCTTCGGATTGCGCTGTGCTGCCGCAGTATATACAAGAAGACAGGCTCCGCCGCTGTCTCCGACCGCATAGACCTTGTCCTGATCACCCTGATACTTTGCAAGCTGACCCTGTATAAAATCGAGTGCAAGGAAAATATCCGCAATCTGATCATAAATCTGACAATCCGGAATAAGCCGGTATTCCACATTAAACACCAGAAATCCCAGTGTACACAATTTGGCACAGAAGTATTGGTTAAATTCCTTGTTGCCAAGCAAAAGCCCCCCGCCGTGAACATTTACGATCACAGGAAGTGCCTCGGGAGAAGACGGTGCAGAATTCGGCTGGAAAATGTCCAGCCGGTGTGCCTTGTCGTGATCAGGAGCATAGGGGATATCAAGCGTCATCGTAACGTTATCCGGAAAAGTAAACCGATCGTTCCGGTTTGCATACTCCCTGTTAAAATCCTCGCGCTGCCTGTAAAACATATTTTTAATAAACTGTCTCATAAGATTAACCCGCTCTCATTTGTATTGCTTCTTCTATCATACCGAATTATTGAGGCAGATTCAATGAGTATTTTTATTTTTTAAAGATATGATATAATTGCAAAAATTTTACTTACCTGATCAAAGATCGTCTGATCGATTGCCATATGATGCAGAATGTCAATCATGAGCTTTTTACGGAGAGTGTGAAAAAAGAAATTCCGGTCAGCATGGGGCGGGAGGATAAAGGGTGGTGACGACAATCATGTAGAAAATTAATCTGTCCCATTTAACGGACAGACATGATTGCTAAGATAAAATGAAAGAATTATAAATGAAAAATAAGGAATAAGTTTTAGAAAAATATTGTGCTGTTTTTTGCATGCAAAATGTAATAATCGTATACCAAAATAAAAAATTTGTATTGCATATTTTTAGCAGTGATGATAATATGTTTTTGTAGCAAACGAAACGACTCTGTGGGGGAGTTGTTTCAGTAATGTATTGGGCGTGATTAGGATGTGTAAAGACATTTTTTGTGGGGACAAAGGATGTCTTTTTTCTGCACAAAAATAACAGAGTGATCATGAAAAACAGGTTATATAATATAGGTTTTATAACTGTTTTTTGTCGTTTCTTATATCCGGAATTCAGGACGGTTATTTTTCAGATATAGGATTGCTTTGTTTGAAACGTGTGTACTGTTTATGGGACAGTACATTTGTTTGTGCTTTCTGCAGAAATTATATTCTGATCAGCCGGGAAGGAGAATCTTATGGCTTTACGTAAGAAAGCAATGGCCATTGTCCTGAGTATGGCAATGGTTGCAACGTCGCTGTCGTTACCCAATATGACGGCGAAAACGGCACAGGCTGCCGGCAGTAGTTTTCAGAACCTGAACCAGTCGCAGATCACGGAGGCGATGGGTGTCGGGTACAATCTCGGTAACTCGTTGGAGGCTGCAAGTTCAGGAACACCAAATGAAACCGCTTATGGTAATCCAAAGCTTACGGAGGATCTTGTGTTAGCAGCAAAGGATGCCGGTTTCAAATCTATCCGTATTCCGGTTTCTTATCTCAGCATGATCGACGATAACAACGGATACAAGATCGACTCCTCATGGCTTGATCGTGTACAGCAGGTTGTTGATTACTGCGTGGACAATGATATGTATGCGATCGTGAATATGCACGGAGACGGATACACTACAGTAAACGGCGGATGGCTGTTATGCGGCAGCGGTAACCAGACCAAAATTAAAGCAAAATACAAAGCATGCTGGGAACAGATCGCAGATCGTTTCAAAAATTACGATGAGCATCTGATCTTTGAGTCCATGAACGAGGAGTTCGATGGAACCTATGGAACACCTAGCAGAACGGCTTATGCAAATATAAATGCGTACAATCAGATCTTCGTTGATACCGTGCGTAAATCCGGCGGCAATAATGACCAGAGATGGCTGCTGATCCCGGGCTGGAATACGAACATCGATTATACCGCAGGGGATTACGGCTTTGAAATGCCGACCGACAATTATTTATCTTCAAATATCGCTTCCGGACAGAAGAGAATCATGATCTCTGTTCATTACTACGATCCATGGGATTTCTGTGGAACGGAGTCCGGAGCAACGACCCAGTGGGGCGACAGCGTAACCGATGCGTCCAAGAAAGCAAGCTGGGGCGATGAATCTTACATGGTTTCCCAATTCAAGAAAATGTACACCAAATTTGTTTCCCAGGGATATCCTGTGGTGATCGGCGAGTTTGGTGCCATCAATAAAGAAAATTATGACAGTCAGAATAAGACCTGCCGTGCGGAATATTACCAGAAGGTCTGCTATTATGCAAAGCAGTACGGAATGATTCCGGTAGCATGGGACAATGGTTATAATGGCGATTACGGCTTTGCAATCATTGACCGTTATTCCAACAAGGTCGTTCATCAGGAGCTGATGGATGCAATGATGGAGGTTTATGGCGGAAACGAGTCTGCAACTGCAACCGGAATCACATTGAGTCAGTCCTCCATGACCATCCACATCGGAGACGAGAAGCAGCAGCTTACCGCAACATTAACACCGGCAGACAGCAAGGATAAGGTTTTATGGAGCTCCAGCGATGAAGCCGTTGCAACCGTTAATTCCAAGGGACAGGTAACCGCTGTTGGTGCCGGAACATGTACGATCACTGCATCCGTACCACTTGGCTACAAGGCAACCTGTGAGGTGACAGTTCCTCAGGCTAATTATGTACGCGCCAAAATGTACCTGTTGGAGACAGCAAGCTGGCAGTCAGTGATCAGCGATGAGTATGTTGACATTTATTCGGACGGCGGAGATTTCTCTCTGTCTCTCGATGCAACAAAGAGCCAGCTGCAGAACATCGGTTCACTTTACATTAAGGACATTAACGCGGCAGATGATGAGGCATCTGTATTTGATAAAGCAACCATTAAAGTGAAGTCCTTTGAGATCAACGGACAGAAGTACACCATGAAAAACGATACCTTCACATACGATGTATCACAGAAGGCATCCGATGATGGTCTGATCTGCCCGATCTTTAACTTCTCATTCATCAACGTATGGGCCAACACTCATGTCAACAATGTAACCGTTGAAAATGCAAATTACAAAGCATATTTCAACAATGTAAATTATCAGACCGTAAACTCTGTAAAAATGAACTTTACGGTATCCGGAATCAACGGAAGCGATGCGAAGCCAACGGCTGCACCAACGGTAGCTCCGACAAAGGCACCGACTGCAAAGCCGACCGCAGCACCAACGGTAGCTCCGACAAAGGCACCGACTGCAAAGCCGACCGTAGCACCAACCGTGGCTCCGACAAAGGCGCCAACGGCAGCACCGACGCAGGCTCCTGTGATCACAGGAAAGAAAGTGATCGCATCCAACCTGACATCTACCTATGCAACCAATGATCCGTCATGGCTCATGAATGCATCCGATGATGATATTGTAACCGTTGTTTACACATGTACCGATCCATCCCATGCAAACTGGGGAATCCTCGGATGGGGCGCATCGGTAGACAATACATGGCAGAATGGTGACAACTACTCTGCAGCAAGCAATGCAACCGAAGAGGTTACCAAAGTTTACACCGTAAAAGAACTGAAGAAATCATTAAACATCAAAGCAAATTCCGATGTAACTTATCTGTGTCTGTCCGTATGGAATGGCGGCAAGATCGTCAGTCTTTCTATTGCGAGTACCGACAGCGAAACACCGGAGCCGACGGTAGCACCGACTGTAGCACCAACCGTTGCCCCGACGGTAGCACCGACCGTGGCACCAACGACTGCACCAACAACGACACCTGCCGGTGACTCTAAAATAACAGGTAGCGTGAAGCTCACAAGTAACTGGGGAAGCGGCGGAATCGCCCAGATCACTCTGACCAACGAGACCGGCGTAAGCTACACAAACGGATGGACCGTAGAGTTCACATTAGACCGCGAGATCACATCTATGTGGAGCGGCGAGTGCGTCAGCCTCGGCAACAACCGTTACCGTGTAAGCAATCCTGGCTGGGACGGCAACTGGGCAGCCGGAAAGACAATGACATTAAATTGTGGTGTCGGCGCCGGAAGCGATTCTCCGGTGATCACGGATATCGTTATGAAGTAACTACTCCGAAAAGATTTTTTTCATTCACAAAACCAAATTTTATTTGCCATATGTATTAATATAATGAGGTTTGGGACGAAGGAATTTGTTCCAGACGGATGCAGCCGGTACGACCGAGAGGGCGTACCGGCTGTGTTTGTTTGGTGACATGATATATGGAAACTTTTCGCATGAAATATTGGTGGTGAGGCGGATGTTATATAGACAGGTTGGGGAAATCTTCTTATAATATAATTAATTAACATATGGAGTACAAGATACAGATTCCAAACATGAGGAGAAGTGGCTTCATGTGATGTTGAGAAAAAGATGAGGGGAGAATAAAAAATGTATATATTTAAAAATAGTGGT
>ERZ1026862.416-NODE-416-length-27926-cov-6.936314_pt1 | contig 27926 bp, 22 predicted proteins | sample MGYA00380161_ERZ1026862 | MGnify/ENA primary metagenome ERZ1026862 (study PRJEB33269, sample SAMEA4719797) | human gut metagenome | biome: human-associated habitat; feature: organic feature; material: feces | place: Cameroon | collected 2013-10 ... | reverse complement strand
TGGTCCCTCAGAGTGCATTGCAGCAGATGGGTGGCATCTCTGTATTAGCGGACAAAGTATTAGTTAATACACAAACCGGATCGCAAGCAATTCTCTTTCCAGAAAAGAAATATGCTATTGTTGGAAACACAATCATTAATACAAATTCATTCATTTATCAAAAGACTAATTCCGAGATTTATTATAGTCTGAAAGTGATTCTGGCTTTACTTACGAACTATCAAGTAAAGAATTTAGGTTTAAAAGGAAAAACTCTTCAGCTTTTTATCAATCACGGTAAAATGGATGAGTACAATGCAAAAGTTTATTCAGAGTATTCTGAGTTAAACAAAGCAGGTTGTGGTAATCTGAAAATGACTAAGTCAATGATTAAATACTCTGCTGAAATGAAAAAAGGTGACGTTGAGCAGTATTATCGTGTAAATGATGTTAACAACGGCATTAATACAATGACTCGTATCTATTCAGTAAAGAATGGCGATGAAACTAAGAATTTGCAGTTGATCGTAGATTGGCAATATGTAATACCAGATGAAGATAATAATCTTTTCGATGAATCAGATGTTAAAGATTCGAAGAGCATTAATAAAATTGTGAAGCAGTTGTATACACGACCGGGTGAGAATGAAGCACTTCAGAAATGGTGGGATAGTAACTATATTGCTAGCAATTCTCTATGCAATTTCTTATTTGGTACGAGTAAGACTACTTATGTAAATTCCGGTTATTTAGTTCCTAGTGTAACTGTATTAATACCCGGAGTTCAAGATACTGAAAAGCAGCGAGAGTGGGTCCGTAGACTTTTTGAGCCTGCGCAGGATGCCGCTACTGGGGCTTCGAAGTTTAAATTGGTTTCTGACAAGGATGCACTTGGGTTGAGTGACTCAGCAAGTGATGAGGAGTTTATGTCACATGTAATCAGTTTAGTTGGTACCAATGAAACATTTTTGGATCAGTTCTATTCTGACAAAGCTTTTTCAAATGCGTATGACGCTGGATCTATGTCCGAAAAGCAAAAGAAAAATCTGACAATCCTTAACACATTAGCTAGTCAGTCACGTTCATTTGTGATGTTAGGTGGACGTAAGACGTCAAAGTACAATGGTATGATTTTTGGTGAGGAGTGCCAATACTATCGTTCAAATGCTGGAGTTTTGTTTAAGAATTTGAATTCTGAATCAAGAATTGCTGCAGAGTTTCGTACAGAGAAAGGTAAGAAAAATTATGTGAAAGGGCTTCATGTAATGACTCGTACTAAAACAAAACCGGTTACCGACTTTGATAACCAAACTGTAATTTATGATCCAGAAGGCGACGGAACAAACGTACGTATGAAGCTGATTGCAAAAGTCAATCTTGGTACTAAGAAGAATAAAAAATATTATTACAAATTAGTACCAGCTGACAATATTATTCACAAAGATCCAAATTCTGAATTATTTAATGAGGGGTTTGTCTATTGTGGCAATGATTCTTCTGACAAGACGACGCCGGTATTCGTACAGAACAAAACGTACGAAGGCAATGATTTAGCAGAAGCTGAAAAACAAATGACAAAATCTTGGAAGTCTTTGTATCAAGCGTGGGAGACTAAATACTTGGGAGCAACTAAGTCTACTTCTAGGCTGAATGATGTTGTTCATTGGAATAATGCTTTTTATTATGACAATAAGTATTTTGATCCAGAAGAAGATGACGATGGCGACAAGTCAAAAATTGGTAAAAACACTTTCTGCTACCGAGTAAGCAAAGGTGCTATGAAGAAGTATAGCAAGAGCGCTAAAGCTCTTAATAAGCGTAATGTTGCTTACAAGTTTATCAAGGATATTTCTCCTGGTGGCTCCAATTCTGCTGAAGCTACTGATGCTTATGCACAGAAAATAGGCGAAAACGGGCAGGCTACCACCGCAGTGGATCGTACTATTTCTGAGCTAAATATTGTCAGAGATAATGCATTATCTGACAAGTGGAGTAAGCCAATCAATAAGGATTTAAAGGCTGCTGATCGTAGAAATTATGTCTGCTATGCAATACCTGTATTTTATGTACCAGCAGACTCTTGGTCCGTTACACGTTTGGAGAGTGAGTATCAGGGTTATTCAGATACAAGCAATCCAAACAATGATACAACAGCTTTGAAGCTTAATAACGTTGGGTGTGTTTCTTCATTAAGTTACTCTAATTTCTGTTACTCAAGTATTATTCGTTCTATTATGGAGTCAATCATTGCTCATGATGTAGGAGTACAGAAATTAAGCACCCTCGCTCCAAAGAGTGTAGTAACAATTGGAGATATTAAGTTCACCGTCGACAACAACTATGGTGATGGAAATGTATGGCTTACATCTACACGTATGCTGTGTAAAGGGGACCGTAAGACATTAGTAACAACTGCTGCTAATTGGCAGAACAATAAACCTAAAACTCAAAAGGCTTTTAAAAATGAGGTAATGGATGTTCTAAAAGATATTATGGTTTTCTGTGATGGTAATGCTTATTCCTTAACAAGCTTTTTGAAGCATGTGAAGAAAAAAGGTACAACAAGTGGTATTCAGGTTGGACGAGGAGAAACCGGTAAAGAAGTTAATGGTTTCGGTTTAGTGTATAGTGACAATGGTAAGATTTATGGTTACAAGAAGGGCAAGACCAAGTCACAAAAGTATGTTAAGAAGAACTCTGGTAAATATGCTTATACCAGAATCAAGATACTCTTAGATGGTAGTTTGTATGTTAGACCACTTAATGGTGGAAAAACTGACGACGCCGGCGTAACTGAAAGTAGTACAGAGTTTACTCTTACGAGTACTACAGCGCTGACCAGTGTCAATACAACTAATAATGATTTCTTCTTGTTAGATGAGTCATTAAATGAAGAGTTAGACAAATATGATATGATTTCAATTAGCAGCTCAAGGTACAATCCGTCGGCTGCTTTTCATTTTGCCAAAGCGAAGTTTAACAAATTATTTGCCAGAACTATGGCAGGTGACCTGAAAGCATGGTTATTTATGATAATCATTTGTTTAGCTAGTTACCTTTCTGTAATGAGTTGGATTTCTTATTTGGCAATTCATCAAGCAGGAATATCTAACTTATTGATGATGGTCAATAGTGGAAGACGAGGATCTCGTACTTCCGGATTTGATATTATCAAAATTATGACCTTTGGCGTGTATTCATTAGATGACGATCCTCCATTATCTAGGGTGATTATTATCATGATGATATGCGTTTTGATTATAGCTGCTGCATTAGGACAGGTTTAACTCGAAAGGAGGAGATTTTATGGGAACAACTTTTGCAGGGGCAAGTTTGTTTGATCAGAGAATCAATACAGAAACTTCACGCAGGCTCAAGCTTGCTGTGATTTCTTATGTTCTTCTGATGATTCTGCTTGTGACCTCATTTTCTATTTGTGGTGCTGCAGAAGGATCTGAATTGACAGATCTTTTTCAGACGTCAGCATTTACAGGAAGTTGGGAAGTATTTTCCAAGTTTAACTGGCTTGGTAAGGTTCTCAATTTTCTTATTAGTATGTTCTGCCTTATCGGCTTAATGATGATTGCATTCCGTTTAATCATCACATTACTTTACAAGAGTAATGAAGCACTGTTTGATCGTGTATATGATTTGAAGCAGGGGCAGGACGGCTTGTTTGCTATTAAGGACCAGTTTACAAATATGTTTAAGGGTGGCGGAAACTATGGCGTCGGTCTTGATGCTATTGTAGGTTTCGTGCTTTCTCTCTTACCAAATATTAAGGCATACTCTGATTACAATCCGGAGAAGATGCTTTACAATTTGGCTGAGGATGACACAATGACGACTTATGTATTGAAGATCAGTCTGCCTACAATTTTTGCTATCTTTTTCTTTGCGATCGGCTTCAATGGTACATTGCTTCAGGGCTATGGTTCTGTTGCAAATGCCATGGCTAAGGGTGCAAAGAAGCTTGTCGAGGTTGATTTAGCAAACAGTGTTGAGAAGGTTATGAGTGCTGGTGCATACTATCAATTTTCATTTGATACTTCAAATGATCTTGGTAAGCTCCAGTCAAGCACTGCTAAGAATTTATACAATAAATTATTACTCCGTATGGACAGTATTACAACGGAGAATATGCAATCTGTTGGTAGCAAAGTTCAGACCATAGTTGGTAACACCATTAATGTTACTAATCTGAATGCTGCAAATACTGATAATGGTAAGAAGCTTGATGAAGGACAGCCAGAAACTTACAAGCGTGCTAAGAATTATACCGTGTCAGTATTCATTAATTCAAACAAAGATAAAAACGGTAGTAATGACTATCCGTGTACTTTGAGTGACTTAGGTGTTACCCAGGCGAAAGAGGGAGCTGCTGATACTGTTCATATTCTTATAAAGAAGAAGGCTGATGCAGATGAGACAGATTACTTCCAAGTAAAGGGAACAGATCCACAGAGCTCACCTGCAAATACTCCAGTAGTCGAAGACGGTACTGGAGGTTGATTAATCAGATTTGAAATAATTGCATTTACTTAATGCAGCAAAGGTTAGGGGTCCTAGTGCAAAAGCTAGGGCCTTTATTGGAGGTGATAGTTAATGAAACGTGTAACCGCAGTTCTTCTATCCTTAATGATTGTAATACTCAGTGTATTCTCTGATGTTAATTACCAAAGGGCAAGTGCTGCTGTAAACTATTCTGTTTATTATGACGATTTTTCTTTATACTTGACTGCAAGGTGTAAAGATTATCAGGAATGTTTAAGAGATACCGGGAGTAAGCAATTTGGGTTATTGTATAGTATGCGTATTATCACTCAATACTCTTTGTACGTTGATTTTATGCTGAAGTACTATGATGATCTTGGTATGAGTCAGAAAACTGTTCGTGTGTATGAACGAGATTTAGCAAAACGTTGGGACACTTTCAACGAAAAGTATGGTAAGTCAAAAACCAACAGTTTCAAGGCTTATACTATGAAACATACATTCACCGGGCATTATACTCAGAAGAATAATACAGGTGATCGCAAGACAACACGTACAGAGATCAAAAAAGAGATGTGTATCAATATTCCTGCATATTTAAAGAGTATGCTTAAGTCTGTAAAGGATGATATCACTAATGCATCAAAGAATGGAAAGGCTAAAGAAGAAGCTGAAGCCAAAAATACAACTTTGATTACAAACATCTATCAGGTTGAAGAGGCCATGCTTGATGCAGAGGAAGATTTAGCATCCTATGTTCCATTTGACAAGGATGGTAAACAAGTTCCTTACAAATGTAATAGTGATGGTAAGAAGATGGATGATGCTTTAAAAGATGCATTTAAGCCATATGCTGACTTGATTCGTATTGCTCAAAAGTCTATGCAGGATGAAACGGATCAGGAGATCATTGTCGATTTAGACAAAGCATACGTCGATAACTTGTCTAATGCCCAAACATCTACACAGGGTGTCGAAATTCCGGTCACTGCTAAACTAAGCTTATTGTATTATGCTATTATGGCTGCGAGTTCTACATATGTACCGCTACAAAGCTATGCTGGTAGCTCACAATTTCAGACTGCCTTGAAATCATTAACAAACGATGATGAAATGCAGAAACAGATTGTAGAATTCTATAGCTCGGTTAAGGATATTCGTAAACCATTGTATAAAAGGAAGCTTGATGACAAAGGTTATCCTACAGGTCCGGCTGAAATCATGACAATTCAGGATCTTTTTGACGATATCCGTAGTGGCAATTCAGGTGCTTTGTGTGCAGTGATGGGGGAGTTCACTTATGATGCTTCGACAGGCTCTTGGATTTACAAGCAGGATACAACTCGTACTACTGTAGAATATGATTATGATGATGTTGAGTCTTCCGACGATGTAGAATTGGAAGATTCTGCCGATGATACGAGTAGTAATTCTTCAGCAGATATAGCTGGTGGAAGCGCAATTTCAACTACTCAGAATGGTAGTAATAGTGGTGAAGCTGCTCCTCCACAAACGTCAGAAGTGATCAATCCGTTGAAGGCACTGGTTAATGTTGTTTTTCCGAGTACAGTAGCCGCTGCTAAGAAGAAAGCTAAAGCGGCAGCAACTCCAGCTTCAGATACTGATGAAGATAGCGATGAAGATAGCACTTCAGAGTCTGAGACAACAGAAACCCCTGCTGAAACTGATGATCCAAACAGTGCTTTGAAAGAGGATTCTTCAGATGAAGATTCTACCAGCGATTCAGACAATGATGCTGTAGAACCATCAAGTGATCCAAATACAGTAAAGGATGCGGCTGTGTATGCGTACAGTACTGTCACAGATGAGACAAAAATAACTGAGCCTTTATATTTTTATGGCACAGATTATCTAAGAGATATTGATAATATGACTTCAATAATTCTCAGTAATGCATTAACAAATGCTGCAAACTTGAATTATATTAACGATAAGAAAACACGGTATATCTACACTAATGCGTTTGGTGATATTGTGACAGATGATAACCTCATCATTTTGCCGGGTATCGCAAATCCTTTACTATACTCTGCAGATGCAGATTACAATCCGTATACTGCAGCATTTATGAATTCTTATCCTTTGCCTGCAACGAAGAGTAGCCAGTTCAGACTCACGAATAAGAATGATATCGGCAAGTATTTAGTACTACGCCAAAAGAATTCGAATGGTTTAGCTAACACAGGAGAAAGTACGACAGATGAGGATACAGCAAGCAACTATGGTACTTATGCTGTAAAAACCACCTCAATTTCTACGGTTGACTCTGATAATCCATTAGTTTTGAAGCACATGACTACAAAGTTTTCAATTGATGGAAAAGCAGAAGATGAGATCCTAGGGTACAATAAGCTAATTTTTGGTTCTACAGATAACTGGAATGAGAAGAACAGTTTATTCTCTTATACACCTTTGACCTCTGCAGATTCGGTACAGGCTGAGGGTGTAACAATCTTTCCTTATTTGCCTACTGAAGATGTAAAGGGTTCAGTGGCTAAAGCAATCGCACAAAATATGTTTCATTACTTAACGATGGATCAAAAAACCGGCGATGAGTCTAAGATATCAAAGTTCAATGATAACTACATTTTGCACAATTTTATAATCAGCGGGCTTAATGGTACAAACAATCCAAAAGGTTATTCAACCAATTCTTTGGAGCAGTATGAGAAGTTCGTAAGCAATTCGAGTGACAGGTTCTTGTCAAAGTTATCTGATTTAAGTCAGTCCATTGTGGATTACACAAGTGGAGTCCGTGGTGTCATTGGTTTACGTGAAAGTTTACAGAATCCAGCTTTTGGCAGAGTTTTGAATTTCTGTAGAGACAATTTGTTGTTCTTGGTTTTGATGTTGATTGTTGTGCTGATTTATGCTTTTTCTAAAATGAAGTTGGACTTGCCACAACTCATTTTCAGGCTATTTTTAAGTGTAGGTATTATGTATGCAATGATTACAATTATTCCTACGTACGTACCTATGCTTTTCAACATCGTAATAAATAACGTGTCAGAAACTCTGTCATATAAAACTATGGCAGTTAAGACAGAGAATGGAATTATTGATGCAGGAGAGAACGAGATAGATGAAGACGGTACTACGAAATTTAATACCAATTCAGTTACGTTATATCGCACCAGCACTTTACATTACGGTGATTGGCTTGCTCAAGTAAATGTTGATGCAGATGAGATTACAGCAGGAGATATCTGTGTTTTAGACGATCAGGCTGGTTTGTTTGTTGAGGGCGATAGTCTCAAGATTAGTACAGACAGACTTTTTGATACTCTAAAGATACAGGGAAGTACTACTGAGGAAGATGGTGAAACTCTGCATACTTTGAAAACTTATAAAACAGTTTCAAATAATGTGGACTACTATACGCCATATTATCCGATTGTGAATTCTTTTGTAGACAAGCTTAACACATTTGAGAAAGTTGCTGAGGTCCCTAGAAGTACGATTACGTATTCTAACGGATTTATCAAGGATAATTTTCTTGTGTACAGCTATGTTAATTCGAACGTATTCCTTACACCTGGAAACTACGACATGAGTATTGCTGATGTGAAGAATGCTGAAGATGCAAATGCAGCTGTAAATGCAAGTAGCACAGCAACACCAAAAGAAAGTAAGAAGCACACAAAGAAAACAAAGGCTTCAAAAGGAAAAGCATCTGAGAACGGTACTACTCAGCTGAACATTGTCAGTGATGCCACCGAATTAGAGAATATCAAGAATGAAGCGGATGCTTACAGCAAGGATCTGCAAAAAGCATTTGGTGACAAGAACCAGGCTATTGATTTCCTTGGTATTTCTTCTTGGTTGTACAATCCTACAGATGCTATGAAGACCACACTTTGGTATAAAACCATGTTGGATCAGCATTATTACCGTGCAGATGGTTCAGTTAACGAGTACAAAATGGACCATTTAGTTTCTTATGTAAATTTCCAAACTAAGAAATTTATTTATTCTATTGATGATCAAATTGGTAAGTTTTCTGATGATACTATGATCAAGATGATCTCAATGAGAGCATTGACTGCACTAACACAGGAGGTTTCTCAGTATGGAGATTGGCTCTATCCTTTCTCATTGAATTATGGTGATTTTACATTGCAAGATGTTGTTGGTAGTTGCTTTATTAGTGATTATTACCAATACACCAATTGTGATCTGAATGTTGTAGACTACATTGCTCACACAAAAGGATGGTTTACTTTGATCATTTTTGATGTTCTCATTATCATTCTTTTTGTTGTTGTGTATGTGGTTCAGTATTTAGTGTACTTAGTGTATGTTTTGCTGTGTATTGCATTGTTACTGAAGTTACTGAGCCATGGAGATCTTAAGATACCTTTAAAGGGATTTTTCAAGTGTTTCTTTATTATCATGGCCAGCTATACATTGTTAACACTGGCATTTGCAATTTCCAACAAATTTAATGGAAGCGCTTTCTGCATCTACGGTGTACTACTTGCTACAGTTTTTGTATGCTATTTGCTATTTGTTGTTATTTCAGCATTGGTAATAAATTGGGCCGATGTTGGGAATTCAGCAATCAATGTAAAAGTTGCAGGGCTTGCTGGCGGACTTTCTTTAGGTCCAAACATTGCTTCCGTATTTAATCGTGCATCGTTTAATAATCCTTTGAGAAGGGAAGCAAACACAGTTGTTAACAATTATGGAGAGTCAGATTACTCAAATTACAGTTATTCTTCAAGTGTTGATGATCTTTACAATGATTATGGTGGGCCAGATGTGTATTCGTCTGTACATACATCAGACTCTTACAGTGCATCTGCAGCAGATACCTTCGATTATTCGAAAGAGTATGATGATCTTACAAATTTAAGTGATGATGATTTTGTTGAGGACCTTACTGCTTCAGTAAGTAGTACTGAGCCAGATAGCGAGGATCTTAGCTCTTCTTCAGACGAAACAGATAACTTATTGAAATAAGTAGGATGGGTGGGTTAATAGCCCGCCCATTTTTTAAGTAGTTAGTACTATTATTTTATGAAATGAGGTGATTTTTTGATTTATCCTATTGACATTAATACACGGGTAAAGAATAAAAGGAAATTGGCAGCCGGAGAGAATTTACAGCAATTAGTTTCAGTCCTTTTTATAGCAGGAAATTTTATTGCTTTCTTCTTTTTCAATTGGTTAGCAACTAGCTTTTTGAATGGTGGTTTTGCTATGGCACTCGGTTTTACAGTGCTTTTAGACGTGATTGTATTTTTCTTTGTTTTTCGTTTTGTTCTTTTTGACGAGAATGCAAAAATTAGTGAGTACAAGAACCATGAAGGAGATTCTTTTGCTAGATATATGAATATTCGAAAAGATGTTCAGCACACTATTACATCTAATCGGAAGAAAATTTCTGTAGTTGAATTTGCTGACGGAAGCGCTTCATGCGTATTTGAATTCAAGTTCGGTAGCAATGATGATCAAAAAGCAAAGGGTACAGAGATTCTTCTACGTAAATTGTTAAATGCAGCTTTGACTTATAACTTTGAAGCAAGGTGTTGCATAATGTCTGAGGACTTTGGTAATTCTGATGAATTTCGAGGATATATGAAGACAGTAAATAATATTGAGTCAACAAAACTTAAGGATGCAATGGTCCTTTTAGCGGACCAGGCTCTAAAAGACAGTATGGCTCATAGTAATGTTGATGTTGTTTATCTGACAATCAGGTCTGTTTCAACTTATCAAAGAGCGGAGTTGGAAGCGGTTGTCCGGAATATTCTTGTGATCATTTCTGAGAACTATTCAGCATTTAGATCTATCAAATCATTGGATTTAAATGGCTTATTGGAATTCTATAGAAAATTCTACGGAATTTCTGCTATTGATCTGTCTATGATGAAAGTCATTGATCTATCAAACGAGACTCAAGAAGCTTTTAAGAAAGTAGCATCTATGTATGAGCTTATTAGCACAGACGGAACAGTATACAATTCCAGCTCGGCTAAGAATATTTTTGAGCTCAAGGAGGTTAAATTAAAATGATAAAATTGTTGGTGATTTCAAATTTCAAAAGTAAAGAGCTAGGTGATTTCTTACAGAAGAGAGGAACTTTTGAGATCGAGGGTGCCTTTGATTCAATCAGTTCCCATGCCGTTGATATTCAAAATGGTGTCCTTGCTGTCGATAAGACTCTTTACCTATATAGATCTTCCGAAGGAGGGGATTCTTTTAGTAATACCAGCATTCGTGAAGATATGCAGTTTTTACAAGATATGCTGCAGACAACGTCATTCTTTAATCCCGGTGAGATTGTCTTTATGACAAATGATGATCCACAGTGCAAACAGGCTGTTCGTTATTTTATGTCTGTAATGAAAAACTGCAAGTATGAGCAGTTTTCTGTAAAGACTTTCAGCAGCACAATTGCTTATTCGGATGTGTACAATAATTTGCTTGGTGTAACAGAAAATCAGAATTTCAAAAATTCTTACAGCAAATTATACCGTGTGGAGCGTGATGCTGACAGTTCTGTTGCATATACAAAGCAGGATGATTCTGACTTAGTTATTGAACCTTTTGATTTTAAGACAGTTGAGCGTTACGAGGAACAAAAGGAAGTTATTCAGAGTACTGCTTCTATGACGCTTCATCATGATGAAGCGTCATTTACTACCGAATCTTTAGATAAACCAAAGATGCGTGGTATGGATGTACAGGATACTTTCTCAGGTCCAGAACTTTATTTACTGACTGGTAAATCGAAATCTGGATTATCTACATGGACCAGTGCAATGGCATCTTCAGCTCTAAGTGATGGTAAGAAAATATTAGTGATTGATTACACTGACAATCAGGAAATTTTCTCAACATTGGAAACAGGAAAGATTCCAGTAGTTTTTCATCACTTCAAAGAAATGCTTCTTGATGTAAAGCCGGTAACTGATAAAGTAAATGTCTGTTCATTTGAGAATGATAGAGAGCGCTCTGTGAGAATGAACCTGATTCGTAATCTTTTTGGTAACTCCAGATTACATTATGACGTTGTTCTAATAGCAGCGAGTCAGCATGATTTCAATACATTGTTGACATTGTTGCAAAGTAGAATTAATAAGATTTTCTTTACAACTGTTCCTAGGCATTACGATGTTGTGGAGTTACAGAAATATGTTGTAGGACTTAATGACATTAGCACAGTAGTCATTTTGAATGATTGTATGAATTTCATGAATGATCAGCCTTTGACACAGGAGCAAGTAAAAGATCTGTTGCTCTTTATGAATCCAAAAGTAGTCAAAAGCCTTACATTTAAGGATTTAAACGTAGGTCCTAAGTTATTTGAAGCATTAGTCAATGCGTAGGAGGTATTTATGGCAAATTTATCAGCAATTATTTTAATGGACGAGTACAGTAAGTTGCTTGTAAAGTCAAATGTTTCTGTTCTTGGTCCTAAGGGTATAAAGTTTATTGATTCAATTAAAGAGATTGATTCCAATTTGGTTGAATTAACAAATAAAGTTATTATTCTTGAGGGTTTTACAAAGAAAAGTGGTTGTGTGTCCGATCTTGAGATGTACAAGGCTTTATACAATCTGGATCTGTACTTCTTGGGTGCAGATGATACATGGCTTGATGCCATGAGCTCAATCGCAAAGTGTTTTAAGTGTAATATCGCTATGCTGGACTATGCCATGGTCCAAGCAGCAGTTTTTGGTGATAGTACGCAGATTGACACAAATGCAGAACCTCAAGTTGACATGCGAAGTGACGCTGAATTCATTGTAAGTAACACTGACAACTATGATCCGAAGGTTGTTGAGATAGCAAATGAGCTATTAGCACTTTTAGATTATTCATCAGTGTATAAAGAAAAAGTACAACGCTTGTCTGAACATAATCAGCGGTTGCAAACAGTAAACGCTATGTTTGAAATTGATCGTGATTTATTGCTTAAGGGCTATAAGCAGATCTTGGTAGAAGCAAAGAAAGAGTGTAAGATGCTCCATCAGTATGAGCAAATTTTCTCCAAAGATGTTTATACCAAAATCCGATTGCATGAATATTCAAATAGGCCTTTAGTTATTTATCTAAAAGAGTTTGAGGATTTTGTTGGTATTAACCAATTAGTTGATACATTGTATTCTGTATTCAAGATTCAGCAGAGAAAAACTGTGAAAGTAGTGCGATTATTCGATAAGAGTACTTCCAGAAAAATGCTTACTGTGCCGGATCATTACAAACATCTTTATAATGATTACACAATGGCTGACGTTTTTGCAAATGATTATATCTGCAAATCTGGAGATTATGTAAGGATCCTTGATAAAATCCTTTTAAATGAAATGATGCTCGATGTTTTGATCATTGTAGATAGTAAGGACTTTAACGATACCATTCTTTCCGGTATGACACTACAGATCAATCTGTGTCGTGAAAATAGTCATGCTATTGCTTTTGGATTAAACCCAGTAAACACTATTGTCAATTACGGAGCGGAAGAGAAGCGTGTATGGGAAAGATATGATCTTTCTCAGATTACTGATAAAAATGAGCAGTTTGTGTATCTCAGTTCACGTCCAGCTATTCAAGGAATTCTTGAGTTATGTTCAACATTCGAGGAATCTATTTAGGAGGTACTTATGGGATTTAAATTATCAGAATTGTACTCTGAGCATTTTGCCAATTGGATCAGTTCCGGAAAGCTTGTAACAAGAGATAAGATTTCTCATTTGGGCATTCGGGCATTGTATGATCGTTATCTGACTCATGATTGGGTTACAAAGGTATGGATGGTTGTGTCTATGCCTGTTAACTATGACAAGAATTTAACGCAATTGGTTCGTACAGAAATGTTTAAGAGATTTCCGGAAATTAAGACAACTGTACATTTCACAATGGCGCCTACAGAAATGAATGTGCGAAATAATATTTTCCTTAAGCAGTTTGAGAATGTTTCGAAGCAGTACAATGCCTACAAAGGTTTGTTTGAGAGTCTTACTGCTGATCAGCAGTTAACTGGTGTATATGAAGTTGATCCCAAAACTGGGAAGAAGATTCATTATGATAAGAAGCGTCTTGATCGTATTAAGGAAGAATATGACTCTTATATGTATTTGTACAAACAGGTAAGTGAAGGAGCCCAATTAAGTAATACATCATACTTTATTCAGGCTTCCGGCCATGATGACAAGCAGTTACTTTTGTATCGCAAAGCATTAGAGAAGCTCCTTACTGGACAGGATATCTATTTTGTCGAACTACATGGTAACATTAGTGAGTATCTTAATAACTGCTGCCCAGCTACATATCAACATGCGGGTAGTAAGAAGTTTGCTACAATGTTGTGTACAGAAGAGGATAATGTATTCTTTATGCCAACAAAGACCAGAGGATTACTAGGAGGTAAAGGTGTATTAATGGGATTAGATTCTTTTACTAATCTGCCATTTCTTTTGAATTTCTTTGATTCCGGAACGGCCCAGATTGTCATGTTGCTTGGTAAAACAGGATGCGGTAAAACGTATGCTGCTTTTTCGATTGCTCTTGGATTAGCAGCACTTGGTGTTCATTTATCTGCTATTGATATTAAAGGCAATGAGTGGACAAAACTGATGAAGTACATTGATTGTGTACTTTTTGATATGGGTGGTATGAATTCCCGCTTTGTAAACACATTACGTCTTGATGATTTGGAGTGTGATACAAAAGAAGATGCGCAAGAAGCTTTTATGTCTGCTGTAAATGGTACTGTGGAAGTTTTCAAGATTATGGTTAATTTGCAGGAGCGTGAAGGTAATGTGTCTGATTTGGAGTCTATTCTTCGTCAAGCAATTATGAAATTATATAATAAGAAAGATGTATCTGGCACAAATCCGTCTACATTTTCTCGTACTGCAGGTTTGTGGTATTCTGACGTGCTGGACATTATCTCTGGCTTGAAGTCTTCTGCATCATTTAATGATTCTTATCGTGGGTTATGCGATCTGATCATTAATCGCTGTAGTCCTTACTTTATGGCAGAGGGATGCTATGCAGATTCGTTTAGGAATGAGATTACATTAAAGGAGATACTTGACACACCTGGTGTTATTTATTCCTTTAATAAGAATTCCGGGGAAACATTGAGTACATTGGATTCATTACGTGTGTTTATGGTCCAGTTCCTTGATGGTAAGAAGCAGTATATGCGTAAGAAAAAGAAATTACACACTGCAGCCTTTTATGAGGAATTGCAGAGAGCTAAATCATTTGGATCTCTTGCGTCAGAGATTAGTCACAAGGTAACTGGTAGCCGATCAAACAACGTTATCATCTTTCTCTTATTTAACGCAATCAATACCTTCGATGATAAGGAGTTCTTTGCGATTCGTAGTAATATCACAACAAAGATCATTGGTAAGGTAGAGAATGAGGATATTAAGAAGCTGGTTGATAGTTATGGTTGCAAACCAATTGAAGGATATTTAAATAGAATCACCAGTGATGAGACTGGCAGTTTCCAGCATTGTTTTGCTATTCAGTATGATACTGGTATGGATGTTGATCGTACAATTTACCGTACGGTCATGCCTAAAGAGATGTCAGAACATTTCAATACCAGAGATCGTATGGAGTTGTAGGAGGTGAATTAATTGCCTCAAAGGTTGAGAAAACGGAATAGTTTCTTTAGATTTATGAAAAGGTTCTTTTGCTTGATCCTATTAATGGTGATTAGCATTGGAGCCTTTTCCGCTGTTGATGAGGATGGCTTTTATCTCATGCTGTTGAATACCAAGAAAAGTATTGGCATACGTACAGGACTTTTTAGCTTAAATCAGGCAGAGAAAGGAAAGAAAGGAAAAGGCAATGGATACTGGAAAAGAATTGTTTCTTCCGGAACTATCAATTTAGCACTGATTGATAAGATTAACGAAAATCTTTCCCCTAAGAACGGCTACATTAAAGAGTATCTTAGTATGATGCGGGACAATCAAGATGGTAAATACAATAAAGGGCATGATCACGGAGCTCCGGTAGTAGTCAATTTAGGAATTCACGAGAGTGAGAAGGGTGGTCAATGGTACTTTTATCAGGATCAGTGGAAGAAGAATTCAAAAGATTATTCATTTGCTGGATTTACAAGTAAGTCTAAAAGAACTAATCCATTTGATAGTTCATCTGGTGTAAGCTGGATGCAATGGACTCATGGAGAGTCTGGTTTTGGTTTTAAGGCTACTATTGATCCTGTAAATAATAAACGTGGGTGGAGTCATGGTGATCCGCGTTTCTTTCCTGACGGTCTAGCGTATACATCAGCAAAGTTGTATTTAGCAGAAAAAGAATTATCTGGTGTAAGCGATGGTGCAATGGGAATGGCCGCTGCAATTATGAACAATAGGGGTTCACTTTATCGATCTGTGACGGGACACAGATATTACGGTGGGGCTAATGATAGTTTTTCTAAGCCAATTTATTATAATAAAATGACTAAGAAGCAGCGTGGTAGAATGGTTCAGGCTTTGTATGATATTTTTGAAAATGCTGCTAGCAATGCTAAAGGTGGAGTTGCGAGCGGTGGTCCTGCCGGACTGTGCTATGCAGTGGCGTGTATGGTAAAAGCTCCAGAATCTGATCAATGGTTTTTGAGCCAAACGACGTATGATAAAGTTATGAAGTATAACTATGTGCAGTACTATAAAGAAATGTGGGGTTCAAAAGGAAAGTCCGATCAAGAAATCAAAAACGATTTAAAAAAGCACATTGCTAAAAGTCTTGCTGAGAGCATTAATAAGGTTAATAGTACAAACCTTTCTACATCAGATACTAAAAAGATTTATGATGAGTCATCTGATTACGGTAGCGGTTATAGCCAGTATGGTAATGTATGGTACGTCAGCAAATACAAAGTTACTGGTGTATATCCAAAGGAAGCCTATCAGGTGTCCACATGGGATGCAGTAACATTTAGATACGCCTATAATACCAGTGGAGCTCCAGGTTCTAAGTATTATGCAAAGCTTTTGAAGAAAGCCGGGGTAAATACAGTGGATCCTACCAATCCTGAAACATACTCTGGCACAACAACTCGGCTAGTCTGGGTTAGTACTGGTGGGGATGGTAAGAAGAAGATTCAGAACTACACGTATTCAGAAGATCTTAAAGGATTGATACCAGATGAGATAAAGATCGATGAGTCCAAACTTTCTGAGAATAGAAGATTGCTACTTGTTCGCGCTGCTAATATGGCTAAATCCAAAAAGTGGGTTTATTCTTGGGGCGGTACAGGACAAAAGGCAAATAGTGCAAAGGAGATTGCACAAGATAGCCTAACTGCATGCCAAACGATTACGATAAATGGAGTATCACATCCTGCACCAAAAAGAACAAAAGCATACTATATACCGGTAATAAACCGAGAGAAGTGCAGAAATTTTTACACGCAGATTGTAGACTATCCTGTATATAAAGTAGACTGCTCCGGTTTTGTGTATTATGTGACTCACAAAGTTGGATTTCCTGTGGCACGGGTTAAAGCTATATCGACAGTATCTTCCAGTGAGAGGGAGCGAATTAAATCTTCTCAGCTAAAGTGTATGGATACAGCAAACTCCGATGGTCATGTAGTTTTTTACGTATCTGGAAATTATCCATCAAATTGGTACTCTGTCGAGTCAATGTGTGGAGGAACCTATGTTCAATTTAGACACTATACAGATTCACACAAGCTCGTAAACTTAAGTAGACTTAAAGTAAAGAACACAAAAAACAACAAAGGAATAGATGATTGAGTGAAGAGGGTGACAGATAGTTGCCCTCTTTTATTTGAACGCCTTAACAGGTGCAATTACTCATTATATTACTGTGTAAGTGTAAGGAGGTAAAAATTATGAGAAGAAAACAGAGAGAGCTCTTGTTAGAGCTCAGAAGCAAACTGGTTGGGCAGTTACATACTCAGCCTTTTACTATTTACAACGATGATACGATCGAACTTTTACTTGATGCACAGCCAAAAACAATTGAAGAGCTTGCCAAAGTAAAAGGATTCCCGGAAAAAGGCAAAAGAGTACAGGGATTTGGTGAAGCAGTTATTGCCATTTTCAATGATACTAATCGTATCGAGAATATTAAGATTTCAGGCGCTGGTAAGGGATCAAGAATCAGCGTAGGTTTAAAATCAATGGAGGCTTTTTAATGCGAAATTCAAAGTTGTTACTGATAACTAGCGGGGCGCTTATGTCAATTGCACTTGTTGCACCAACCAACAATATAGCTGAAGCTATCACATTTCCAAGTTCAGAAGCAGGATCGAATGTAGTAACAGAATCCGCGATTACAGCAGGAAATACTGCATCCAGTTCAGAAGAACTGTATAAATTTATGGCAGATAGTAAGCTTGTTGCTAAAGAGAATTGGTACATTAAGCTGAAAGTAACAAGTACCAAGCGAGCAGATAACGAATTGAAAAAGCAGATCAAATTAACAAAGAAACAACAGGCTATTCAGGCCAAGAAACTGAAAGTTCGCGCGGCAGCTATTAAGAAGGCTCAGAGTTCTATTCGGGAGTCTGAAAATGCTGCAAACAGACTTGCAAAAGAGATTGACCGCCGCCGGAAGAAACAGCAAGAGGAAGCAAAACGTCAATCATCTTTAGGTAAGGGAACAGTATATATTGTAGGCTCTGGTGGCAAATCTGAGGTAAAAACCTGGATGCCACATACAAAGAGTAATGGCGGTTCAATATTCCATCATGCATCAGCTCAGTATGCTTTACAGAAGCAAGCTTACACTGGTTCTCATGGTATACGAATGGTAGGTGATCGCTATTGTATCGCTGTTGGTAGTCGTTTTACATCAAAAATGGGGACAAAGATTGATGTTGTTTTGGAGAATGGAAATGTTATTCGCTGCATCGTTGGTGATCAAAAGTCAGATCTACATACTGATTCTACACATAGTTATCACCGTGCTGATGGTAGTTGGGTGGAATTTATTGTCGATAGAAATGCTTTAGATCATGCAGCTCAGATTTCCGGCAATATCAGCTCAATTAGTGGTTTTGGTGGTCCCATTGAAAAAATGATTGTGTATTAATCAAGGAGGTTGTATGGCAGATAGGCATGTTCTGGAGTTTAACGGTACAGTGTTTGAGTCAGCAATTTCAAGATTATTGAAGCGTAAATACCCGGAAGCAGAAGTTCTCTCAGATCTGAGTATTTTTAGTGATTTCCTTGACAAGGATACTCAGATCGATGTTTTAATGATTCACCCACGTGGTGTTTTTGTCATTGAAGCTAAAGGCTGGAGAAAGTGGGTACGTGGTGAGTATAGTGATACTGTTTGGCAAGGTGTTAGTAGCCAGATGAGTATTATGACAAGGCCCAGCCCTATCAATCAAAACAGGATTCATATTCGTGCTTTGCGTAACGCTATACGTTCAAAGCTTGGAGTAAATCCTGTCAAGTTTTTTAATCTAGTGGTATTTCCTGATCATACTGATTTAAGAACTTCTTGTACTGAAGTTGTGAATATTGCTCTTATGAAGCTGATGATTGATCGGGTGATTCTTCAGCAGAATTACTTGATTGATACTAAAAAGTATAAGAATATGATCTTGAGTGTTACTGACAAAGTGTGTATGGAGGAGTAGTTAATAGCTACTCCTTTGTTTATTATGAGGTGATTGTATGACAGATACTAATTGGTGTTGGAAATGTTGTAATCGAGGTTTCCCTGACAAAGTTTGTCCGGTATGTGGTAGAGAACCTGTGAAGCAGACAGTTAATTTAGAGCAAATGGAAAATGTAGATGAATTTGTTCAAAAGATTGACGATTTTGGTGTCCCACCACAATATCGTGGTATTTTTTGGGATAGCGGGGAACTTCTTCGCATGCATCCAGAGTTAGAAACAAATTTAATGTTTAAAAGATTTGTAGCTAACCTTGAAAAAATTAACACTGTATTTGCAAATGGGTTACTTTCTCCAAAATCAGCTATTATTATTGCTCCTGCTGGATTCTCTAAGATGACGTTTGCGTATTCGTGCATGCAGCGCGCATTGAATAATGGTTTCACCGTAGCTCCATTTTTGGACACCGTTGAGTTGAAAAGACTATTGGTGCTTGCCGGAGAAAATCCAAATTATAAGCTCTTTGGAAAAGTTGACTATGACGAATATATTATGTCAGATGTATGTTTTGTCACAGTTACAAAGATGCGTCAGCGTGAATGGGCTTATGAGGTAATACAGGAGTTGATTGACAGGCGTGAGCGTAAGGGGCTCAGCACATTTATTATCTCAAGGTTCTCTTTAGCTGAGATTTCAAGAAGAGATCGTTCAAGTCAGTTTGAGGTGATTTCGACTGCAAATACTAAAAACAATGTTAAGTATCCGGCAGTGATTAGATTCAATTAGGAGGTTGTTATGAAGAAGTATTCAGTATATCAGTGTGAGTTTTGTGATAAAACTTCAAAGTTTCCACCAGTGATTGCTAAGTGTGAGGCAGAACATATTGGTTTATCCCTGTATGACTATAAGAAATATATGCAATTACGGGAAAATCTTAAGTTTGCGACCAGTCTTCTGGGAGTAGCAAATACATCGAGAACTCGTGAATCATTCGGTGCTGCATTAAAAGAATTGAATGCTTTTAAGGTGGCGCACAATATAGAAGTTGAGAAGGCTGATTGTTTCGGTAAAACATTAAGGGGGTAGGTTCTATGGCACAGATGACTCAAAAAAGTTATAAGCGGGCTAAGGAAAAGTTAGCAAGTATCAATATACAGCTTGATGAAGCAATCAAAGAGAGAGCAATTGCTAAAGAACATGCTGATCTTTCAGAGAATGCTGAGTATGAGACTGCTTGCGCAAAAGTTTCAGAGCTGACAAATAAGAAAGCGACTCTTGAGTCACAGTTAGACGGAGCAGAGATTGTTGAAGCGGACCGCGGTCCGCGTATTTGTATTGGCTCAGTAATTGAGGTGTGCAAAGTAGATGATAGTGATAAGCCGGCAGGTCCAGTGCGGCGTTTTGAGTTAGACGCTCATGGTAATACAATCACTGATGGTATCCTTGGTGCAGAATCACCATTGGGTAAGGCCATAATGAACGGTACCGATGGTATTTACAAAGTAGCCAACAGTGGAGGAATCCGGTACATGGTAAAGAAGGTGCGGGATGAAGGATAAAAGATCATTTAAGCTCGATCCTGCTGTAGTGAAGAGGTGGGGAAAGACTTTCTCACTTGCTTTGCTTATTGCAGCTATTATGGTTGCACCAATATACATTAAAAAGGTGTTTTTTCACACTGTAAAGTCACAACTGGCTGTAGATACAGTAAAAGCTTTGTATGAGTTTGGTGATGAAGATCAACTTGAGTCTAATCAATCATTACTAAAACATTATGTTACTGAAGATGTCTATAATCAGCTTACGTACGATAATGATCAGCGAAGATTAAACACTTATCTCAAATTTAGCCAAGAAGCTACAACAGTAAATATTGAGAAAGCAACAGATGGGTTTGTGATTTATTCTGTTAATAATGAGACTATTGATGCAGATCGTAATTTTATTTTTGTATATCGAACCAACTCTGCTGGGAAAATTTGTTTTGTTCGAGAAGCAGAATTACTTGATTTCATTGAAGGGGAAGAAGAATGGTAGGAATACTAAAGCTTGTAATAAAGATTATCTGCTTTATTGTTTATTGTTTGTGTAGCGGTTTTACGCTGATGCTTGGAAAGAACGATAGCAATATTAAGATCTATTATGTATTTACTGCCATCTGTTTAGCAGGGGTGGTGTTACTATGGTGAAATTTATTGAGGAAGACTTTGAGATCAGTAAAGAAAATCCGTTTGACATGCTAAAGAGTTTACTGATCATGGTATTAGTTGCTCCAGCAAGATACCTGCTTACAATATTCAGTAAAGTACTATACTTGCCCAAAGCTGTACTTGAAAAGGTTTTGCTATGTGCAACTATAATTTCGGCATCTATCAGTTTGGCTAATGTGGCAATAAGTCTGTATTTTAAGTCATTTAGAGTTTCAAGTTTATTTTTTCAGATTACAGTGATCTCAACGATTATCCTTGTTCTATTTTATTTTATTTTTGCTATGAGTTCAATTGTTTTGTATGAGCAAATGGACAGTATGAAGGATAAGGAGGAGAGTTCTTCTAAGGAACAATTGAAGCATGTGGCCAGTACAGCAAAGAGTAAAATCGGTGAATTGTTTGGTGCCGGTGCAGCATTAGCACACGCAGCAGCTGAGGAGAGTCCGGCAGGTGCTACAACAGAAGAGATTTCGGATTTAACAGAACCAGATGACGAGAATGCTCATGCTGCTACAGAGTCTGCTGAAGAAAGTTTTGAAAGACAAAATTCAGTTAAACAGATGCAGGCTGATCAACACAATGTTAAATCAGTAGACTTAGATGTAACCAATGATTTTGATGACTCTGATATTTTTGCTTCAGATGATGACGAAACGGATGAAGATGTTACAACAGATGATACTGACTATGGATTTCATAACATTGTGAAAGCCGAGAGTATAGCGCATTTTCAGGATCATCTCAAAGAGAAGGTCAAGAAGGCCAAAAATGAAAGTCACAGCATCGGTAAACAAATATCTGAAGGCGAATTACGTGAGCTCTTGTCAGAAATGGATAATGTGACAGATCCTTCAAAGTTTATACCAGAAGAGGTTTTAGTATCATTTGGAGTTTCTGCAGATGAATTAGACGACCTTAGTATGGAAATGCTTGAGGATGATATGGTTCCGTCAAATTTTACTGCTCTTTATTAGGTTTTGGTGCTATTCACCGAAAGTAAAGCTTTATTGCCGAAACCTTTCATAATTAAGAAGAATTGTATAAAAAATTAGAGAATTGGGAAAAAGAGAAACTTGTATTGGCAAGCTTTCTCATTGTATTTAGTGATGTAGGAGGAATTAATTATGATTAATGAACACAAAGTTAATACGCTGATTTACAAAGCATCTTCTGAAGAGTTATTAGTTTTCTTCATTGATTGCGTTGTTGCTATCACGAAACTTGACTCTTTATATAAAGAGCTTAAGAGTATGTATGATGAAAACGGTGTTTTCGTTGCAGATGAAGATGATCAGGACGATCTCTTTGATTCTTTAGATGCTCTGAATTTGAAGATCAGTGATATCTATACTGTAGGTACTATGTATACCTCAACTGTTGATGTTTATAACAAATACATTAGCAGAACAGTATTGACTTTGAAGATGCTGGTAGAGAATATTCAAAGCATCACAAACAAAGGGCTACTTCCGGCAGACGGTGATGTTCAGATCCTGATGGATGAAATTTTTTCTGTGATTGGTGGACTGTCTTATTATGTTGTTAATGAGTTTGCTGTTGATAAGACCACAGCAGCATTGATGGAAAACCTGAATGCAGATTATGATATTGACAGCGTGTACGATGCTTATGCTAAGCACAATGGCTTTGATACCAAAATGCTGTATGATTTCGGTACACAGCTTGTTGAGTACATGACAGAGTACAAATATCATTTTGATCTTTTTGATGAGTATCCGGAGCTTGAGGGTGATTTCGAAAGGGTCGTAGGTCCACTGTACAATATCATTCCGGAAGAAGTTCTGGATTATGATACAGTTGTTAAAATCATTAATGGAGAGATCCAGCCGGAGACCCTTGTTAGTTCAAATGAGGTAGAGTGCGAGATCGGATAGGAGAAAGAGCGTGACTAATTACGATGTTGTTTTTCAAACTATGGGCAACATTGTGAATGAAGCAGAAAAGATCTATTTAGCACCATTTCAACTAGATGCAAGTAACGATATTAAGACTATCGTGACAAAGGTATCAGTTGGTGCATCTAAAATGCCTAAAGATCAGAAAGTAGTTGCAAATGAAGAGGTAGGTAGGAAGATTGTTCTTCTTGCCTACCTCATTTTACGTTCTAAGTTTAGAGGCGAACACAGATTGGATTTGCGAAGTATTCCAGTTTTGTCTGAAGTGAGCGAAATTTTGCTTATATTTACAGAAAAGAAGAATGTTGTAAATAAAGATACTTTTCAAGATAATATGCGGCAGTTAAATAAGCTAACATTGGTTTTATCAAAGGTTGATGAGACTTCAATGAAGGCTCGCTATGGTTTAGGCTATCGCTATTTACGATTATTCATTCTTCTCGTATTATTTGGTTCGTATACAAATGCTTCTATTGTAGCTACCTTTATATTAGAGCAGTTGGAGGTGGAAGCTTAATGACAATCTATGAGTTATTGCAGCGAAAGAAACAGGAGCTTTTACAGGTTGGCGATCCAAGATCGTTAACATTTTCAGCTGATGAGATAAACCTGTTACGAGATAAGTCTCAGTTACGGTTATTGAAGATCAGTCATACATTTTGTGCCGATTTTGTTCCGGCTAAAACGTTAGAGGAGTGTTCTTTTAAGTTGCTGGATGATCAGTCAGGTAATGATACATACAGATTACTTGAGTTATGTATGCTGGCCAATCCTGCAATTAGAAAAGAAGTGATTTCAGTTTTTAAGGAGTTTGGAAATGAGTAGTGTTCGTGATGTGCTTAGTTCTATGACTAGCTTTGAGGCAATTAAGTTTGTGTTAAATGGCATTGCTTTGCATGATCTACAGTGTGTTGATATTATGAAGATGCTGTATCAGAAAAAAGCAATCGTGTCTTATGACACAGGCACCGGGAAAACTCTTTTAGCTTCTGCAGCAATTAGACTATTGTATGATGAGGACCCAACCAGGAAATTTGTGATTTTTGTAAAAAAAGATCAGCTTACTCAAACTCCAAAGAAAATGTCAGATGCTACTGGGCTAAGTGTTATTAGTTCGAGCGGAGAAGCAGCAAGACTAGACTCTTTGCTAAGAGGAGACAAGTTTTTAAATTACCCAATCTTGATGCTTACACATTCCTGTCTATTGAATCATCGAGTAATGAAAGCTTTGTTTATGCATCGTGAAAAGTATTGTGCAGTTATCATTGATGAAGCACATGAGATCAGTAATGAATACTATGCAGAGGCTGCATCAATTGTTAGTGGCATTGTTGCTCAAGCTGAATATGCTTGGGCATTAACAGCCACTCCAATCACAACTGATTCAAAACAGTTAGCTAAGCTTGCGAGTCTGATTGACAAAAGGAAGTTTCCTAGTGAAAAGAAATTGGAGAGAGCGATCAATAATGGTTATTTTACTATTGAACAAGATCCAACTTTTTTCATTAATCGAAGTGGAGAAGAACTAGGAAGAAAGTCAAATTATCGTGGTAAAATCTTATGGGTTGATGCAATGGCTCAGCAACATGCAGATACTAGTGGTGATCCATTGATGTTGTTGTGTAAGGGAGATGGGGCAATTGCTCAGGCAAATGCTCTGTGTAATCTAATCAAGTCTTATGAAGGCAGAAGAGGTTTAGTGTATATTAATCAGCATGCTGTACGTAATTGGGTTCTTCCATTTTTAGATCGTGCCGGCATTAAGTATGGTTGCATTAATGGAAAAACGAATGTTACTACAACAAGTGAGGTATTACGGCAGTTCAATGAGGAGAAATCACTAGACGTAGTTATTACTTCATGTACTACGGCAATTGATCTGGATTGCGATTTTGTAATCTTTTATGAATTTACTGTTTTACTTAAGCAGATGATTGGTAGAGCTGATCGAGGCTTACAAGGCAAGACTGTTGATATTTGGTATATTATCACCAGAGGTAGTAACGAACCTGCATACTTTAATGAATCAATAATAAAACGTTCCACAATGATTCAGGAAGTTCTGAGCAAAGATTATACTGAGCTGGACAATATTGCCGATGATTTGTATCAGGAATTAAATAGATAGAAAGTTGGTGACTTTTTGTTAAAGATTGATATTTTACAAGATGAGGAATTACAGGAAGCTGTTAAGATTTTTATTAGCAGCTTACTTCCTCATGAAAATTATGACAGCAAATACTTCATCCGCAATCTTGAAGTAATCTTTAAGTACATTAAGTTGGAAGAATTCCAAATGGAATATAGATTGTTGCTTAGTGCTTTGAGCAATCTAAAAAGATTGTGCGTGTCTTTTCAGGATTACAATCCTCAATTAACTCTTGAGACTTTTGAGTCATTGCTTGAAGTTTCCATTGGAGAAGCAGTTATGGACCATTCACTTGGTATTACTGAGTGGCTTGCATATGAAGGGTTGGAGTCTAATCTCGAGAATGAGATGGTTAGAGATACTGCCTGTCAGAAGTTGTTTCAGAGATGTGAGGATTTATATAATGATTGCTTTGAGATGGCAATTAGTAGTACTGATGTTCTTGATCGTGAACCAGAACTTCGTGCTGCTTTCTTGGCTACAATCGGTCAGCAATCAGTAAATACTCAAGTATCAATTATTCGTAGTGGTGCTAGAATTGGTCGGAAGAAGCTGAATGGTTTCGATGACTGGCTTCAGTATACAGCACAGATGGCAACAGAGATCAAAAGGCGATTGGATGATTCAGATGGTGACAATAGGATTTCTGTTGATTCTGTTGAGAATTCTACAAAGTTACTTTCTCAGCTGAATGAGTACTGCGTTCCAATCGCAAAGTGGGGAATAGATCCTTTAGACGATTACACACCAATTTTGAAACATCGATTGGTTGTAGTTGTCGCAAATGAGAACATCGGTAAAACGAAGTTCTGCGTTGATAAAGCAACAAATGTTTTGCTTGAGGGAAAGAGTGTAGCATACATGTGTGGCGAGAGCAGCCCAGCAAAAGTGTATTCTGACATACTCATTAATTATATTTGGAAGAAGTATGATATTGGCGTAACCGCTGATTATCTTGCTAATCCTTCTGAGTGTCCTGATGAGGTGCAGAAAGCTATCGGGATGTCTATTGATGAGTTGATTACTGAAGGACGCTTAACACTGTGCGAATCATTTTCATACGATACTGTGTACTCTGAGTTGGTTGATTTGTATAATCAGAGAGCATTTGATTGTCTGGTTATTGATCATTCTTGTGCGTTGTCCGGTACAGTTGGTACTGGATCTATGAAGGATAAAGTAGATTCTTTAGCAATCAATCTTCGTATTTTTAAGAAGGCTTACCCTGTGTGTATACTTGTTGCATCACATCCTTCTGTGACTGCAAAAGATGCTTTAACCCGAGGAAAGGCAATTACACAGTCGCCTACTAAAGACAGCCAGACGTTGTCTAATGAGGCAGACGAGGTTTTTATTCTACGTGATAATGAAACCCTTCAGAAGCAGGAGTTGCTTATTCTTCAGAATTACAAGCGGAGGGATGCAGCAAGAGTACTTGATGATATCTATCTTCGTAAGCGTTTTGAAGTTTCAGCATTGATTTATGATGAAAGTCAGCAGGCTTTGGATTCTGTAATGAATTTAAGCCGGCAGCAGGCTATCGCAGATTTGATGGCTGATTCTGATGAATCAGGTTATGATTTGGATTAAATAAAGGCGGTGATAATATGTATGAAGTATTGACAGTTGTACCGGTGAGCATTGCAAAAGATCTGTGTGATCGTAAACGTGTTGTGGATTACAACACTATGCCAAATGTAAATCCGGCGATTCTTGATGCTGTCAGGGAATTTATGAATGAGAATGTTGGATATGAGAATTTACCGATTGCATGCTTACAGATTGGTAAAAAGCAAAGTGATGATAATTCGAATGTACTGCATTACATTCCTGCAAACAGCAAGGATAATGTTCTTTTTCAATTAGAAATGCCTGAAGATATGGTGGTTTCTGTAAACTATCAAGATCTTTTAGACGCTTCTTCAGAAATCGAAACACTTGGTGGAGATACAGATTCTATCGAGTGTGCAAAAGAGGATTTTAAAGAATTGCTGATTATTGGCGGTAACCCATCAGATCCAGAAACAATCAGCTTTATCCCATTCTTAGAGTATTCTAAGTGTAAACTGTATGCACGTTTCGACGAGAACTTCCAGCCAAAAGAGATGGAACTTCCAGGCATCGACAGAATGCCATTGGCAAAACTGGCAGCATTTGTGGATTAAGTTGCTTTTTATCCAGTGATATGCTAATCTGTAAAGTGTAGAAACTTACAAATATGTAGTGTGGTGGTTGATAATTTCCGCCGCACTCATTTGCAAGTATGCGGAGGTGTTTTGTATGTCAACAGAATTTATGGATGCTTTTGCTTCCGTGGAGCATTCAGATGAAAATTTTGATTTACCGCCACTAAGAGAAGGTATGTCTAAGATTGAATTGCTAGATTATATGGTTCTTTCAGTTACTAGAACTCTTAGTGTTCAAAAGGCTTTTAAGGGAGGTTATATGCTAAACAAGCTTATTAAGGCCTCCAGTAGACAAACCAGTGATATTGATTTTTCAATTTCTTCTAAGGAGGATTATGAAGAAATTAAACATGTCTTAAAGAGTATTGCTGAAAAATTTATTTGTTATGGAT